>Ga0194063_10000358_pt1 | contig 33767 bp, 34 predicted proteins | sample SepL3720m_MetaG_FD_155459 | JGI IMG/M metagenome (GOLD analysis project Ga0194063, IMG submission 155459) | Anoxic zone freshwater microbial communities from boreal shield lake in IISD Experimental Lakes Area, Ontario, Canada - Sep2016-L373-20m | ecosystem: Environmental > Aquatic > Freshwater...
TTTCCGCATTGAACTTGGGGAAATCGAACGAGTCCTCTACTCAGACTATCGTGTAACAGCTGCGGCTCTGGCCGTACACGACAGCATTCTTTGCGCCTACATTGTTACCAGGCCTGAAGACCAGAATACTAGCGATTTGATAACTAAAGCTCTTTTAAGTCAGTGCAAACAAGTCCTGCCCAAGTATATGGTGCCCCGGCATCTATTGCACCTTGAGAAGCTTCCATTATCACCTAATGGCAAGTTACTACGCGATCAGCTGCCCAATCCGATTGCAGTGATCCTGGAACGGAAAGGTTCCGTTGATATCAAGGATTCACATCCAGATTCAGCTTCCCCAGTGTCACCTCGAACGAAGCTAGAAAGTTCGGTCGCCGAGGTGTATTCATCAATTCTTGGCCATTGTCCTTCGACAGTTTGCTGCATAAATGACAGCTTCTTTGATCTTGGCGGCACATCCGTCTTGGCTATCCAACTGATAAATGCGTTAGAGAATTTGACTGGTTCCCGCATGTGCACAGGTGCACTTTTTGCCGCTCCAACTGTTGAGGGAATTGCCGCAACCCTTCAAAAGATTAGGATACAAGGCTAAGTATCCTATGCTGGATGTGCGAGGATGATCATTTCCCAACCATATATTTCAAGGGTATCGGGCATCAAGACAGACGATAGATGGTAAACATGCTAGTTAGACAATGTGGGGGATGGTTCAGGATTGGCTAGCATATTAAGAAGCATTGCAATGACTACCCCCCTCCCCCAGTACAGGGGCTTAGAGTAACCGTGTTTAATCTCTACCAGAATGAAGCTTTCACATTTTATGTTGGCTGGGATTGCAGTAACAATTGCCACAAGCCCTGTTGCAATGGCCAACCCAGTCATGCCGGCTCAAACAATCACAAGATCAAGCTCCCTCAAGTTTGTTCCGCTAGATCCCAAAGATATAACTGGCAAAGGTGTTATGGTTAAGGTCCTCGTTGGCAAGCTTTCCGCCAAGGGTCCGGTTGCTTTCTTGGCAAAGATTCCGCAGGGGAAAGGAGAAGAAGGCCATCACGCGCACGGGTCCGATCTTTTCCTCACTCATATTAGTGGTGGCCGATTTTATACATGGGGTAGTACTGAATCCAAGAGTCAAGCGCTTAAGCCGGGTGAAACCATTTTTATTCCTGCAGGGATGAAGCACTACAGCGTCTGCGAAGCCGGTGGGGAACCATGCCTTAACTTTGCATATTATCCGATGGGATTTGATGTTCGTTAAACCTACTGAGACAGCGACTTAGCAATCTACAAAAAATCTTGCACGTAGCAAGGGTAGGCGTCACTATGCAAGGATAAACAAAGGTCTTCGCTCTTGACGTCCCGCCCTGGCAAAAATCGGTTCGGCTTGCCATAAAGCCTAAACCTTTTTTTGGTTTAGGCGGTAAGCCTATCAATATCCGAATTGAACATTGCATAGAGATGGATCATGGGTTATTACCTGCTGAGCAGCAGTACTTAGGGTCTCCTGAAAAAGCCAGATCGACTACAGTGCAAACTGTTTCAGCGATCGGAACCCGTTAAGCTGCCGGATACAGTTCAGTTGACGATAGCTACAACTGCCGAACCCTGCAGATTTATCGAGAACATCATAACGGTCAGATCTTATTCGAAGATTTTTATCTGGGCACCTCGAATAATCAGCAATTTGCAGGGTCGTTGCGGGCATGAAGAAGCCACCGAAGAGGCGGCATAGCAGCTGACTTTTATCTCAATCATCGACCAGATTTTCTGAAATAGTTAGCTTTTCTGGCACACTAATGCAACATCTGTTATTTGGGAAGAGCGCTAGAGAGACCGTAGGAGGTTGAAGGTCAGGGTCTTGAGCCCCACCAAGCCTCATTCCTTTCTAGTCTAATCCTTCTTGTCATCTTTCCACCCATGGATATGGTTATGCAGCCAAAGATATGCTCGGCATAAACCCTAATTGACAACTTGATTTGATTCAAGTCCTTGGCTGCGTTGCTAAGCGAATGATTGCGAGTGCCTTTTCGTGAATCAGGCTTTCGAATCCACTGGGATTGAGAAAGTTCTCAAAGCTTTTACCAGAATACGCTGAGTCTGCCCAGACATGGTCATGTTCGTTTTCTGGATCCAGCAGGCGTAGAAGCATCTGGCTGTGGTGGATTTTTGCAATAGTGACACCATATCGCCGGATAAATCCGTTGTCGACATCGATACAGATGCTGTTCTTGTAATTGTAGTAACTGACGCCGTTCTCTTTTGTCCAGCGAGCATCTATTCCCTTTGCTGCAAGCGATCTGGGTCTTCATCCCAGCCCTTTGCAATCTCCCGGCTTTGATTTCTTTGTTCTCCTCACGGGTCTTGAGTTGCTACTGCTTAGGAGAAGTCTGCGGTTGGGGAACCGGGACAAGAGTCGCATCGAAGATCAGACCATCACTGGCTTGCAGACCCAGCGAGCAGAGGTATTCCTCAAGCATTCCGAAGAGCTCCTCAATCACTTCCGCCTTGCGCAGATGCTCCCTGATGAAGGCGACTGTGGTGGCATCTGGAATGCTGTTCATCACACCAAGCCGGCATACTCAAGCAGCATCAAAGATCTGGTCGTAACTCTCTTTAAAGACCACTACTGCTTCAAGTTCGTCCTCGTAGGCCGGCAACAGGTAGAGTCCGTCTTCGTTGACTCCCCAACGCACGTCGTAATCATCACAGACCTGCCGGATACCCTCGATTAGGGGCTGGCGGGGCCTGATCCCAACAGCGCAGCGGTTGAAGGCCGTCATGGCAACAGCAAAGCGACACGACGGCCGGAAGGTAGCACCCATTTGCTTGGCCTGGTTGGCCGCGGCTGATAGCTGTCAGCGCAGGCTCTCGCAGGCCTCCCCATCGCCATTGCTGTCGAGGTAGGTGTGTCCCTGCCGCAACAACTCCTGTGCACGGGCGTAGGAGCCGATCTCCTGGCAGCGGTAGCGGCGACCACCGGGGGTGGTGCCATCGGGAACTACAGCGCTGCGGCGCCCCCGGCGGAAATCCCAGGGACGGGTGAAGCCGCCGTCCACCTGCCAGACCCCATAGAGATGCCGGCTGGCCCGGTACTCGGCATCGAGGTACTCCTTGGCCTCACACCCGCTGAGGTACTGCCGGTAAGCAAAGGCCTGGCCGTCCTCCACCAGCACCAGGTTGATATTGATGTCACTGATCACCTCGGCCACGGTGCGGCCGTAGCGGTCTGTCGTGTGAGGAAGGATCGTGACCTCCCGCCCTTTGGCCAGACGGGTCTGCAGATAGCTGCGGGACTGCTGACCGTAAGGACTCTGCGCCATCTCCGGCGCGTCAATGCAGGCCAGGCGGATGGTGATCGGCAGGCCCTGGCGGCTGACGCGCAGGGTGTCGCCGTCGCCGATTGAGAGGACCATGGCGCGGAGTTCGGTAGCTGGCGCTGCTGCTGCGCTCAGGTGGATGGCGCCGGTGATGCTGGCAGCGATCGCCAGGAGCAGCAGGAGCTGCGACTTCAGGGCTTGGGGCATGGGGATACCCCAGGGCAGGCAACCAACAAGCCTGACAGTCCTGCGCCCTGGCAGCCCATCCATGCGATGTCTGCATGGATGGGCTGCAGACCACCAAGGCAGGGCACTCTGGAAGGGGTGATGGAGTCGCGATGCTGGTGCGGTGGTTCCAACTGACTGCGGCGGTGACCGTGGTGGCCAGTGGTGGCGCCCTGGCCCAGCAACCGGTGCGTCCTCTGCCCAGGGTGGGGGGCTGCCCGCTGGGCTGGTTCAACTCCGGTTCCTACTGCGTCAAAAACCGGTAACCGATCAGCCGTTTTGACTACCTTCCAGCGCTCGACCACCATCAGCGTGGTCGGAACTGCAACAAAAGCCTCAAGGATTGATCATTTTCGGTGCTGCATCGGCGAAAGTGGAGCTCGACAGCATGATCATGGTCAATCGCTTGGGTACGATCTATCGCTTGGCGATCCAATGTGTGGCGGGTGTTGGCCTGGATGCACCGTTCCTGCGAGTGGCCGAGGTGGCATCCGATTATACGCTCGCCGACCTGCATGGGCTGATTCTCCTCCTGGCTGGGTTTGAGGATGACCACCTTTCCACCTTCTATCTGGCCAATACGATCATGGGCCAGAGGGTCTGGCTGGTTGAGCCTGATGAATGGGACACCAATCCCGGTATAGACGGCGGTAGTCCCTTGTGGCGCATGCGCTTGGCGGATGTATTCCCACTGCCCAAGCACAAGAAACTCTATTACTGGTTTGACTTTGGTGATGACTGGATCTTTGAGATCCGCAAGAAAGGCAAGGATCTTGTCGAGTTTCCCGGGAGTCCCTACCCCAGACTAATAGAAGAGGAGGGGCCGCAACCGGAGCAGTATCCCGAATGGGAGGAATGACGATGGTCCTAAATCAGCCGCACAGCCATTCGGCCAGTTTGGTGTAACGCCTGCGACCGAGATGGTTCTTGATCGCCATGGCCAGGGCCTTCTTCTGACCCACCAACACCACCAGTTGCTTGCCACGGGTGAGGCCCGTATAGACGAGATTGCGCTGCAGCATCGCGTAGTGCTGGGTGAGCAACGGGATGACCACAGCCGGGTATTCGCTGCCCTGGCTCTTGTGGATCGTGCAGGCGTAGGCGGGCACCAGGTGGTCGAGTTCACCCCAGCCGTAGACCACGACCCGGCTGCCCTGCACCCCGGCCTCGCTGCTGGGGAACAGGACGCTCAGCTCGCTGTTATCGGCATCGATCGCATCGATGGTGCCGACATCACCGTTGAACACCTCTTTGTCGTAGTCGTTGGCGATCTGCATCACCTTGTCGCCCGGCGCAAACCGCCAGCCAAAGCGCTCCACCTGCTCGGCTGGATCGGGGTTCAGCAACTTCTGTAGTTCGATGTTGAGCGAACGGGAGCCGCAGCCACCGCGGGCCATGGGGCAGAGCACCTGCACTTGGCCGATCGGATCTAAGCCAAAGCGGGCCGGGATGCGCTCACCGACCACCTTGAGGATCAGGGCCACCGCCTGCTCAGGCGTTTCGGCGGGCAGGAAATAGAAATCAGTGGTGGCTCCCTCGCTGGGCGGGCGCAGGTCGGGGATGGTGCCGGCATTGATGGCATGGGCAGTGGTGATGATGCGGCTGCTGGCCGCCTGGCGGAACACCTCCGTGAGCCTGGCCACGGGCAGGGCGTCGCTGCTGATCGCATCGGCGAGCACCTGGCCCGGCCCCACCGAGGGCAGTTGGTCGACATCACCCACCAGCAGCAGGGCGGCCGCGGGGGGGATGGCGGCCAACAACGAGGCCATCAGCGGCACATCCACCATCGAGGTTTCATCGACCACCAGCAGGTCGCACTCCAACGGCAGCTCGGCGCCGCGGCGAAAACCATGGGCGGCAGGGTCGTACTCCAGCAGGCGGTGGATGGTGCGGGCCTCCAGGCCCGTGGCCTCGGCCATCCGCTTGGCGGCCCGGCCGGTGGGGGCGCAGAGCTGGATGCGCAGCTTCTTGGCGGCCAGGATGCGCAGGATCGCGTTGATCAAGGTGGTCTTGCCCACTCCGGGGCCACCGGTGATCACCAACACCTTGCTGGCGAGGGCCTCCGCCACGGCGGTTTTCTGACTGGCGGCCAGCTCCAGGCCCAGCCGTTGCTCCACCCAGGTGATGGCCTTGGCGGCGTCGATGGCCCCCCAGGGGGCTCTCCCATGGCCCAGCTCCAGCATTGCCTCGGCGATGCGACGTTCATCACGGTGCAAATGGGCCAGGAAGATGGCGGCCTCGCCCGCCAGGCTGTCCGCCACCACCGAACCCTCGCTGAGTTCGAGATCAAGGGCGGACTGGATCACGGTGGGTTCGAGGGGAACCCGGTTGGCGGGGCCTTCTCGATCGGGAGGTGGCTTTGCTGCCGTGCCGCCTGGCTCGCCTGTCTGGTCAGAATCCTTTGTTGAATTTTGTCCAGCTGGTGGCGATGCTGCTGGGCGTTGCACCGACAGCAGCTCACCAGCGAGCTTGAGCAACTCGGCGGTCGGCAGCCCGCAGTGGCCATCGCCGGTGGCCTCCAGCAAGGCGTAATTGATGCCGGCCCGCAGGCGGATCATGGCGTCCGGGGCGATCCCGAGCCGGGCGGCGATCGCATCGGCGGTGCGGAAGCCGATGCCGCGGATGTCGCGGGCCAGGCGATAGGGGTTCTCCACCATCACCTGCACGGCGTCATTGCCGTAGGTCTTGAAGATCCGCACCGCCCGCGCTGTGCCGACGCCATGGCTGTGGAGAAACACCATGATTTCGCGCACCACCTTCTGATCGGCCCAGGCAGTGGCGATCCGGCCGGCGCGGACCTGACCGATGCCCGGCACCTCCCGCAGGCGTTCGGGGGCCTGTTCGATCACCTCGAACACCTGGGCCCCGAACACCGCCACCAGCTTGCTGGCATAGATCGGGCCGATGCCGCGGATCATCCCCGAGCCCAGGTACTTTTCGATTCCCTCAGCGCTGGTGGGCGCTGAAGCGCGCAGGAACGAGGCCTTGAACTGCTGGCCATGCTCGCGGCTGTTCACCCAGGTGCCCGAGACCGTGACCCATTCACCGGCGCTGATCTCGGCGGCGTGGCCCACCACCGTGACCAGTTCGCGATGGCCGCGGGCCTTGATGCGCAACACGCAGAAGCCGTTGCTGGGGTTGTGGTATGTGACGCGTTCGATTGAGCCGGCCAGCACCTCGGTCGGTTGGCCCGATTGTTCCCCTGCCTTGGGGTGATCAGCTGCTGGGGCCATGGCGCTGATCCGATTTGAACGGCATTGGGGGCTGGCTTCGGCCTGGCCGCAGTCGACGATGGCAGGCCGCTCGGGCCTCGGCTGGACGCCAAAACCGTTCTCACCACTTGAGTCAGTCTTAGTCTAGGATTCCTCAGAACGGGTTCACTTGACATTGGGGTTGGTGGTCGTCAATGGGTTGTGAATCCAGTCCCTTGTCGATCCAGCCGTCGCCGTCCACACTCGCATCAAGAGTCAGCTACGACCCTTGGTCGATCAACGATCAGCTATATCCAGCTGCAGACCAGGAAAAGCGCCTGCTTCATTTGCACGAGCGGCTGATTGAGCGCTCTGCTCATTATATTGGATTTCCTAACAGCAGAATTTTTGACTGCAAAGCTCTCGCTGGCTTTCTGAAGTTTAACATTAATAATATTGGTGATCCCTGGCATCCAAACTCCGGCATCAACACCTGCGATTTTGAGCGGGAAGTTTTGGCGTTCTTTGCCAAAATTTTCCATCTGGACTTGAATCAGGGTTGGGGCTATATCACCAATGGTGGTACGGAAAGTAATATGTATGCCATCGCTCGTGGACGGGATACTTACCCTGATGCCGAGTTGATCTTCTCGGAGGAATCCCATTACTCCTTCACGAAGATTGCCCATCTGTTGCGCATGCCCCATTCTGTTGTCCCTTGCCATGCTGATGGCAAGCTGAATCTGGAGGCCTTCGCTTCAAAGATCAAGGCTCTCAACGGCAAGCCCTGTGTCATTAATCTCAGCGTCGGAACCACCTTCCACGGTGCGATTGAATCGCCAGTTGAGGTGCTCAATATTTTGGAACACCAGGGCTGCAAGGAGTATTACCTTCATATTGATGCGGCTCTCTACGGTCCGATGCTGCCCTTCATCGAAGGAGCTCCAAGTTTTGATTTCCAATTGCCAATTCATAGCCTTTCCTTCTCCGGCCATAAGTTCCTGGGGACGCCGATTCCCTGTGGCCTTGTGTTCTGTGATCGCAAGCAGGTTCGCAATTTTGGTAGCTGCGCCGAATATGTGGGCTCAGTGGATACAACCCTTTCCGGATCCAGGGATGGATTTTCGACCCTCATTCTGTGGTATCTCATCAGCCGGCTGCAACGGGCTGGCCTGAAGGCATTGGCTCAGGAATCACTGAACCTGGCGGAGGCTGCCGTGCTCTGGCTTCAGGAGGCTGGAATTGACTGCATCCACCATCGCTTTGGCAACATCATTGTGTTCCCGAGGCCCAGCGTCAATTTGGCCAGAAAATGGCAACTGGCTACCCGCGGCGATTTGGCCCATATCGTGACTTTGCCAGGCGTTACGGCAGTGATGCTGAAAACTTTCATCACTGAATTGGTAGCCGACCTGAAAAAATGAGTAAGCTTGACCCCAGGAATTTCGTGGGGACCAGCGTTGTCGATCCAAGCTTTGCCCTGGCTGGCGCTATTGCGTTGATTGCCATCGTGCCAAGTCCATTCCCTCTAAATCCATAAAATCAGGATCATCCTTGATGTCACTATCGCGTACCTGGCTTCGGCAATTCAAGAGTCCTGCGGCCCAGGGAATTTTGTTTGCGGTTCTTTGGCTTGCGGTCACTAATTTAACAATTTATTTTATTTATTTGCGTGCCGTGGAGGCAGTCAAGGAAGAAATCCGCGCCGGTCTGCTGCGAAACGTCAGTGCCGCGGCCACGATCATCGATGGTGACCAGCACAAGCGGTTCAAGTCAAAGGCATCAAAGACTGACCCTGCATATAGCTATCTGACCCAGCGGCTTGAGGCCTTGCGCAAGGCATCCAAAGATGTCCGCTATCTTTATACAAACATAATTGATTCGGGTAAGGTTTATTTTATTGTCAATGGCAGTCCCCAGAACGATAACAACAAGGATGGCCGTCCTGACGAGGCCCCTCAGCTGATGGATCCCTACCCTGATGCTGGCAAGGCCCTGCTGGAGGCCCTGACAAAGCACAAGGCGACGGTGGATCAGGAACCCTATACCGATGTGTGGGGAACTTTCTATAGTGCTTATGCTCCATTTTATGACTCAAAGGGAAGTTTCGTCGGCACCCTGGGTATGGATCTGGAGCTGGTGACGCTGCAGGCCCGTCTGGTCCCGATTGGGGTGGCTGCCCAGCGAGCTGCCTTCACTTCTGGAATTCTGGCCGTGCTGTTTGGTACGAGTGTCTGGTATTTCCGCCGTACGAACAAAAGCCTGCTGCAAGGTCGGCGCCAGGCTGAATCCGAACTCGACGTCATCACGTCCGGTCGCAGCCAGGATCGCAGAGCAGCCGCCATGCAATTGGCGGCTGTGGCCGAAAGGCTCGCAGATCAAGGCTCCGGTGTCATGGCTGACAGCTCCCGCTCATCAGCAGCTGCGCCAGGTTATGGACAGGCTCTGCAGCAATACGCCCAGGCCAGGCTCAGGCAAGCGCCTGTGGAGATGGCCAACTTTGAACTCGCCTCAGTGCTTGAGGCTGCATTCCAGAGTGAGTCCCCGCAGCCGATTCATTTGAAGATCAATCGCAACGTGCCCAAGCTCCTTTGTGGTTCAGTCGATCATTTCCGCGACAACCTGACGACCTTGGCGACCCATCCCTTCGCCAGGGCAAACCTGGGCATTCTGGAGGATGTCGACGTTGACATTGAAAACGAATCTCTGAATGCTCTGGATCTTGTGATCACGCTTGGTTTTCAGGCTGAAAAGGAGACGCATGCCCTGAGGATCTCCAGCCCCACCGTCAATGAGGCCTCGACCTATGCCGTCTTCTCGATCACAGGCATTGAGAGCCAGGTGCTGACCCTGGTCCTAGGTAATACCGTCGATACCACAGATAAAGACGCCACTATTTCCGATTTCAGCCTTGAGTATTCCAGCGATGGCGGCAAGGATTGGATCTCGTATTCCTGGGATGGCACGACCGGAAATCGACCGATTATCCCGGCTGAGGGAGCCCTTCTTGTTCGTGTCGATATCTCCAGCGAGCAGGACGAGATTTTTGAAGAAGCTGAAACGTTCACACTCAAAGCCATAGCCGATGGCGGCGAAGCTGCAATTGGCATCGGCACGATCAAGGATGACGGTACTGGCACCATTTACAACGCAGACGGTACGGTGAATAACAGTGCCTTGAAGAACGATGATCGGGCTCTTGATGCCAAGAGAACCAAGTTGGCTGAGATCCTTGAGGAGCCTGATATGGTCAGTCATGTCAGCGATGAACAGCGACTTACCTTTGCCGCAAGTTGCGAGGAAGTCCGCGCAGTTTCCGGCTCGATTCGTTTCGAGCATCCCGAGGATTCAAGGCATCAACTGATTGTTACGATTCCATTCAAAAAATACATCGAGAGCTGATCCGTGAATCTCGCTAAAACGCAATCTGAACGTTGGGTTCCTTTTGTGGTGGTGGGACTGATTGTGGCCACTGCGATCGTCCAGGCAGCCGTCGGCTTCAACACCGTGCTGTTCCCTGTCCGACTAGAGGATTATGGATTCAGTAAGAGCCTGATCGGTATATGCCTCTCATTTGAGGTGGCTTCTGTTTTGGTGATCGTTGGTTCCATTAATAGCATTATCTTCCGACTTGGCCTGGTTGGCACCGTATCGCTGGCCACTGGTGGGCGCCTGCTGATGCTGTTGATATTGTCGCAAACTCATAGTTTTCCACTGTGGTGTTTGAGTATATTTGGTTTTGGGCTGTCAACCTACGTTATTCTAATCGCCTTGCAGACTTGGATCAATGGAGTGCCGCTGCAGCGATATCGAGGTTTGGTGATCGGTTGCTTCAGTTCGGCCCTCTCTTTGGGGACAGCCAGTGGCCCCATTGTTCTCAATATGGTTGGAGTTGGCGGTGGTGCCAGGCCCTTTCAGGTCAGCATGGCTATCGTTGCCCTGAGCTTTCTGGTTGTTCTGCCGCTGCTTCGGTTTGCGCCTGTGATCAGCACGCAACCGCGCCTCAGGCTTCGCTATGTGATCCGCATGGCCCCGGTGCCGATGATGTCGTCCCTGGTGGGAGGTGTCACCTTTTTCGGGCTACCAGCTTTTCTCACCTTGTACGGGATGATGAATGGTCTTTCCGTCGAGCGTGCAGCCTTGTTGCTCACGGCTTTTATGGTGGGTTCTGTAACTCTCGGCCTTGTGGTTTCCGCCCTCTCTGATCACGCCAACAGGACCCTGTTGATTGTGTCTTGTGTTCTGGTGGGAGTTGTCTGCGCTGTTTACCTTCCCCTGGGCATTTATAACTATCCGATTGCTCTTGGGCTTCTGTATGTCTGGGGAGGTGCGGCTGGCGGCATCTATGCCACTGGCCTGGCCACGGTTGGTCATCTTTTCCGCCAGGAAGATCAGGTTTCCGCCAATGTTGCCTATTCCATCATGGATAACCTTGGTGGTGTTCTGGCTGTGATTCTGATTGGTTTCCTGATGGGTGCCGGCATTGCCGATGGCATTGTCTATGTAACCGTTTTGACTGCACTCATCTATTTTATTTACTGTTTGTCCCAGCTTCGTGCTGAATAATTAGTCAATCAAAATCTGCGCTCTCGCCAGTGCTACCCAGCCATGATTCAGCCCGTTGATCGAAAACGCTTGCAGCGCTCGTATCGCAAGCCCTGGAATAGCGCAGCTTTGCTGTTAGCCCTGCTTTCGATCCTGCTGTTGGCCCTTGCGGTGTTCTCTGTTGACAATCGTCCCAGCAGTACGGGCGATTATCTCGAGTTGACCTCCGTAGCCCCCTCGAATCGGGATCTCAGTCGAGGTACTGGGGATTTGTTGAATCGGGGCAGGTCGCCGAATCCTCGCGAGTTGCAACTTGATCGCAAGCGGCTTGATGCCACGCCGATGAAGATATCGGTGGGCATCTATGCGATGAATAATTATGGTATTGACCCTCAGGTGCCCTCTTTTGATAGTACGGGCTATATGTGGTTTAAGTGGGGCGATGATTTGCAGCAATATCTGCAAAAAACTGGTCTGGAGATCTGGAAGGTCATGACACCGGTTAACTTGATGGATATTCCTCAATCCGCTGATACGGTTCTCGTGCCTACCGGTACAGACAAGCCCATTAAAATGAAGGACGGCACGTGGTATCAGACCGTCGCCTACAAGGGGAAGTTCTATATTGATCGTAAGGATTTCCGTCGCCATCCATTCACAAGACTCAGCCTGCCGATCATGATGGAGGCGGATGATATTCTGCTAAGTTATGGCAGTTTTCGTATCATCCCTGACTTGCAAGGCAGTGGAATCGGTCAATACATTGACGCCAATACTGGCTGGGTCAATCTGGGTTGGTCCATGGCGGAATATAAACATCATTATGATACTGATTTTGGTTTTGGCGAGGGCGCATCTGACTACAGTCAGATTGTGTTTGACGTGAAATACGCCTCTGATCCTTGGTCTGCGTTCTGGAAGATCCTGGTGCCGTTAGCGACGGTGATGGCGATGGTCGTGGGCGCTACGAAGATGGACCCTGAGCAGTGGGAGGTCCGGTTGACGATGCCGGTCACCGTGTTGTTGACGCTCGTCTTTCTGCAGCAGTCACAGGATTCGGGTACGCCAAGGCTGCCTTATCTTACCTTCTTGGATGAAGTTTATGTCGTGTCTTATTCGCTGACGCTTGGATCTTTTCTGCTGATGCTGTGGGGTTGTCGTCGTTATTACAGTGCTTTGAAGATTGAAGATCCCATCGTCCAGGAGAGGGCGCTGAATCGGTTGGACAAATCCGATGATTATTGGCCGGCTGCAGTGATTCTGGCTGGCATGGTTTCGGTGACGATCTGTTGGTTCACCTGAGTTCTCTGGTCACGAAGCAGCCGATTGGCGCAACACCGTTGTGCAGAAGCGCCGCCATTTCTTCAATCACTTGCGGTGGCGCCTATCGCAGCCAGGCCAGTGGCGATCGGAGCACAGACGTATCCAGCAGGCTTGCAGAGCCCCTCGCGCTGCCGATCTGGACATGGGGGCAGCTGATTCGGGACTGATGTTCAGCTATCGCCGCAGTACTGGCGTTGGAGCCCAAGTGGCGCCTTCGGAGCGGTGCCCCTCCTGCGGGAGCGCGACGAGATGGAACCCTGGCGACGATCCCGCATCCTCAATACGTAGCTCACTCCACGGGTTCCGGGCAATGCCGGTGACTCAGGGCCCCCAGCGCTGGGCGCCCAGGAAGGTCAGGTCGACGAAGTCGCTGGCCTGGTGATCGCGCGGGCCGAGCGAAAGCTGGTAGCCGCCCAGATCGACCCGGTGCATGCCCTCGAACGCCCTCACCAGTGCCTTGCGGCTCGGGTTCGCCCCCGCTCTCTGCAGCCCTTCGGTCAACAGACGGGCCGCCAGGAACCCCTCCAGGCTGGTGAAGCCGTAGCGGACCGTGGTCAGCTGTCGGCGCATCAGGCGCAGGTATTCCGCCACCACCGGCACCCGCCGGTTCCAGGGGAAGGGCACCACCTGGCTGACGCCGATGCCGCTGGCCATCCCCCCTGTCAGGGAGTCCTGCAGGCCGCCGGTGCCCACGAAGGAGACGTTCATCACCTGGGCCGAGCTGCCCAGGTGATGCAGGCTGCGGCTGAAGGCTGCGGAGCTTGGATAGGCGCTGATGATCACCACGGCGCTTGGATCAGCGTGGTGCACCTGCCGTGCCGCCCCATCGGTGGCGGTGGAGTTGCGTTGCACCCCGGCGATGACCACCGGCTGCAGGCCGTGGCGGGCCAGGGCGCTGCGGGTGGCACGCAGGCCGTCCTCGCCGAAGGCATCCTCCTGGTGCAGCACCGCGATCCGGTGGCGGCCGGCCCGCACCAGATCGTTGACGATGCGATCGATTTCTGCCTGGTAACTGGCCCTGAGGTTGAACACCATCGGTCGGAACGGCTCCCGCAGCAGGCGCGCGCCGGTGAGGGGGGCCACCAGCGGGATCTGTGCCTGCTCCACCAGCGGCAGGATCGCCTTCACCGTCGGCGTGCCGACATAGCCGAACAGGGCGAAGACCCGTTCCGTTTCGATCAGTCGGTGCGTGTTGCGCAGGGTCAGGGCCGGCTCGTAGCGATCGTCGAGGCTGACCAGCCGCAGCTTGCGGCCGTGGATGCCGCCGCGGCGGTTCACCTCCTCAAACCAGGCCATCGCCCCTTCGCGGTAGTCGCGGCCGAGCTGGGCGGAGGGCCCGCTGAGGGGAGCCGACTGGCCGAGCACGAGCTCGGTGTTGCTCAGCGGCGGCGTCTGCTGCCGGCTCGGTACCGCCGCGGCTGAGGTCGGCAGCAGTGCGACGAGCAGCGGGATCAGCAGGGCCGAGCTGCCTCGCACCCTTAACGTCATGCCGACCTTCAGCAACCAGCCGGTGCGGAAGCCAAATCGCTGGAACCTTGTAGCCATCGGCTCGGTGGTGCTTGCGACGATTCTGGCGGTGATGGCCATCAGCCGGATTGACGTCACGCCGGTGCGCAGTCGCGACGCCCTGCGCCTGTCCTCTTCGGCCCGCGCCTTGATCATCGATCCGCACCAGCGCCCCCCCAGCGGCTGGAGCACCCTGCGCGGCGATGTGCTCACCGACGGCGAGGCCCGCATCGACCAGGAGGAGCTGGAGCTGGCCCCTCACCACGTTCAGGTTGGTGTCTACGCCAACACCGCTTCAGAACTCGATCTCAGCGTCCCGAGCTATTCCTCCAGCGGTTATGTCTGGCTGACCTGGGATGAGCCTCTGCAGCGCTATCTGCAGGCCAATGGTGCCACGATCGATCAACGTTTCGGTCTGCTCAACACCCTGATCACCGATGCGCCGCCTCAGCTGGAGCCGGTGGGGCAGGCACCGGTGAAGCTCGCCAATGGCAGCTATTACCAGCTGTTCACCTTTCGGGGCCGCTATTACCTCGATCAGGCCAGCTTTCGTCATTACCCGTTCATGAGTGTCAGCCTGCCGATTGCGATCGAGGTCGACGATGTCGACGGTGGACTCACCTACCGGCAGCTGCGGCTTGAGCCCGACATCCGCAACAGCGGCATGGGCCTCTATGCGCGCATCATCGGTTGGCTCAACCAGGGTTGGTCGATCGCTGAATACCGCCACCACTACGCCAGCAACTTCGGCCTCGGTGGGGCGGAGAGCGACTACAGCCTGATCCTCTTCGAGATCTCCTTCGGCACCTCCTCCTGGGCCTCCTTCTGGCGGCTGCTGCTGCCACTTGCCGTGCTGATGGCGATGGTGCTGCTGGTGTTCAAGGTGCGCCCCGATGAGCAGGATGCCCGCGCCAGCATCCCGGTCACTGTGCTGCTCACCCTGGTGTTCCTGCAACAGACCTATCGCGACGACCTGCCTGTCCTGCCCTTCCTCACCTTCCTCGATCAGGTGTACGTGGTGGCCTACGTGATCACGCTGGTGGCTTTCGTGCTGGTGATCTGGATCGGTCGCCGTTATGCCCACATGGAGGCGCTGGAGCAGGGGCCCACCCGCGACATCCTCAAACAACGCCTCGAAGACCTCGACAACAGCTGGCCCTTGGTGGTGGTGGCCTTCAGCGGTTCGGCCATCGCCATCTCCTGGATGCTCCTCCCTGCCGGGACCTGACCCGGCTCAGCTGGCCGGCCTTGGAGGTCCAGCGGTCCTGCCCCTCCCCGTGCCAGCGCCTGTCCCGCCGCCCCGGTGGGGCCCCTGCGTACGATCCGGCGGCACGATGCGTCAACCCCCGCGATCCCATGGTTGAGCAGCTGGAAGAGCAGTCCGACTCCGCGTCAAACCTTCACGGCCTGCCGGCCTGGCTGAGCCGCGGTCTTGCCGACCTTTTCCCCGCCGCCACCGCGTCCGAGGCGTTCAGCGATCCTGACCAGACTCTCGCCGCCCGCCTGGCCCAGGCGGCGGGCTGCGGCAGGCCACTGCGGGTGAAACTGGGCATTGATCCCACCGGCTCGGACATCCATCTGGGTCACTCGATCCTGTTCCGCAAGCTGCGGGCTTTCCAGGATGCGGGCCACACTGCCGTGCTGATCATCGGTGACTTCACGGCCCGCATCGGCGATCCGACGGGCAAGAGCGCCACCCGGGTGCAGCTCAGTGCGGCGCAGGTTGAGGCCAATGCCGAAACTTACCTGGTGCAGCTGGGCCTGGGTCAGGATCCGGCACGGGCGCTGCTGGATTTCACCACTCCTGGTCGGCTGGAGGTGCGGCGCAACAGTGAATGGCTGGCGGGCATGGATCTGCCGGCGGTGATTGATCTGCTCGGTATCAGCACCGTGGGCCAGATGCTCGCCAAGGAGGATTTCGCCAATCGCTATGGCTCCGGTACGCCGATCTCGTTGCACGAGTTTCTCTATCCATTGTTGCAGGGCTACGATTCGGTGGCGATTGAGGCTGATCTGGAGCTGGGTGGCACCGATCAGAAGTTCAATGTGGCGACGGGCCGCGATCTGCAGCGCCACCACGGCCAGAGGCCCCAGTTCGGTCTGCTGCTGCCGATTCTGCCCGGGCTGGATGGTGCGCAGAAGATGAGCAAGAGCCTGGGCAATACGGTTGGGCTCACGGAGGATCCGCTCTCGATGTATTCCAAGCTCGAGAAACTGCCCGATGCCGTGGTGAACGACTATCTCACCCTGCTCACCGATCTGGACCTGGCGGTGCTGTCGCCGAATCCTCGCGAGCGGCAGAAGCGGATGGCCCTGGAGGTTACCCGCGCTCGCCACGGGCTGGCGGCGGCCCAGGCAGCCCAGGCCGATGCGGCCACCCTGGTGGCTGGAGCCGCCGGAGCTGGAGCGGCCGATGCCGAGGTGCAGGAGGTCTCCCTGGCCGTGGTGAACTTCCCGGCCAAGGCCTTCTATCTGCTGGCGGCCCTGGGACTCTGTGCCAGCAGCAGTGAGGCCAGGCGGGCGATCCAAGGCGGTGGTGTCAAGCTTGATGGTGAGAAAGTGGCCGATCCCAATCAGTCCTTCAGCGGCCCCGACGATCTGGTGGGCAAGGTGCTGCAGCTGGGCAAGAAGACCTTCAGGCGGCTGGTGGCTTGAGGCGCGATTGGGGCGGTTGGCCTCCACGTCAGTGGCCATTTCTTGCAGCGTTTGTTGACCTGCCCGGCAGCGCAGCAACTGCCGCTCTATCCGCTTGAGTTTTGCTTTTCGCTGTTCCAGCAGGGCCTTGATCCTGGTGACGCGCCGAAGGGCCGCAGCCTGCTTGTCTTGCCTGTCCCAGCGGCGGCTGGCAAGACTGGTGGCTGCCAGGGCGGTACCCTGCACCCGGTGTTTGTCTCGCTTGATTGACCTCAGATCTTGGCTGGATTGTCGATTCATCCATTTGGCGCAGAACCTTACTTTTATCGTGGCAAGCCCTGATGTATTGATGTTTTGAATGGTGGCGTTGATCTGCTTGGAATTTGTAGCCGCATTCTCGAAATATTCAGGCTGTTCTGTCGCTGTGATTGTTGTCTCGGGCATGCAAAGCTTGCCAAAGTTTGCGCAACAGGGGATCGCGATTGGTGGTGTCTGGACAGGGCTTTTCTGGTTGTGTTCTCTGACGAGGTCATGCGTTCTCGATCGAATGACTTTGCTCGTCGTGGTGCCTCCTTTGGCTTTTCAGGTTTGATCGGTATGATCGACGAAAGGTCTTAAGGCTTGCTGTGGGTGTCGGTGATTTTCGTCCACTTGGCCAGGAACGGCAAGCGTGGAAAGCGGGAATAGCTGTTCAGCCAGCCCAGTTTCTTCAGCATTGACTTTCGACCTTGCAAGCCCTTAGTATTGCAATGTAGATGATGAGTTGAACCTTTGAGCAGAATCTTGGCCCAAAGATTCAGGCATGCCTTTCATGGCAACAGCTGCTCTGGGTTGGCTGCTTGTTGGCTCGTGCATCGTCAACATGTGGCGTTCAAGCCAGGTATTCACTCCCGCGAAGGCTTTACGATGCTGGAGTTGATGGTGACGCTGGCCGTTTTCCTCCTCCTGACCGCTGTTGTTCTGCCTCGTTATCTGGAAGCCCGTGATGCTGCTTTGATCGGTAACATGGTGAATCATGGCCTCAGTTTTGCTAAGGCCTGTGCCGTGATCAATGCCACCGGTCTCGGTGACCAGCCGGCTACCGGAACGGTCAATGCGACGCGAGGTGGGGTTGTGATCACCCAGGGTTGCCAGTCACACACGGAAGGCACCGGTGCCGTCCTCGAGGTGAGCTGGGGACTGGCCAGGGCTGATGGCATTCGCTGCCTCGATCAGCTCTCGACGCTCACCTCTCAGAAGGCGATTTTAATCGTCAGCAACAACGGCGATCTTACCTGCAGTTTTGTGAGCTGAGCCAGCACGTCATCCACCAAAATCTTCTGATCGTTACTGATTGACTGTCTAACTTGCTCGCCGATGATAGGCACCGATGGATTGATGGAGCCATCAATCTCAATCATTTGACCATGCTATTGGTCCCATGGGATGATGCTCTTCCTGTGTCTGCCTGTGTCCCTCGGCGGCGTCTGCCGTGGACAGGGTGAAAACCGTGTTTGAACGGCTGGTCTGCGGTACGGAAGCAGGCTGGCTCAGAGGTTTGCTCCCTCATCATTTCTTTGGCGTTGGACTTATCTGCCATCGCCTTGGCTGTTCGGTTGTGATCCGGTAGCTCTATCTGGAATCGGTAAGATCTTAGCCTCGGCTTGATTGAGATTATTGGTTTGAATGTCTGGCGGGCTCTTGTCATTTGCTCCATTCTGGCTGAGGCCTGGAGGCGTTCAGCGCAATGTTGCTAATTGTATTGCTGTGATTTTAACTGTGCAGATCACTTGATGATCGGCCGATAGCTAAAATACCTGTTTGCCCCTGTTCGGCTGCATCCGGCGAGTTGCCTCTTGCTGGGGCCGGAGCGGCAAGAGGCTTCTGGGTGATCAAGAGCCGGTTGGAGCTTTGATGTCATTGCGAACTTCTCTTCCTCGCCATCAAGCGAGATGCCTTGCTCTGGATCATGGCGGCGATCTGCTCATCTTCCTCCGTAGTGCCCAATGTTCCGACATTCTTGGAGTGGCAAGATTGTCCTGTGGATGGCTGCCTGCCTCGGCTTGCTTTGCTCCGTCAGAGCCCCATTCGGTTCTGGTCGCTGCGATCCCTGATTGCGTTGTGTTCGGTGCTGTGACGAGTGTTCGCTCTCCTGTCACAAGGTCAGCCCCAGCTCGGCTGCCAGATCGGCCTCGCTGACAATCGTCTGGGGGCCACCGTTCAGCGGCGTGAATTGCTGGCTGAGCCGCAGATGCAGCTGCCCTGCCCCCGCCAGCGTTATGTCCAGTCCGCGGCTGGTCAGGGCATCGATCACCACCCGGTTCTGGGATTCGCCGATGCCCAGCTGGCCATCGAGCCCGTAGGCCGGACCGCAGCGCATCAGCACCTGTCCTCGCCAGATTGAGCTTGGCGCTGTTCCCAGCGAGTAGGTGATCGCCCCTTGTGCCGTCAGCATCCGCAGCAGAGGCCGCCGCCCGGCCAGGGGGCAGCTGGTCTGAATCGATCCGCTGGAGCCCAGCTCCACCCGTTCGGCCAGCAGGAGCTCCGCCCGGATCAGCTCCAGCGTGCGGCGCTGCAGGGTGCGCTCTCGCAGCAGCCGCACCAGCCGTTCGCTGCTGGAGGCATGGACCAGCAGTGCCTGCAACATCATGGTGGACAACAGCAATCCCAGTCCCAGAGCCAGCAGCAGCTCCAACAGGGAAAAGCCCGTCAGGCGGTGGTTCTCGATCCCCTTTCTGTCCATCAACTGCATGGCTTACAGGGCTGCATCAGGCCGGCAGTTACCGTCCTGCCAACGCCCCACACGCACCACCCCGAGCGGCAGGGACATCACCAGGCAGCGCACCAGATCCGTGCCAGTCGCTGAGATCCGCACGGTGCCCCCATCAAGCACCAGACCATTGCTGCTGAAGCGCACCTGCTCCGGCAGGTTGTGCTCCAACCGCACGGCTGGATCGGCGATGCCTTCCCCCAGGCCCAGGCGCTCGTCCTGGCAAGCCGGCAGGCTGGTCGACGTCGGTGTCTGCCAGCCGCTGTCACGGAGCTGCAGGGCACAGGGGCGCCCCTGGCGGCTGGCGGCCACCCGGCCGAGTTCCAGCCCGAGGGCGAGGCGACGGCTGGCGCTCTCCACCCGCTCTCTGGCGAAATCCTGACCCACCTGTTGCAGGCCGATCGTGCCGACGATCCCCAGCAACACCACCACCAGCAGCAGTTCCGCCAGGCTGAAACCGCCAGCTTCCTGCCGCTCAGGACGTCGCACGGGCCACCTCCGCTGGCGAAGACACCGGGCACAGCCCCAGGGCGGCGGGAAGATAGCGGCGTTGGCGTGGTTGGCTCAGGCCATCCACACGGAGCTGCAACTGCAGGGCCTGGCCCGAGGGCTCCAGGCTGAGATCCCGGTGCAATCCGGGCGCCGGCAGTGTCGCTTGGAGCACCAGCAGCAGCTGGCCAGCCGCCTGGCTGCAATCCCCCATCGGCGCGGCCTGGTGGCTGGCGCTGCGCAACAGACCCTCGAAGGCCACCAGTCCTGCCTCCAGTTGATCGGCGCGCTGCTGTCGTTTCTCCAGCTCCAGCACCGACATCGACACCAGATCCAGCACATGCACAGAGGCCGCCGCCGTCAGGCTGAACACCAGCGACGCCATCACGGTTTCACTCAGGGTCATGGGGCGATTCCCCGCAGACCGAGGGGGCGCAGATCCCTGACCACGGGCGGGTTGCCCTGCAGTGCCACGGTGAAGGCTGAACGCCGGGACGGCTGGCGATCGAGGGGGTGCAGGTCCAGCAGCAGCTCGGCTGCGGCGGCAGCCGCAGGCTGCGCGCTCAGGGTCGCGTTCGCCTTGGGCCGCCAGTCGACGAGTTGATAGGGCACGGCGTTCACCTCGCCCCGGGCCAGATCCTGCAGTTGGGTTGCACTGATGCAACCGGCCGTGGACCATTGCTCCAGGGGGAGGGGCAACAGGCAGCGATGCTGGCTCTGCAGTGCCGCCACCAGTTGCTGGGCCGCCGACATCGAACTGTCTTCCGCCTGTCTGAGGCGTGTCAGCGCTGCCAGTCGGTGGGCGTTCTGCAGGGTCATCGACTGCATCGACAGGCAGCCCAGCAACATCACCAGCGAGGCCAATGATGCCAGCGGCAGCAGAAAGCCGGCCTCGGCCTTGTTCTTGTTTGGCGAGACACCACGAATCCCACCCCTTCGATCGAGACGACCCGCCATCGCAGCAGCGTGGAGCGAACGACTTCCCCAGCCTTCCCAGGGGCGGACAACTTCGCTGCTGCGAAGGGGAGTCTCAACGCGCCTGGTTTCGTTGCTGGAGCAGGCCGCTGGCCCAGGCGCTGAGATGTTCGAGCCGCTGCGGCAACGCGCTGCGGCCGGGGCAGCGCCACACCCGAACACTTGGATACCAGGGGCAGCTGTCCCCATCCCCCTCCCAGTACCAGGGCCTGGCTCGGCTCGAGGCGGAGAGCACCACACAGGGCACCCCCAGGGCACCACAGAGATGGGCCACCACGCTGGGAATCGTGACGACGCCATCACAGGTGGCGATGGCTGCGATCAGCTGCTCGATGTCATGAAAGGGATCAAAATCCGGCGGCTGAATCACCGTGCCGGTGGCGGCGGTGAAGGCCGCCAGGGCCTCGCTGGCATCGCCGTATTGCAGCGATCGCAGCTCCAGCCCCGGGATCATCGCCAATGGCGCCAGATCAAGCAGATGGATGGACTTGATCAGGCCTCGCTGGGGTTGAAAACTGCGCCAGAACAGGCCCAGGCGGCCTGGGCCGGCGGCCGGGCCGGGCTGCTCCTCTCGCAGCCAGGGCTTGAACGGCAGGGGCAAAGGCTGCTGCCGACGCGCCAGCAGCCAGGGCAGGGAGGCCAGGGGCAGGGCCGCCACCACGTCAGGCAGATCGGGGGGCTTTGCCGTCCGGGGCAGGACGGTGATGCCTGGGAAGTGTCGGGCCACCAGCCCCACCAGGCGGGCATCCAGCAGCAGGGCCAGCCGTTGGGCCTGGGGAACCCAGGCGGAGAGAAAGCCAAGCCAGAACAGTTCATCCCCGAGGCCCTGCTCGGCCCAGAGCAACACCGTGCCCTGGCAGGGCTGTCCGTCCCAGGGCGGCAGGCCAACGACCGGCGCTTCGTCCAGCTCGCCGAGTAGCCAGCGTCGCTCGTAATCCTGCCCACCATGGAGGGCATCGCCTCCAAGCAGGCGCAGCAGCCCTCGATTGACCGCCGCTTGGTGCCAGTCGCTCTGCAGCTCCAGAGCCCGGCCGTAGGCCTCGATGGCCTGGGCATAGAGACCCTGGCACTGCAGCACCATGGCTCGCGCAAACCAGGCCTCGGCGGCATCACCATGCCTGTGCAACACGTGGTCGCAGACCTGCAGCGCCTGATCAAACTGTTCAGCGTCATGGAGGATCCTGACCAGCAGCAGGCACTCCTCCAGGCCTTCCGGCTCAAGGGCCAGAAGCGACCGGACCTGCACCAGTGCGGCCTCCAGCTGATCGTTCTGCCAGAGCAGCCGGGCCAGGCTCACCAGGGTGGGGCCATGGCCGGGATCGCACAGCAGGCAGAACTGCAGACTGGCGCAGGCTTCGGCCACCTGGCCTTCAAGGATCTGACATTCGGCCAGCAACCCCAGGGCCTCCAGTCCATGCTGGTCGCTGCTCAGCAAGCCATCCAGCAACGGCATCGCCTCCTGGTGTCTGCCCGCCGCGATCAGCTCTCGGATCGCGCCCAAAGCCCCCGGCGCTGCGTTGTTCATGAGTCCCCTGCCGGTTGCCCGTCGATCACGGGGGACTGCTGTTTAGGGGCAAGTAACAGCCAGAAGCCATGACCCATCTGGTCGTGCATTTCAAGATGCAGGACCTCAAGAACGCTGCAGATCTTCGGCAACCACCAGGAGGGCGGGGCTTGAATCAGATGGGCATTGCGGCCGTCGGCCAGTCGCTTGATCGCTGGCCCCGTGTGAATGGTGACAAAGGCGAGCTGAGATACCAGGCTGGCCAACTCCTGCAGAACCGCATCCAGGCAGGCAGGTTCGACATGTTCAAGCACATCGATGCAGCACACCAAGGGTGCTGTTGTTGGCTCACCAGCCTCCGGAAATGCTGGATCGTAGGGGTGATAGGCCTCAAGAATGACCCCGTTGTCTACAAGCGCTGGACGTAGCCTTTGCTTGCCTGATCCGTAATCAGAAATGCTCCGTATCGCGTTGAGTTGGCAGATGGTGGCAACGATCGGTGCAAAAGCAACCGAGGCGACGCCATAATCAGGGTTGCGATGTAATTCCTGCTGAAGACGTAGATATTCGGCGGAGATGGTTTGTGCCATGCTCAAGCAGAAATCAATCGATGGTTTGTGATTTATTTCTGGAATCTGGCATCACTGATTCAACTTCAGTACTGCCATGAAGGCCTCCTGGGGTACGTCCACCTTGCCCATGGCTTTCATGCGTTTCTTGCCCTTGGCCTGCTTCTGCAGCAGCTTTTTCTTGCGACTGATGTCGCCGCCATAGCACTTGGCCAACACATCCTTGCGGATGGCGCTGATGCTTTCACTGGCAATGATGCGACTGCCGATTGAAGCTTGAATCGGAATTTTGAATTGCTGTCTAGGGATCAACTCTTTGAGCTTTTCCACCAAGCCCTTGCCGACATTGTAAGCCTTGTCCCGGTGCACAATGGTGGTGAGGGGATCGGCCTTTTCGCTGTTGATCAACACGTCAAGTCGCACCAGCTCATTGCGGCGGTAGCCGATCAGGTGGTATTCCATTGAGGCGTAGCCCTTGGTTCGGCTCTTCATTTGATCAAAAAAGTCTGTCACCACTTCGGCCAGGGGCATCTCGTAATGAAGGGTGACCCGATCGGTGGTGATGTACTTCATATCAATGAACTCACCGCGCCGTTCTTGGCAGAGCTCCATCAGGGCACCGTTGTAAGAATTTGGTGTATAGATCTCCAGTTTTACATAGGGCTCTTCAATGGACTCTCGTTTTTGGGGATCGGGAAGGGTCGCGGGATTGTCCACCATCATGGTGGTTCCATCGATCATGTTGACCTGGTAGATCACAGAGGGGGCGGTGACAATCAGATCCAGGTCGTATTCGCGCTCCAGGCGCTCCTGCACGATCTCCATGTGCAGCAGACCCAGGAAGCCGCAACGAAAGCCAAAGCCCATGGCGCTGCTGGTTTCCGGCTCGAACTTGAGCGCCGCATCGGAGAGTTGCAGCTTGTCGAGGGCCTCGCGCAGATCGGGGTACTGGTCGGCGTCGGTGGGAAACAGGCCACAGAACACCATCGGTTTGGCTTCGGCGTAGCCGGGCAGCGCCTCAGTCGCAGGATCCTGGAACAGGGTGATCGTGTCGCCCACCCGGGCATCGGCCACGGCTTTGATCGAAGCCGCCATGTAGCCGACTTCGCCGGCATGGAGGCTCTCCACCTGACGCTGATCAGGCGCCATCACCCCCACCTCATCGAGTTCGTAGGTTTTGCCGCTGGCCATCAGCAACACCTTGTCCTTGCGCGCGATCCTGCCGCTGATCACTCGGAAGTAAACGATCACGCCGCGGTAAGGGTCGTAGTAGGAGTCGAAAATCAGGGCCCTCAGGGGCTCCCTCATCCGATCGGGCGGCGGCGGCACACGATCCACCACCGCCTGCAGAATCTCGGGAATGCCAATGCCGGTTTTCGCCGAGCAGGGGATGGCGTTTGAGGTATCCAGGCCGATGATCGATTCAATCTCCTCGCTGATGCGGGCCGGATCGGCACCTGGCAGGTCGATCTTGTTGAGCACGGGAATGATTTCGAGATCATTCGCCAGTGCCAGATAGACATTGGCCAGGGTCTGGGCTTCCACCCCCTGGCTGGCATCAACCACCAGCAGGGCCCCTTCGCAGGCCTGCAAGGAGCGGCTGACTTCATAGGAAAAGTCAACGTGACCCGGTGTATCGATCAAATTCAGAATGTAGATCTCACCATCGGCCGCCTTGTATTCCATGCGGGCCGCTTGCAGCTTGATCGTGATGCCACGCTCCCGCTCCAGTTCCATGTTGTCGAGGAACTGGGCCTGCATGTCCCTGGCCGCCACCGTTCCCGTGGCCTGCAGCAGCCGATCGGCCAGGGTGGATTTGCCGTGATCGATATGGGCAATGATGCAGAAGTTACGGATCCTCTGAACAGGAGCGTCGGTCATCGCGGTACGGTCATGGCGGTCAGGTCAATCAAGGCGGGTCTCGGCAGCCAGGCCACCAGATCCTGGACAGGGAATGCCAAGGGTGATCATCCCGCTTTGAGGCCCCTCCAGGGTTGGTGGATCTTAGGCAGGCACTCTCCGCCCTCACCCAGGCGGCCGCTAGCCGCTCAGCCAGGGCGAGGGCGGGCCCTCCAGCCCGAGCCCCTGGGCCTGGCGAAGGATGTCTTCTGCGACCCCCACCACCAGCGCCGCGGGCCCCTTCCTACACTGGTTGCAGACACAAGGCCCCCGATGACAACCGCCGAGACAGCTGCGATCGAAAGCCCTGCCAGCACTGAGGCCGCATCCGCCCCTGAGGCGAGTGATCCTCGCGCCCTCACCCTGGAAAACGTCGAGCGCGCCCTCGATGAGCTGCGCCCCTATCTGATGGCCGATGGCGGCAACGTTGAGGTCGTCGAAATCGATGGGCCGATTGTCAAGGTTCGCCTTCAGGGTGCCTGTGGCTCCTGCCCCAGCAGCACCATGACCTTGAAAATGGGCATCGAGCGCAAGCTGCGTGAAGCCATTCCTGAGGTCAACGAAGTCGTGCAGGTGCTCTGAATCCAGCGCTTGTTTCAGGCAGGGCATGCGCCCTGCTCGCCGGTGGCCTTGGCGATCGCTTTGATGGCGAACTCGCCGAAGGCCGCCACCACATCTTGGCGGTCGTACAGGCAAAGCCGTGCTTGCTGGCTGATCTGGGTGCGCAGGGCCGCCAGCCCCTTGGGATCATGGACCAGAGTTACAGCCAAGTCGCTGTAGTCATCAAAACTCCGGGCCACTGGAGCTCGCTCCAGGCCCATCTGCCGGTAGGCCCCGGCCACGAAGCGGGAACGCAGAAAATCCCCTTCAAGGCTGACGATCGGCGTGCCGGTGTGGATCGTTTCGTAGAGGGTGACGCCACTGCCGAAGTAGGGCGGATCCAGCAGCACGTCAAGGCAGCCCGCCAGGCTGATGAACTCCTGGCGCTCCATGCGACTCAGCAGAATCAGGCGCTCGGCCAGGGTGGGCGCGGAGCTGGCGATCCGGTCGAGGAAGATCTTGGTGTAGGAGGTGACTTCCGCCTCCACAAACACGAACCAGGCCTCCGGTACCCGCTGGGCAATCTTCTCGAGGATGCCATCAAAGTCGGGATGCAGTTTCGAGAAGCTCTGCAGGCAGCCGAATAACGGAACCTCCTCCGGGAGGAAGAAATAGTCTCGACCATGGGTTGCCGATTCCAGATTTTCGCTTAGATAACAGCAGGGCAAACCAGGGAGACGGACGAGATTTTCGCTGTATTGAACATCTGAGTCGGGCATTTCCACCCGCTCCCCGGAGATGTAGTAATCGATCGTTGCCAGTCCGCTGGTCTGGGGCACACCCCAGCCCGTCACCTGCACGGGTGCCGCGCGATGGCAGGCCAGCATGGTCACCGTTGGATGCATGCCGATATCGGTGAAGAACAACAGATCGAGATCAAGGCAGTCAAGCTGCAGTGCCGCCCCTTCAAAGCTTTCTTCCAAAACGACAGCTTGATTGGCACAGGCATCAATGCGATCGCGAACATCATCCCGTTTGGAGCTTGGTAGATGGATTACCACCACTTCAAATTGCCTACGATCGAGATGGCGAATCAGCCCTTCAAAGGCGTGGCTGTTGCTGTGGCTGAAGAAAAAACCAGAGAGAAAGCCAATCCGTCGCCGCTGCGCCGGCGGCCGCGGAGCCCGTGGTTTCGGCTCAATGAACTGCAGATGGCGGCTGAGAAGGCTGCCATAGGCTTCCAGTACGGTCCGATCATCGCGGTTATGATAGATCAGGTAGAAAGGATGGTGGCTCATGGCATAATCGCCCAAGTGCAGATCTTGCTGTCGTTTGACCAGTTGCCATAGCCCATCCAGGCAGCGTTGCCGCAGCTCTTCGATCTGCTGGGCCGATGTGGCCACGATCGGCAGTACGAAGAGGTGGTTGAGATTCAGGATCAACGAATCGGGCTGCAGGGCCAGGGCTTCGCCATGCCAGTGAATGGCGATTTCCGGCAACGCCATATTGCGAAAGATAGTGCCCAGTGCTGTGCGACAGGCCACATGGCTTCGATCCAGTTCGGCTGCCTCCCCATAGGCCGACACCGCAGTGCCGAGTTGACCGGCCTGCTGCAGCACCTGCCCCAGCAGGCACCAGCCAGCCACGCTCTGTGGATCAAGGGCAACGGCCTTCTGGGCGCAGACCTCAGCCGCTGTGAGGTCACCGGCCTGCAGCAGAGCAGCAGCTTCGGCCAGAAGATTGTCGAGATTCATGGCCGTGTCGAGCAGCAGACTCTTCTCAAGTTAATCAGTCTGAATCTGAAGAGTTCAGCTTGGCTTCTGATCATGATTGCAGCGTCTTTACCCGGGCGATCGCTTCGATGGTGAATTCTTCAAAATCCCGCACTATTTCGAGTCGATTGTAGAGATGCTGGAGTGCCGTATGACTGATCCGCTCGCGCAGAGAAAGCGATCGCTCATCAGCACCACCGCCAACTCGACGAGGCCCTCGATGCTGGTAGCGCTCGGCGCATCGACCAGCCCCATCTGCCGGTAAGCCCCGGCCAGGAAGCGGGAGCGCAGAAAATCACCCTCAAGCGTGATGGTCGGCGTGCCGGTGGCCATGGTTTCGAGCATGGTGATACCGCTGCCGTTGTGGAGCGGATCGCCCTCAGCCGGGTCCGGATCAACGCCACGCCAACCCAGCAACCGATCGGCCAGCCTGCTGGGTCCGAACAGCTCAGGATGAACACGCTTCCGCGCATCTTCTTCGGCTCGGGCCGTCATGGCCCCTCCTCTCGGCCGGGCTTGGCCCGGTCATCCGTTGACGAACGGCAGCGCCGCCGCCGGAATCAGCCATTTCGATCCAGCCTTCGTCTGGCACCACGACCGCGGCACGCACCCTGCCGTGTGGCGCCACTGCAACCTCAGCAATCGTGCGAATGTCAGGCCCGCCAAGCCCCTAGGCTCACCGCCAGATGATCTGATCCGCCGTGCTCGACCAGCGCCTCCTGCGCGATAACCCCGAGCTCATCCGCCTGCAGCTGGCCCGCCGCGGCTTGCGACTCGATCCCACCGGTCTGCAGCGCATGGCTGTTCAGGAGCGGGACCTGGAGGAACGGCGCAGCAATCTCCAGGCTGAAGGCAATCGCATCGGCAAGGAGGTTGGACTGAAGATCAAGGCTGGCGTCAGCCCCAAGGGGCCCGAAGTGCAGGCCCTCAGGGATCAGGGCAACCAGATCAAGCAGCAGGTGGCCGGCCTAGAGGAGGAGGAAAAGGCGCTGCAGAGCCAGCTGCACGAGCAGCTGATCGTTCTGCCGAACCTGCCCTCCGAGCTGACGCCGGATGGCAGGTCGGAGGCCGACAACGTCGAGGTCAAGCGCTGGGGTGAACCCCGACTGCCCGGCCCCGGTGAGCAGCTGCAGGAGCATTGGCAGATCGCTGAACGCCTCGCCCTGGTGGACAGCGAACGCTCGGTGCGCATTGCCCAGAGCCGCTTCGTGACCCTGCGGGGCATGGGTGCCCGATTGGAGCGGGCCCTGATCGCCCTGATGCTCGATCTGCACAGCCAGCGGGGCTACACCGAGCTGCTGCCACCGATCCTCGTGAACAGCGCCAGCCTGCTGGGCTCCGGTCAGCTGCCGAAATTCGCCGAGGAGAGCTTCCGCTGCGCCGATGATGATCTCTGGCTCACCCCCACGGCGGAAGTACCGATCACCTCCTTCCACCGCGATGAGGTGATCCCGGCGGAGCAGCTGCCCTTGCGCTATGCGGCCTATACCCCCTGTTTTCGGCGCGAGGCCGGCTCCTACGGCCGTGACACCCGCGGCCTGATCCGGCTGCATCAGTTCAACAAGGTGGAGCTCTACTGGTTCAGCCAGCCCGAAGACTCCGACGCGGCCCACGAGCAGCTCACCTGCGATGCCGAAGCTGTGCTGGAAACCCTCGAACTTCCTTACCGGCGCATCGAGCTCTGCAGTGCCGATCTGGGCTTCTCCGCGGCCCGCACCTACGACCTGGAGGTCTGGCTGGCTGGGGCAGGCACCTATCGGGAAATCTCCAGCTGCAGCACCTGCCGCGATTTTCAGGCGCGCCGCGCCAATATTCGCCTCAAGGCGGACAAGGGCACCCGGCTGGCTCACACCCTCAACGGCAGTGGGCTGGCGGTGGGACGCACCATGGCCGCCTTGTTGGAAAACGGCCAGCAGGCCGATGGCAGTGTGCGCCTGCCGCAGGCCCTGGTGCCCTATCTCGGCACCGACACGATCAGCGGCTGCTGATCAGAGGCAACCAGCCTCTGCACCGTTCTGTGCCTCAACGTGCTCTCCCTACGGGGGCGCAGAAACCTGGCGCGCCTAGCATGGAGTTGGCTCGTCAGTGGACCTGGGATCCGGCGTCATGGCAGGGGCAGAGGCTATCCAATCTGGCTCCGCGCCGCCAGGCGGAAGTCATGGTGGCAGTTTTGCAAAACAATTTGCCTTTTGCGCTGGCCGTGGCTGGAGATCGTCATCATGACGGAAAAGTCACGATTCATCCTGAGATTCATCAGTCAAGCTGGTGAATGCTGCCCCACTCTTCCGTCCCATAAACCAGGTTCTGGTTCAATCTTGCTCACCACATTGGTGGTGATTCTTGTGGCGATGATCGGGGGGGCTGCGCTGATGAGCAAGGCCATTAATTCGCTGAATGCCTCTTCTGATGCTTCTGATCTGCAGACAGCCAAAGAAGCGGCTGAGACAGGTTTCAATGAAATTTTAGCTGCCCTGAATACTGATGAAAGAAGCTATCTCCTCGTCACCAAGCTTGCGAACTGGGGTAGTGCAGGCGTGAGCGCCGCTGATCTGGATAGCTGCAATATCTACCATCCATCCTTGACGCTGGCAGGCTCGCCGGCGGGATATCCAGCCAGTACGTCATTTTATCAAACTGCCGGCTTCAATGGAATTGTCACTTATAAGTTGGAGGCCTATGATCCTCCTGCCAGTGTCAGCACGTCGGCAACCTGCACCAAGTTTGGTAATCTCTTTGGTGGCTCGGCCAGTTTCACGGTTGTCGGAACGCTGACCCGAAATGGCAAGCAGCAGGCGACGTTCAGGCTCAAGAAAATTGTTTTTGTCCGGGGACCGTTCAGCGAATCCAGCCAGCCTTTTGATGCGCCCCTGATGATTACGGGATCTGGTGCAAGCAGTAATAATGATGTGACCAAAATGGATCAGAAGAAATTCGGCTTGTCTTCAATCCCCGATGCCTGCATCACGGCCGGTGATCGTAAATGTAAGAGTCCTAATCCCGGACTCCAGACCACTTACGTGGTGTGCTCCGGCAATCCAAAGTGTGTGCCGCCCACGTCCAACATCGGCCCGCTCAATGCCAATGGCCTCAATCTGCCGCCGTTTCCCTGGACCCCCTACCTCTTGGCGGATAAGCGGTTATTGTCACAGCTCGATGATGATAAAGATATCGTTTATAATGCAACCTTCTGCAATTTCCCCTATTACGGAGCCACCGGTTGCCCCACTGCTGGCACGGCTGACTCCTTCATCACCGATCGATTGGAGAAGGGTTGCTATTACAATGTCAACTTTCAACCTGATAATTCAGGTGGCACCCGCAATGTCCAGAACAGTACAAACTCGACGGCGATCAACTGCGTCGTCAAGTCGATCAACAATCCCAACATCAAGGTCAATACGGGAACGGGTGCGGCTTCGGCCACACCAAGCACTGCCCATGGGCTGCCTGTCAATGTGTTTGTGACAGGCTCGGGAACGGTGATTGATGTGCAAACGGGCGACTTCAGCAACCTCGCACCGCTGAATTGGGCCAAACTGAGAATCTATGGCAGATATGGTGATGGATCGAACTGCTCTGTGCAGACCGTACTGATTGGCGTGCTGCAACTGGATGGCTTGTTCATCTGGATGCCAGCAGGCAAAATAATCTACCCAAGTCCCGGTGGTGGTGGCGGCAACAGTGGTCCCTATGGCGTGCGCTGGATCTGTGCCTTTGATTCCAAGAACTCCGCCAACTTGGACATCATTGGACCGAGTGATGCAGTGGCTGGACTTGCAACAATATTCCCCAGCTTTTTTAATTCCACCGCTTCTGATCCTTCATTTATTCCAAGTTCCACTCCCAGTAACATCACAAATTACCGGGCTTACGGGGTAACTTATTGATCATGATTCAGTTGGCCCTGCCGATTCTGTCCCAGCTTTCGCGAAGTCGGCGAGCTCCGATAGCGAGCAAGTGCCGATCGAACACGGCAGGTTTTACGATTCTTGAAGTATTGCTGGCTGCCTTCATTGCTGTTGTCGCTGCCACGGTCCTGTTTCCTCTGTTCAATGAAGCTGTCATCGTTGCCCGTCAGTCTGCGGATCGTAATTCAATCGAGGCTGCCACATCATTGGATTTAAGCTGGATCAAGCGTTATGCTAAGTTCTGGAAGATGAAAAGTGGCCCCTATTCACTGGATAATACCCATACCAAAAGTGTGGCCATATTTCAAACATCGCCGGTGCTTGAGTATGAGTGTGCCAACAGTGACCTCACGAACACCAACCTCTCCCAGCAATTCATTGCCGACGCGGTCAGCGTCGCCAGCACGGCTGATGACGTTGTTCCCAAGCTCCCCTATGCCTTCATCGCATCCGCTAATAGCCAGATCCCGATAGCCAACATCAGCGCTGGCTATGCACTGAGCCGAACAGTTGATACATCAATCCCAAACAGGGTCTATGTCATTTATAAAGTCGCTTCTGCAAATGAGCACCCGATCAACTTCGTTCGCGAGGCTTCGGTCGTGCTCGAATCGGTGGCATGGTGCACGCCGAAATGAAGAAGCTATCGCTTTTTGCTGGCAGCAGGCAAGCGTGGATTGGCTACACACTGATTGAGTTGCTGATGGTTGTTATTCTGATCAGCGTTCTTGGTGGTACTTTTCTCAGTACCCAGTCGTCATCTTTTGTGAGTTATAGCAAGCTCAGGTTCGCTGCTGCCGAGCTTTCCGGCACCATGGCGAGAGCCAGGGATGCTGCCGCCAAGAACGTCACCGTTGACTCGACATGCAGCATTGTTCAAACCGTGGACAGCACGACCACCAACGTCACGACCGCCCTTTCTCCGGCAAACTGCATCAGCTCATCTCTGTTGCCGAATGCGATCAACATCAGGGATCGCTCCGGTGCCAGCAAGCTGGTTGTGGATCAAACCACCGTTTTCACATTTCGATCGGAGGGGATGAGTACAAATGCTGATGCTTCGTTGACTGATCAGACGATTCGTCTCTCCGATCCCCGATCGACCACGGTGATCTGCGTTAATCTGACAATTCCTACATCCATCATTCGCTTGGGCCTGATTAAGGCTGGTAACACAAGCTGCGATTACACTGCGAAATGAACATCTCACGCCATCAGAACAGCAACCGGTCGGCTTGGCCTGCGTTGTTGTTGCCTGAGCTACTCAAACCGTCGCGGCCTGGGGTCAGGGCCGGGGAGAATGGCCTGTCACTGATTGAGCTGTTGGTGGCGATGATCATCAGTTTGATCGTCATTCATGCCATGGCACACATCATGGTTTCCGAGCTCAAGCTATCGCGTTCATTTGAGGAGCATTCCAATATCAAAGATGCCACCATCAGGGTGGCCGCGATGATGCAAAAAGAAATATCCTATGCCAGTGATCTCTCCGTACCGGTAACCGATCCCACGACTTGCGGTTTGAGCGACCCGCTGGTGATTGTTGGACCGCGTAAAATGTGGACTATTGTCTATGGCTTCCCCGCCCAGAACCCGCCGCCGGGATGGCTGGGGCCGATGACGCTCTATCGCTGCGGGCCCCCCTATGACGCCAATGGAAATCTCAACTTCTCTGGCGGTCAGTCGGTCAAGTCGGTCGTGCTGGATCAATTGGCTCAGGTCAGTCCCTGGGAAACGGTGATCAATAGTGGTGACCTGGCGAACCTCGCCAATTCCCTCTCGCGGGGGATCAGGATCCAGTTCAACATGCAGTCGGCCAGTGGTCAGCTCAAGCCCTACATCTTCGGTGCTCGCTCAGCGATCAATCCGCTTTACGCCTTTGGGGATCAGGTGGCCAATGGGAGCACCTATCTGACGACAGCGCCCAGCGCCTGTGATGATGCCACTGCCACCCGAGCAGGCAGCGATATTCTCAATGCGATCTGTTATCAAACAATGACATCGCATCAGATTATTTACAATAACGCCAGCGAAACGGAGGTTGACAAGCGTCAGCATTTTTATATTGCCCCTGGCCCGGGTACGATCTCAATTGTCGGCTCTCCATTGTTTGAGGATATTGTTTATCTGCCAAATCTCAAGAGTGCTTACACCATCCAAAGTTCATCCAGCTCCGCTGCGTCTTGTACCCGCACCAGCTGTTATGTGACTTCCGGAGCGAATGAGAAAATCAGTCTCATGAATGTCAATTATCTGATCTTCCCGGATGCCCAGATCGGTATCTGAGCGGCGCCGCATTGTCGCCATGGCTGTTTTACTGGCTGGCTGTTCTTTCGGCTGCTTGTGATGCCAGCGGGTTGTTTCGCCGGCCGTCGGGACGGATCCGTGGTCGGCTCCCAGGCCTTCGCTGACGTTTCGGGCCGTTTCCCTTCCCCCAGCCGGCTGGCTCTGAACCCGGCGCCGTGGCTCAGCGTTGGTGCTGAAATCGCTGAGCTCGCTGCTGTTGGCGGTGTACCGCCCCGGCCCTCGCCCCGCAAGCACCACAATGGGGTCATAACGAAGCTTGGCTGGCATGGGAGTTCTCACCGCACTGGCGATCCTGGCGGGATTGATCGTGGTGC
>Ga0194063_10000359_pt1 | contig 33749 bp, 26 predicted proteins | sample SepL3720m_MetaG_FD_155459 | JGI IMG/M metagenome (GOLD analysis project Ga0194063, IMG submission 155459) | Anoxic zone freshwater microbial communities from boreal shield lake in IISD Experimental Lakes Area, Ontario, Canada - Sep2016-L373-20m | ecosystem: Environmental > Aquatic > Freshwater...
CCCGCCCCTCTTTCGCCCGGCGGGGCGAGAGAGGGGCGGGGGGGAGTGAGTGGGGAAAAGAAATCACATTGCGGCTTTGAACAAAGCTTCAAAATCCGCCGAACTACAAGGCCGGGGATTGGTCTGATGACAAATATCTGCCGTGGCAATCTGCACCAGACGCGCCAGATGCTCGGGTTTGACGCCGTGCGCGGCCAGACCGCCGCTGATGCCGACGCTCGCTTTGAGTTGCTTGAGCCAGGGTACGAAGGCCTTGCCGCCACCGGCGACCTTGCAGACGTGGGCCAACTCGTCAAACTTGGCAGGTACGGCGTCCTGATTCCAGGCCAGCACGGTGTCAATCATCAATGCGTTGGCCAGTCCGTGGTGCAGGTCGCAGACGGCGCCCAGCGCGTGGGCGCAGGAATGCACCGCACCCAGATCCTTCTGGAAGGCGATGGCGCCCATCATGGAAGACATCATCATGTCGGAGCGCGCCTGCAAGTTGCTGCCATCCTTCACAGCCGTGAGCAGGGCGGCGGCAGCGATGCGCGTGCCCTCGAGCGCAATGCCGTCGCACAGCGGGTGGTAGGCGGGTGAGAGGTAACTTTCGATGTTGTGCGTCAGGGCGTCCATGCCAGTGGCGGCGGTGATGGCGCTGGGCAGGCCGAGTGTCAGCTCCGGGTCGGCAAACACCACTTTGGCCAGAATCTTGGGGCTGAACACCACGCGCTTCAAGTGTGTGTCGTTTTCGCTGACGACGCTGGAGCGGCCCACTTCGGAGCCGGTGCCCGAGGTGGTGGGCAGCGCCACAAAATAGGGCAAGGCGTTTTCGATGGGGCGCACCTTCGGGTGGTCCCAGACGTATTCCAGAATGTCACCGTCGTGGGTGGCGGCAATGCCGACCACCTTGGCCACATCGAGTGCGGCGCCGCCGCCAAAACCGATGATGCAGTCCGCCTTGTGCGCCCTGTAGGCCGCACCGCCCTCCATCACCTGACTGCAGGTCGGGTTGCCAAAGACGCCACCAAAGACGGCCACATCGAGACCGGTCAGATGGGTCTTGAATTCAGCCAGCACCGGCAGCGCAGCCAGCGCCTTGTCGGTGACGATGAGCGGGCGCTTGAAGCCCATCTCCAGCAGATGGGCGCCGACCAGCTTGCGCGCGCCGGCGCCGAACTTGATGGGAGTAGGGAAGGAAAAGGAGGTGATGCTCATGATGGTTGCAGGTTGAGATACATGTACATGTGGTTCTTGGCGAAGTACCGATTTTGGACCCGGATTGCCCGGGGTTCAATCCCAAAGGACACAAAGCCGGTATCCAGGTAGAGCTGCTGCGCGCCATGGTTGCCGTCGGTGACGGTCAGGGTTAGCAGCTCAATCTGGCTGGCATGGGCGTCGCGCAGCAAGTTTTCGAGCAGGGCGCGCGCGATGCCACGGCGGGTGAACTCAGGCGCCACAAACATTCCGACGACCAGCGCTTTGTGGCGCGCCTTGGGGCGCTGCTCGAAGTCGAGACCCACGGTCCCGGCCAGCACGCCATCAACAAAAGCGCCCCAGAAACGCGTTGACGCGCTGTCCGCCAGGCGCTGCGCAGCAACTGACTCCGGGCGGAGCGACTCTTCTTCGTAGCTGGACGTGAAGGCCTCGGCATGCTCACGCAGCGCACGCAGGCGCAGAGCGCGGTAGGGCGTGACGTCAGCCGGGGTCAGGCGGCGAATAAGCAACTCAGATGATTTCAAAGTAGCGTTTCATTTCCCAGTCGGTGACACCGTCGAGCCACTGGCGCCATTCCCAGTCACGGGTGGCGGCGAAGTGGTCAACGAAACCGTCGCCAAGCCAGTCGCGTGCGATCGCCGACTGCTGGAAGATGCGTGTCGTTTCGATCAGGGTGCGCGGTGCGCGCGCGATGTTCTCGGCGCCAACGTTGGTGCCGGTAATGGACGGCGTGGTCAGCTTCAGCCCTTTTTCGACGCCGTCCAGTCCGGCGGCAATCACGGCGGCCATGGCCAGGTAGGGATTCACATCAGCGCCCGGGCAGCGCGTCTCCAGCCGCGTGGCTTTGGGGCTGCCGGCAATCACGCGAAAGCTCGCCGTGCGGTTGTCGATGCCCCAGGTCGGCTTCACCGGCGCCCAGAAGCCATCCACCAGGCGCTTGTAGCTGTTGATGGTGGGCCAGATCATGGGCGCAAACTCCATCATGCAGGCCACCTGGCCGGCCAGATAACTCTCGAACAGCTTGCTCATTTTGCGCGGGCTTTTGGCGTCGAAGAACAGGTTGCTCTTGCCGTCTGACAGGCTCTGATGGATGTGACCACTGCATCCCGGCAGCTTCTGGTTCGGTTTGGCCATGAAGCTGGGCATGATGCCAAAGCCGGCGCCGATTTCCTTGGTGCCGGTCTTGAACAGGATGGCGCGGTCGGCCTGCTCCAGCGCCTCGCTGAATCCGATGGCAGCTTCATAAACGCCGGGGCCGGTTTCGGTGTGCAGACCTTCGATGGGCACACCAAAGGCCAGCATGTCGTCCATGATGGCGTTGAAGAAGTCGCGGTTCTGGTTCATGCGAAGCAGCGAGTAGCCGAACATGCCCGGGGTCAGCTGCTCGGGCTCGACCCCCTTCTTGGCGGCCCAGCTCTGTGGTGTCTCCAGAAAGTTGAACCACTCGAACTCCATGCCGGTCATGACCTTGAAACCCATTTTTTCAGCGCGCTTGAGCACGCGCTTCAAGGTCTGACGCGGGCACTGGGCGTGCGCTGTACCGTCGGCATTGACAAACTCGCCCAGAAAAAAGGGCACCCCCTCGTCCCAGGGCACGTGGCGCGCGGTGTTCAGGTCGAGTCGTGCCAGCGCGTCAGGAAAACCGTGCTGCCAGCCGGTGGCGGTGGTGTTGTCGTAGGTGCTGTCCATCATGTCCCAGCCCAGCACCACATCGCAAAAGCCGAAGCCGCCACCCGGGTAGGGCTCGGCAGCGCCCAGGAACTTGTCGCGGTGCAGGTACTTGCCGCGCAGGATGCCGTCGATGTCGCTGACCGCCACCTTGACCTTGGGGGCACCCGATTTTTCGATGGCCAGCACCGCCGGGTGCATCTTTCCTGTTGCTTTCGCTTTGCTTGCCACGTCCGTCTCCTGAAAAATTATGTCATGCCGGTGCCGCCGAGGCGATCCCCATGTCCTGCAGGGCCAGCCCCATGGCGTGCACCGCCTGCTCCATCTCGTCGGGACCGATGGCGCCGATGCAGCCAACGCGAAAGGTCTCGATCTGCGTCAGTTTACCGGGGTAGAGGATGAAGCCGCGCGCGCGCGCTGCGGCATAGAAGGTCTTGAAGTCGTATTTTGAATCGGCTGGCGCATGAAAGGTGACGATGATGGGCGCCTGAATGGCGGGATCCAGAAAGGGCTTGAAGCCGAACTTCTTCATGCCGGTGATCAGGGTCTGGTAATTGCTGGTGTAGCGTGCCAGTCGCGCCGGCTGACCGCCCTCGGCCTCGAACTGGGCAATCGCTTCGGCCAGCGCCACCACCACGTGGGTCGGCGGCGTAAAGCGCCACTGCGTGGTTTTTTCCATGTAGACGTACTGGTCGTGCAGGTCCATCGCGAGCGACTGGCTGCGCCCCGCGCACTCGTCCAGCAATGTCTTTCGGATAAAGACAAAGCCCATCCCCGGCACACCTTCCAGACACTTGCCACTGGCTGCCACCAGTGCGTCGAAGCGGGTCTTGCGGGCGTCGATTTCAATGGCGCCAAAGGAACTCATGGCGTCCACGATCAGGCCCTTGCCATTGGCGGCGCAGACGTCGGCGATTGCCTGCAGCGGATTCAGTACGCCGGCGCCGGTTTCGCAGTGAATCATCACGACATGGGTGATGGTCCGGTCGCTGTGCAGCCGCTCGGCCAGTGCCGCCGGACTGACCTGCACCGCATCGTCAAACCCCATCACAGTGCAACGCCGCCCCATCAGGGTGGTGAGTTTGGCGGCGCGCTTGCAGTAGGCGCCGTTGTCGAGCACCAGCACATGGCCGTCGCGCGGCACCAGCGTTGCTACTGCCGCTTCGACGCTGAAAGTGCCACTGCCCTGCAGCGGCACCACGACGTGGCTGTCCTGCCCGTGGATCACGGCCAGCAGGCTTTTGCGCACGCTGGCCGTTACAGCGTTGAAGTCAGCGTCCCAGGAGCCCCAGTCCCTGAGCATCGCCAGCTTGGTGCGCAAGGTGGTCGTGAGTGGCCCGGGGGTCAGTAAGATCTTGTCTCTGTCCATAGGAGTATCTCCGTCAATTGTTGATTTCCGAAACTGACGACACCATTGCCGCCATGCCCGCCCGATGCAGATTGCTTTCGCGAAGCCAAATCACCAGCGCGTGTGGGCCGAGGGCGCCGCAGTAGGTGACTCCGCGAATGTCCTCCGCCCTGCGGGCTCCCCCTTTATTTCGCTGCGCCACCCACTGCATCGCTCTCGGCAACAAGCTTTGGTGGAATGCGCTGCTCGCATGCCTACTGTGCTGGCAGGATCGGGCTGATGGGGTGCTCAGCGCAGCGGCATAAAGGAGGAGTCCGAAGGACGGGGGACAGCCGCGGAGCTGAGTGCCCCGGCAGCCCGATCCATCCGCAGCATATTGGAACAGCCGCGGAGCTGAGTGCCCCAACAGCCTGATCCGCTCACACCATATTGAAAAGGACGGCGAGATCATCTTCCTCGCCAAGCTTGCGTTCGTTTGGATGTCCACCACGCCAGCACCATGAAGAGCAGCGTGGCCATGGTGGAAGACAGGCCGATCAGCACGGCCATGGCCGCGGCGGCGCCCATTTCACCGGCTTCGTCCAGATTCAGGATGGCAATCGAGGCGACCTTGGTTTCGGGGGAGTACAGGAACACGACCGCCGAAATCGTGGTCATGGCATTGATGAAGAAGTAGCGCGCCATGTCGATCAGGGCCGGCGCACACACCGGCAACGTGACGCGCCAGAAGGTCTTGTAAAAGGGCACTTTGAGGGAGGCGCTGACGGCCTCGAATTCGCTGTCCAGGGCTTTGAGCGCGGTCACCGCGGTCAGGTGACCGGTGGTGTAGAAGTGCACGATGGTGCAGACCGTCAGCAGGGTCAGGCTGTGGTACAGGGCATTGAGCGGGTTGGCTGCGGCGTTAAAGAAGAAGATATAGCCCAGACCCAGCACCAGACCCGGCACAGCCATCGGCAGCACGGCCAGCAGGCGCACCAGACCGTGCAGCAGTTCCACTCCCTTGGTTTTTTCCAGCAGGTAGGCGCCGACAAAAACCAGCAAGGTGCCAAAGAGCGCCGTGCCGGCGGCCATCTTTAGGCTGTTAAAGAAGGCCACACCCACTTCGGCATCCAGCAGACCGAGCTCGTAGTGGCGCCAGCTCGGGCTCAGGTTGTAGGGCCAGAACGAGGCGAAGGAGGCGAACACCGCCATGCCCAGCATGGCCAGCACCAAGGCGGCGATGGCGGCGCAGTACAGCGTCATGAGGCGGTCGTAGGCCGGTGACGGTTTGGGTGAATAGGGCACGGCGCGCGCCGTCAGCATGGCGGTCTGGCGCCGGCTCACGTAATGGTCGACGCCAAAGGTCAGCACGGCTGGTGCCAGCAGCAGGATGGCCACTACCGCGCCCTTGGCGAAGTCCTGCTGGCCGATCACCAGCTTGAAAACGTCGGTGGCGAGCACGTTGAAGTTGCCGCCAATCACCTTGGGGATACCGAAGTCGGTCATCACCAGCGTGAAGGTGACCAGGGCCGCCGAAATCAGCCCGTACTTGGCGCCCGGCAGCGTGATGGTGAAGAACTTGCGCCACACCGTGGTGCCCATGGCGTCCGCTGCCTCGAACAAACGCGCATCGGACAGACTCAGGGCCGTGACCAGAATCATCAGCGTGTGCGGAAAAACGGCCAGACACTCGGCCAGCAGAATGCCCGGCGCGCCGTAAATCTGGGTGATGCCCAGACCCTGCATCCAGTCCTTGAGCACGCCTTGATTGCCGAACCAGTAGATCAGAGAAATCGCCGAAAGCAGGGATGGCGCCAGCAGCGGTATCAGCGTGATGCCGCGAAACAGGGACTTGAAGGGCATGCACGAGCGCGTCAGCGCGTAGGCAAAGGTGAATGCCAGCGGCACCACGATCAGCATCACCGCGCAGGAAACCCACAGACTGTTCCACAAGCTACCGAGCAGGGCCGGCGTTTTGGCGTACTCGACGAAATTGTCGAACCAGATGAACTCACCGTCATGGCCCTGCAGTGCCTGCAGCAGAATCGACAAAAGTGGTGCCGCCAGAAAGGCGATTAATGCGAGCGCGATCAGGCCAATCAGCAGGTGCGCCAGACGATCCACCCAGTGCTGCTTGAGCTTGACAGCGCGCGTCAGGGGCCCTGGCAGAACGGCTGACATCAGAATACCTTGATGCGCTCGGGCAGCAGTTTGAGCGCGAGCCTGGAGCCGACCTCAAGCGACTGCTCGGACAGAAAATTGAGTGACAGATAGACCATCAACTTGTGGCTGCCCAACGCCGGCGAGCCCACATGGACATGGCAGTAGGAACCCAGAAACTCGATCTTGTCGATGCTGGCGTCAAAAACGTGAGCGTCACCCGCATTGATGGGGCGCGCCAGCACGTCTTCGGGCCGGAGGTAAATCCGCGCCTCGCGGTCCGGTCCTTCGCAAGGCACGCACATGCTGCCAAAGAGCAGTTCGCCGGCAAGCACGCGCGCCGGCAGGATGTTGACCTTGCCAACAAAGTCCGCCACAAAGGGTGAGGCCGGTTCGCGGTAAATGTCCAGCGGTGTCCCGACCTGTTCGATGACGCCGTGGTTCATCACCACAATCCGGTCGGCCACGCTCAGCGCTTCTTCCTGATCGTGCGTCACCATGATGGTGGTGACGCCGAGTTTTCTCTGCAGCGCGCGGATTTCGCCGCGCAAGCGGATGCGCTCCAGCGCATCGAGTGCCGACAGCGGCTCGTCCAGCAGCAGCAAGCCGGGCGCGGCAGCCAGTGCACGCGCCAGGGCGATGCGCTGCTGCTGACCACCCGAGAGTTGTCCCGGGAACTTGGCTTCGCTACCCGGCAGCCCGACCAGCTTGAGCAGGTCGGTGACGCGCTGTTTGATGGCAGGTCGGGAGGTCTTGCGGTTGACCAGGCCGTAGGCCACGTTGTCGGTGACGTTCAGATTCGGAAACAGCGCGTAACTTTGAAACACAATGCCATAGTCGCGCAGCGCCGGCGGCAGCGTTGAAATGTCGCGCCCGTCCTGCGACAACTGCCCGGAGGTCTGGATCTCGAGCCCAGCGATGATGCGCAGCAGGGTCGTCTTGCCGCAGCCCGAGGGACCCAGGAAGCAGACAAATTCGCCTTGGCGAATTTCCAGGTTGATGTCCTGCAGCGCGGTGAAGCTGCCAAATTCCTTGCGGATGTGGCGAAGGTCGAGAAAAGGAGGTGAACTCATGCCGGGAATGGGTAGAGCCGCACAGTCACGCCATGCGGCTCATGAAGCGCAAGGAAATCAGCGTTTTTCAGTCTTGCCGTCGTAGCGCGCAGTCCACTCTTTCAGGATGCGTTCACGCTGCTCGGCAGCGTAGTTGAAGTCCAGCTTGACCAGGCGTGCTTCGTAGTCCTTGGGCACGTTGGCCAGCGGTGCGGCAACGCCCGGCTGCGCGGTGATGGCGAAGTTCTTGCCATACAGCAACATCGCGTCCTTGCTGGAAGCCCAGTCAGCCAGCTTCTTGGCAGCGTCAAGCTTCTTGGTGCCTTTGTGAATGGCAAAGGCTTCCAGATCCCAGCCCAGCCCTTCCTTCGGGAACACCAGATCAATCGGCGCACCCTTGGCCTTGTTGCTGTTGGCACGGTATTCGAAGGAAATGCCGACGGTGAATTCGCCGCTGCCTGCCATATTGCAGGGCTTGGAGCCGGAGTGGGTGTACTGCGCAATGTTCTCGTGCAGGCCGTCCATGAACTTCCAGCCGCCGCCCTTGCCTTCCTTGTCGCCAAACAGGGTCAGCCAGGCCACCACGTCAAAGTAGCCGGTGCCACTCGACGCCGGGTTAGGCATCACGATCTGGCCCTTGTAGACCGGTTTGGTCAGGTCCTGCCAGCTCTCTGGTTTTGGAATGTTCTTCTTCTTGGCTTCGATCGTATTGAAGCACACGGTGGCACCCCAGACGTCCATGCCGAACCAGGCCGGAGGCTGCTTCTTGTCGCGGTACTGGCTCATGATGGCGTCCAGATTCAGTGGTGCGTAGGGCACCAGCATGCCCTGCTTGTCCATCAACGCCAGGCTGGAGGCGGCAACACCCATCACAGCATCGGCCTGCGGATTGGCCTTTTCGGCCAGCAGCTTGGCGGTGATGACGCCGGTAGAGTCACGGACCCATTTGATTTCAATGTCAGGGTAAGACTTGTTGAAGCCTTCCTGGTAGGCCTTGAGCTGGTCGGTCTCCAGCGCGGTGTAAACCAGCAACTGGGTCTTCTGTGCCGACGCCGCGGCGGCGAAGGCAAGGAGGCCAGTCAGGAGAAGGGATTTGGACAAAATGGACAGACGCACGTGAAGCTCCTTCAGGTGAAAAATTGCAATGTTGTGACCGGATTATGTCGGCGTGATGACAAAACGCCTGCTCGCCCGAATATTGGACCCTGAGTCCCCACATTTGTCAATTGTGTTTTGCAAATTGTCAACAAAAGCCTTTTGTGTTGTAATAAAAAAATGAATGCCGCGCTTCATCCGACCATTGCTCTGTTGCAAAGCAGCTCACTCACCACCGTCGTGCAGCAGGAGATCGAGCGCGCCATTCTGGTGGGCGAATATGCGCCAGGATCGAAGCTGAACGAAGCCGTGCTGGCTGAAAAGCTGGGGGTCTCGCGTGGGCCGGTGCGAGAAGCTTTTCGCATGCTGGACGAAGCAGGCCTGGTGCGAACCGAAAAGAACCGTGGCGTCTTTGTGCGCGCCATCCCGATGGACGAAGCGCTCGAAATATTTGACCTGCGCGCTGCCATGGACGACTGGATCGGCAAGCGGCTCGCGGTCTGCATCACGTCCGAGCAACTGAAAGAAATCAAGGCCATGGTGGCGGAGATGGATAGCGCGGTGAAGGCGCAGGACGCGCACCAGTACCATGTCCTGAACCTGAAGTTCCATGACCGCATGGTGGAGATTTGCGGCAATCGCAAGCTGACCGATACCTATCGCCGACTGATCAAGGAGCTTTCACTGTTTCGGCGTCAGAATCTGGCCGATGCCGGTCTGATGAGAACCTTTCTGAACGAGCACAAGCAGATCGTCAAAGCGATTGCCTCGGGCGACGCGCAGGCCGCCGGACAGGCCATGTTTGACCACGTGATGCTGAGCAAGCAGCGCACCATCGACAACGATCTGCGCCAGCGTTCGCTAGCCACCTGACGATGGGAGCCGGGCCGTCTCAAAGCGAAGGCGATGTCAACCAGTCGCCGCTACGCAGGCAGTGGCAGGACCAGCATCTGGACCAGACAACGCGCAGCCTGCTGGCGCGCGACAGTGCTGCCTTCTTGCACCAATCGGTATCCACCCCCTGTCTGAGCGCCATTACCCGGGCCGAAGGCATCTGGATTGAAGACACGGCTGGCCGGCGTTACATGGATTTTCATGGCAACAATGTGCATCACGTTGGCTATGCGCATCCGCACGTCATTGCCGCCATCAAGCAGCAACTCGACACCCTGAGTTTTGCGCCGCGCCGCTTTGCCAGTGACCGTGCGGTCGAACTGGCCGAAGTGCTGGGCGCGCGTTTCAAGTCGCTGACCGGAAGCCCCGGCAAGGTGCTGTTCACGACCGGCGGCTCCGATGCGGTGGAGGTGGCAATCAAGCTGGCGCGCATCGCCACCGGGCGCTTCAAGACACTGAGCTTCTGGGACTCATTTCATGGCGCCGGCTTTGGCGCCTCCAGCGTCGGTGGCGAGTCGCTGTTTCGCAGTGGTCGCGCCGTTGGGCCCTTGCTGCCGGGCACCGAACACGTGGCACCTTTTGGCTGCTACCGCTGTCCCTACGGTCACGCGGTGGACGATCATGGCCAGCCCCGGCTGGACCACTGCCAGCTGGCCTGCGCGGCCATGGTGCGCTATGTGCTGGAGCGCGAGGGCGATGTGGCGGCTGTGATTGCGGAGCCGGCGCGTGCTGTGCCCTTTATCCCGCCGCCGGGTTACTGGCAGGCGGTGCGCGCAGCCTGCCATGCGCATGGCACGCTGCTGATCTTCGATGAAATTCCTACCGGCCTGGGCAAGACCGGGCGCTTCTTCGCTGCTGAACATGATGACGCGGCGCCCGACATCGTGGTGCTGGGCAAGGCGCTGGGTGGCGGTGTGCTGCCAATCGCTGCCTGTATCGCGCGCGCTGATCTGGATGTGGCTGCTGCATTCGCCTTTGGTCACTACACGCACGAGAAGAATCCGGTAACAGCGGCCGCCGCACTGGCTACGCTGGAAGTCATCGAGCGCGAGCAGCTGGTCGAGAACGCGGCGCGTGTTGGCGCCTATGCGCTGGAGCGCCTGCAAGAGATGAAGCAGCGCCACCACTTGATTGGCGACGTGCGCGGCCGTGGCCTGCTGCTGGGGCTGGAACTGGTGAGTGATCGCGCTGCCAAAACGCCGGCCCCGGACGCAGCCGAGCGCGTACTCTACGCCGCCCTGTCACGCGGCCTGTCCTTCAAGACCACCATGGGCAATGTACTGACGCTGACGCCGCCGCTTATAACGACGCGAGAGCAGATGGGGCAGGCGCTCGATATTCTGGACGAGTGCCTGAGCGAGTCCGGTCGTGCCAACTGAAGGTAAATCTGTGAACCTGCTTTTTTTCAAGCGCCTCGGGCATACGCTTCTGCTGCTGTTCCTCGCCTTCAATGCGGGAGCCGCGCCCTACAGCATCCAACATCTGGAGCCACCCTCCTGGTGGATCGGGATGAAGCAGGGACAGTTGCAACTGATGGTGCACGGTGAGCAGATTGCAGACCTGACGCCCAGCCTGAGTTATCCCGGCGTGGCCATCCAGGACGTGACACGGGTTGCGAGCCAGAACTATCTCTTCATTGACCTTGAGATCAGCGATGACGCGCTGCCCGGTGAACTTTTGTTGCGCTTCACGAAACAGGGCCAGACGGTCCTCAGTCAGCCCTATCGTCTGGAGGTTCGTGCCAGGGATTCGGCGCAAAGGAGAGGCTTTGGCCCAGTCGACGCGATTTATCTGATCGTCCCGGATCGCTTTGCCAATGGAAATCAGAACAACGACAGCGTCACGACACTGAAAGAAAAAGCGAACCGCGCTGATCCGGCCGGTCGGCATGGCGGCGATTTGCAGGGCATCAGCGAGCATCTTGATTACGTTGCCGAAATGGGTTTTACGCAAATCTGGTCGACGCCACTGACAGAAAACAATCAACCCGAGACTTCGTACCACGGCTATGCATCAACCAATTTGTACCGTGTGGATGCCCGCTTTGGCAGCAATGAGGAATACCGTGATCTGGTGGACAGGGCAAAACGCAAAGGCTTGGGTTTCATTCAGGATGTGGTTCTGAATCACATAGGTTCCGGGCATTGGTGGATGAGGGATTTACCGAGCGCCGACTGGCTGAATTACCAGGACAAATTTGTCGTCACCAATCACAAAAGAACCACCATTCAGGATCCTCATGCCTCTCTTGCTGATCGCAAGAGGTTTTCCAACGGCTGGTTCGTTGAATCCATGCCGGATTTGAACCAAGGCAATCCATTGCTGGCGAACTACCTGATACAAAGCAATATCTGGTGGATTGAATATGCTGGCTTGTCGGGGTTTCGCGTTGACACCTACCCTTACTCTGACCCAAGGTTTCTAAGCAAATGGTCGAAACGCATCATCGACGAGTACCCGAATTTCAACATGGTGGGAGAGGAGTGGACCTCCAATCCGGCGATTGTGTCCTACTGGCAAAAGGGCAAGGTCAATTCTGATCACTACCTTTCCTACACACCCAGCATGATGGACTTTCCGCTCTATTACGCCTTGCAGGAAGGCTTGATGGGCGAGGACGGTGATCGAACCGGGTTGAACGTACTTTACGAGTCTCTCGCCAACGATTTTCAGTATCCGGCGCCGGAAAACCTGGTGATCTTTGAAGGCAATCACGACACCAATCGGATCTTCTCCGAACTGGCACAGGATGAGGGTCTATATCGGATGGCGATGGTCTACCTGGCAACGATGCGTGGCATTCCGCAATTCACTTATGGCACCGAAATATTGATGACCAGTCCGCGGCAGCGCGACGATGGCCGTGTGCGCGCCGATTTTCCCGGTGGCTGGCCAGGCGACGCCGTCGATGCGTTTTCGGGTCAGGGACTCGGCAAGGCAGAAAAAGAGGCACAGGAATTCCTGCGTCGGCTATTGAACTGGAGAAGAAGTGCGCAGGTCATCCATCGGGGCAAGCTGATGCATTTCGTGCCGGAGCAGGGAACCTACGTCTATTTCCGATACGACAAAAGAGCTCGGGTGATGGTGGCTTTCAACAAGAACCGGCAACCAACAACACTGGACCTGGGCCGTTTTCAAGAGATGTTGACGCCAGGGTCGTCAGGCACGGATGTGCTGACTGGTCAGCGGATTTTTTTATCAAAAACTCTGACATTACCAGCCCGCTCGGCCCTGATTCTCGAAATCGAAGATTGATGTTTCCCAAACTCAATACAACTACTTCGACCCCGGCGGTTGTCATCCCGGACCCGGCGGCTGTCATCCCGGACTTGATCCGGGATCCAGTGCCACGCCGCCACTGGATTGCGGGTCAGGCCCGCAATGACAGCCGGCGCCCGCAATACCACGCCCGCAATGACAAGCAAGCGCTCGCAGTGAGCCAAAGATTGGGGCTGCCGCTACAGGCTGTGCGAGGTCAGATGAGCCAGCGCTCCGGCGGCACTGACGCCTGGGCTGCTCAGGCTGGTCGTGGGGCGCGTGGAGCCGGACTCGTCGAGCGCAGCGCTGGCTTCGGTGCCCAGAACGGGCAGACTCTTGACACCGCGACGCAGGCTCACGCCAACCACCAGAATGTCGATCATCAGCAAATGCAGAATACGGCTGATCATGGGCACCTGTGTGGCCACGTCTTCCACGTGGTCAACGATCAAGGCCAGATCGGCCTTGCGCGCCAGCGGTGACTGGCTGGCGGTGATGGCAATCACGGTGGCGCCGCGCTCATGGGCCATTTCAACGACGTCGAGCAATTCGCTGACGCGCCCACTGCTGCTGATGACCACGGCCACCACTTCGGCTCGCAGCAAATTGGCTGCCATCATCTGCAAGCGCGGGGCGGTATAGGCCACTGAAGAAACGCCCATGCGCAGGAACTTGAACTGCGCATCGTCAGCCACGACGCTGTAGTGGCCGACGGCATAGAACTCGACCCGTTGCGCGGCGGTAATCCATTGAACCGCCTTGTCAATCGATTCGCGATTCAGATGATCGCGCACCTGCAGGATGGCCGAGGCAGTATTGCCCAGCACCTTGACGCCGAGTTCGAGCATGCTGTCTTCGCCGGTTACCTGGGCATGCGTGATCGGCATGGTGCCGGTCAGGCCCGAAGCGAGTCGCAATTTGAAGTCAGACAAGCCTTCGCAGCCCAGCGATCGGCAAAAACGGATGACGGTGGGCTGACTGACCTCGGCGGCGCGGGCGATCAGGGCGATCGGATCATTCACGGTGGAGCGGGGGTGCGCCAGCACGTGGTCCGCAACGCGCTGCTCGGCTGGCGACAAATTGACGCGTACCCGGCCGATCTGGCTCAGAATGGCCGAGCCCTGCGCCGAATCCAGGCTGCGTAGCTGGGCCGCCAGAATGGCAGACACACCCAGCAGCGTGGCGTTGTCGGCTGTAATGACGAAGGTTGGAATTCCCTTCAAGTACTCCGCGAAACGCCCTTTGTCCTCAAAGCGCTGCCGGAAGATCGAATGGTCAAAGTGACTGCCCAACCTCGGCACGATGCCACCACCGATATAGATGCCGCCAAACGCGCCTTGGGTCACAGCCAGATTCGCTGCGGCCGTGCCCAGCATGCCGCAAAAAACTTCTATCACTTCCAGGCACAGCGGGTCACTGGCGTCCAGCGCGCGCTGCGTGATGTCGGGAGCACTCAGGATCTGCTCAGGATGGCCGTCACGATCTGACAGTGCGCGGTAAATCAGTTCGATGCCCGGACCCGACACCAGGCGCTCAAAGGACACGTGGCTGTAGTGGCGCCACGCGTATTGAAGGATGGCCAGCTCGCGTGCGTCGCGCGGTGAAAAGCTGGTGTGCCCGCCTTCGGTCCCGAGTGCCACCCAGCCATCGTTGGCTGGAATCAAACCCGATACGCCCAGGCCGCTACCGGCACCGATCAAGCCGATCACGCTGCGCGGCAGCGCCGCTCCGGCACCCACCTGGCGGCGCTGGCTGGGCAGCAAGCTTGGCAGCGCCATGGCCAGTGCGGTGAAGTCGTTGACCATCAGCAGATTGTCCAGATGCAGACGCTGGCGCATCTGTTCGATGGAAAACTGCCACGGGTAATTGGTGATGCGAACCTGGTCGCCCGAGACCGGTGTGGCGATGGCAACCGCGGCATTCTTGATGCGACCCGTCGATGCGCTGGCTGGCAAGGCAGAAAGATAGGCCTGCACCGTGGCATGGAAGTCCTCATAGTCGGCACAGCGCAGCGACGCCGCATGCTCAAAAATGCCCGGCCCCGTTTCGAGCGTGAACCGCGCGTACGTGCCGCCGACGTCGGCCAGCAGCCTCGGGTTTTCGAAAAGTGTGGATGACATGGGTGACTCAGTAGTCAGGCAGCTTAGGGAGCGAGAAATTGCAAAAGTACCGCTATTTGGATGCCAGATATCACCCGTTCTGTCATGCCGGACCCGATCCGGCATCCAGTGTTAGCGAGCACTGGATTGCGGATCAAGTCCGCAATGACAGCCGGGGACGCAATGACAGCCGGGGATGCAATGACAAATGCTAATAATCGGTACATCGGCAATTCCTCACTCCCTTAACTCAGTCAGTTGCAAGCAGGTCGAGCGCCCGGGAGGCGCCCAGCAGGGCGGGTGCTGACGCTGTGATGATCCAGCAGGGGATGGCGCGCAGGTAGTCCTGATAGCGCCCCTTGTCTTCGAAGCGCTGGCGAAACAATGCAGCGTTGAAGGCGGCACCCAGGCGCGGAACAACGCCGCCTCCGATATAGAGCCCGCCGAGTGCGCCCAGGGTCAGCGCCAGATTGCCCGCTGTGGTGCCAAGAAAGGCGGCGAAGTGGTGTGCGCTGGCAATGCAATCCGGGTCGCTGGCGTCAAGGGCTGCTGCGCTTACCTCGGCTGGTGTCAAGTTGCGTGCAGTGCGACCGTGAAGTTCACAGGAGGCCCGGTACAGTTCGACCAGACCCGGCCCGCTAAGCAGGCGTTCGGCGCTGACATGGCCAAAGCGCCCACGCAGCACAGACAGCAGCGCTGATTCGCGTTCGTCAGCGGCTGCCAGCGTGGCATGGCCGCCTTCGCCACTCAGGGGGCAGTATTGGCCGCCTGCCGAGCGCAGCAGGCCAGAAACGCCCAGACCGGTGCCAGGGCCGATCAGCGCGATCGGAGCGCCAGCCACTGCGACGCCGCCACCCACAGAGCGCAGTTCGGACGCAGCCAGAGCGGGCAAGCTCAGGGCCAGCGCGGTAAAGTCATTGAGCAGCAGGCAGTGCTTTAGACCGAGCGATTGTTTGAGCTCGTTGATGGAAAAGGTCCAGGGGTTGTTGGTCATGTGCACCACATCGCCCGTCACTGCCGTCGCAATGCCGATGCCAGCGGAGTGCGGCTGAGCGTGTCCGGTGGCTGTCAGATACGTTCTTGCCGAGTCGAGCAGGGTCGGGCTGGCGCGGCAGGCTTGCACTGAAATATCCTGCAGGGCGGAGTTGGCGCTCTCCTGCCAGGCCCAGCGGGCATGGGTTCCGCCGATGTCGCCGAGCAGTCTGGGGAAACTCTGGTTGACGGTCACGCGCCTCACTCCAGCTTGAAGTTAAATTCCTGGGTTGCGAGGACCTCGCCACCGGCATCAGAGACGCACTTGTACTGCATCACAGCAGCCCGCACAGCGGCGTAGAAGACACGCGGACCGGTCATGGTCACATCCTGCACCACACCGCCCTTGATGCGGATCTGGGCTCGCACCACCCCTTCAATACCCTCTTGCTGCGCCTTGCGCGGCATCTCCGGATGCACCTGGGTCGGACAGGCCACGCCAATATCGTTGCGATTCACAGCAGGTCTGACGACGGGTGCTGGCGGCGGCGGTGGCGCAATGGCCACCGGAGCCGTTGGCACCGTCGTGGTCGAAGCAATCGAAATACCCGAACTCGCACTGGTCGTCACATCGGGCGGCGGCACATAGGGCGGGGGCGGCGCATCCACCTTGGGCATATCCTTGGGCGCTTCGACCTTCTTGGGTGGCGGAGGTGGCGGTGGCGGCGGAATGATCACCTCCTGAATCACCACAGCCTCCAAGGGCTTCTTGATGAAGTTCAGCCCTTTACGCGCCATGCCCGAGACAATGGCATAGCCCAAAAAGGCATGGATGGTGATCACAATCACCAGGCCCTTGATCCGGCGGCTCGGATCCTTGGGCTGGTAGCGGTAGTTCATGCCAACAAAGGCATCTGCATTGGCAATGCTGGTATTCATCGGCTTGGCCTCACCTGACAAACTGCTCACTGCCAATCACGGCAATCTTGTTCAGACCGAGCCGCTTGGTGCTCGACAGGACATTGGCAAAGACGGCGTAGCTGGCAGCCTTGTTGGGTCTGAGATGCACTTCAGGCTGGTTTTGCGCCAGAGCCATCTCCTTCATCTTGGCCTCAAGCTCCTGTGCATTCACCGGTAAGCCCTGCCAATAGACCACGCTGCGCTCATCAATATCGATCTGAACCTTCTCGGGCTTGATATTGTTGGTCGGCGGGGCGCCCACCGGCATCTCCAGATTGACCGAGTGCAACTGGATCGGAATGGTGATGATCAGCATCACCAGCAGCACCAGCATCACGTCGATCAGCGGCGTGGTGTTGATGTCCATCAGCACTTCGGGCTCTTCCGAGCTGCTGGAGCCTACGTTCATGCTCATGGGAGGAATCCTTGCATAGGATGTTCAACCGCCCAGTGGGGGTGGTTCGGTGATGAAGGCGACTTTCACAATGCCCGCTCGCTGGCAGGCATAGAGGATCTTGCCCACGCCTTCGTACTGGGCGGTCATGTCACCGCGGATCTGTACTTCGGGCTGGGGTTTCAAGTGTGAGACCTTCTTGAGTTTCTCGACCAGCGCTTCGACGTTCTTGATGCGCTGGTCATACCAGTAGACGTTGCCTGCCAGATCGACCGAGATGATGACGTTCTCGGGCTTGGTCTCGCGCACTTCGACGCGTTCCTTGGGCAGGCTGACCTTGATCGAAGTCGTTACAACGGGGATGGTGATCAGGAAGATGATCAAGAGCACCAGCATCACGTCCACCAGGGGCGTGGTGTTGATGGCCGACATGACGGTGTCTTCACCGTCACTGGAGGAGCCAACATTCATTGACATGGGTTTTTCCTGGCAGCTGCAGGGTGAGTGTCTGTCAGGCTTTCTTGACCGAACCCAGGATGACAGCGTGCAGGTCCGCACCAAAGGCGCGTACATCGCTCATGGCGTTCTTGTTGCGTCCTACCAGCCAGTTGTAGGCCAGGACAGCCGGAACGGCTACGGCCAGACCGATGGCGGTCATGATCAGCGCCTCGCCCACCGGGCCAGCGACTTTGTCGATCGATGCCTGGCCGGAGATGCCGATGGCGGTGAGCGCGTGGTAAATGCCCCAGACGGTGCCAAACAGGCCGACGAAGGGGGAGATGGAGCCGACGGTAGCCAAGACGGAGAGGCCGCTTTGCATGCTGCTTTGAATGCGCTCGACGGCGCGTCCCACGCTCATGGAGACCCAGTCGTTCAAATCCACATGGCCCATCAGGCCGTCATGCTTCTTGGTGGCTTGCAGGCCGGCCTCAGCGATGAAGCGAAACGGGCTGTTCTTATCTAACTTGGCGCAGCCTTGTTCAACGCTGCCGGCGGTCCAGAACTGCTCGGCTGCTACTTTGGCCTGGCGGCCTACCTTGGCTTGTTCAAGGAGTTTGACGATCAGGACGTACCAACTGGAGATGCTCATCACCAGCAGCAGGAGCAAAACGGTTTTGGCCACACCATCAGAGGTTCTCCACAGCGACTCGATGCCGTAGGGGTTGTCGACGGCGGCGTCTGCTTTCTTGGCCGAGGGGTCTGCCGGGGCTGCTGCGGAAGCTGCAACTGCTTCGGCTGGGGCGGCTTGTACTGCTGCAGGGACTGCTGCAGCGGTCTGCGCCACTGCAGGCACCAGGGTGAGGACCAGTCCCAGTGCGCATGCGCAGGACGCCATGATTCGAGCTAGCTTTGTTTGCACTGTGTTTCCTTTGACGACAAGAGATAGGTACGGTAGCCCCTAGGTCCGCAAGCTGACCCGAAGCAATTTAATAAGTTGCGAAGTATATGTGTACTTTAGCTACATCAATTAAGTTTAATTTATTTCTTGAAATCTGGAAATACCCAAATTTGCCCGAAAACTGTTGCAATTACGCCCGCATAAGAGCTTCTCTCCCCAAGAAGTTTTCAAAAATCGAACAAACCTAGGGTTTCTACTATTCAAAGAAAAATCTTGTTTTGGTACAAATGGCCTCACGGGATTGCGGATCCCCTTGTTCTCGTCCTTTGGTTCAGGGTCCAAAGGCATGTGCAGCACCTATTAACCAGTCCAACCAGTCTCAGGAGTAGTGAATGAAAATTTTGCCGGAACAGCGCTTGGCGAAGCATGGCTCGCAGCGGTCTCTTTTTAAGCTTGGTCCGGTTGCCACCGGTTGTGCTTTGTTGCTGTTGGCCTCCGGCTCCGTGCTGGCGCAGCAGGCGGTCGCCACCACGGACCTGAGCACGGTGACCGTGACCGGTATCCGTAAAGGCATTGAGGCCGCTATTTCGGTCAAGAAGAATTCTGATTCGATTGTCGAAGCCATCTCGGCCGAAGACATTGGCAAGTTGCCGGATTCGAGCATCGCGGAATCGATGGCCCGCTTGCCAGGCCTGACGGCTCAGCGCAGTCAGGGTCGTGCCCAGCAAATCAGCATTCGCGGCATGTCGCCCGACTTTTCAACCGCTTTGCTGAACGGTCGCGAGCAAGTGACAACCGGCGACAGCCGTGGCGTCGAGTTTGATCAATACCCTTCTGAATTGCTCAGCGGCGTGGTGGTCTACAAGACCCCCGATGCCGGTTTGGTGGGTCAAGGCCTGTCGGGTACGGTGGATCTGCAGACGGTACGCCCGCTCGATTTTGCCAATCGGACCATTGCTGTCAACTATCGCAAGCAGCGCTCTGGCATTGATACCGGCATGGCCGAAGGCACGGGCGGACGCTTCAACTTCTCCTATATTGACCAATTTGCCGATCGCACCATCGGTGTGGCACTCGGCTTTGCCCGTCTGCAGGAGACCGGTGCCACGACATCACGTTTTGACTCCTGGGGTGGTGGCACGGCCAAGGTCAATGGCGTGGGGGCCGATGTCAACGTGCCTTACAACGGTTTTGGCTGGTGGTCTGACCAGACCACGCAAACCCGTGAAGGTGCGATGGCGGTGCTCCAATTCAAGCCGAACAAGGACTTTTCCAGCACGGTGGATCTGTTTCACTCGACCTTCGACAAGATGAAGGCGACCAAGGCATTCCAGGCGCCATTGAACGACTCCTGGGTCGGCGGCTTCAACTACGACAAGGCCGGTGTCCTGACCAGCGCCACACTCAATGGCAGTGACGCCACGGCTGGTGTCTTCAACAATGTTCGCGGCGTGGTCCGCAACGATATGGAAAGCACGCAGGATCAGCTCAGTTCCTACGGCTGGAATACCAAGCTCAAGATGGGCGAATGGACTGGCAATGTGGATCTCGCCACTTCAAAGGCGGTGCGTCGCGGGGCCATCATGGAGACCACGGCAGGAACGACCCAGTCGACACTGGGCACGGCGCGCCTCGATACAGTGGCGTTCACCAACGCCCAAGCTTTCACGCCGGGTCTTAACTATGCTGATCGCAGTCTGATCAAACTCACCGATGTGCAGGGTTGGGGCGGCGGTGTCGGCTCACCCCAGGCCGGCTACTCCAAGCTGCCACATGTGGAGGACAAACTGGACTCCTATCGTTTCAGCGGCAAACGCAACCTGCCTGATGGCTGGTTCCTGAGTTCGGTTGATGTCGGCCTGAATCTGTCGGACCGCACCAAGTCGCGCGAGTACATTGAAGGACGCTTGGTCATCCGCGGCGGCAATCCGCTGGGCTTTGCCGAAATGCCTGGCAGCGGCACCACCACCGTGAGCGGCATCACCTTTGCCACTTTCGACCCGCTCGGAACGATTGGCACGATATACGACGTGGTGCCCAAACTGCATCCGGACATCTTCAACAAGGACTGGAGCGTCAAGGAGAAGGTCACCACTCTGTACAGCCGTGGCGACATCGACTCCAAACTGTTTGGCCTGCCGGTGCGTGGCAATATCGGTCTGCAATATGTCAAGACCGATCAAAGCTCGACTGCTTTCAACGTGGATCGCGATTCTTCGTCCTGCGTCAGTGACCAGAACTGTCCGGCTGCAACATCGACGGTAGGCACTTCCTACAACGATGTGTTGCCGAGTACCAACCTGGTATTTGACCTCGGTGGTGACCAGACACTGCGCCTGGGGCTGGCGCGGCAAATGGCGCGACCAACGCTGAACGACATGCGTGCCAGTTTTTCTTTTAGCTATGACCCGACCAAGGCTATCTTCACTGGTGACGGCGGTAATCCGAACCTGAAGCCGTTCCGGGCCAATGCGCTGGATGTTTCCTACGAGAAATATTTCGGTACCAAGGCCTATATTGGCATCGCCGGCTTCTACAAGGATTTGAGCACTTACATCGTCAATATTGCCGATCCGACCTTCAATTTCTCGCAGTACATCACCCCCAGCACGCCATTGGCGCCCACAGTCATTGGGCAGTTCACACGACCTTTCAATGGCAACGGTGGCACGATCAAGGGGATCGAATTGTCGGCCTCGCTGCCCTTGAATCTGCTGGCCAAGCCGCTCGATGGTTTCGGTCTGGTTGGATCCTATTCAAGCACCGACAGTTCGGTCAATTTGCCGACCTCCGGCGTGTCGAATGATGGTATTTCCACCGGCACCATTCCGTTGCCGGGTTTGTCGAAGATTGTCAGCAGCATCGCCGCCTACTACGAAATGAACGGCTTCTCGGTGCGTGTTGCGCAACGTCGCCGTTCGGCTTTTGTGGGCGAAGTATCGAGCTTCACGGGTGACCGTCAGCTGACCTACATCGACGGCGAGGCCATCACCGACCTGCAACTCGGCTATGAGTTCCAGTCCGGTCCGGCCAAGGGCTTGTCCTTCATGTTCCAAGCGAACAACCTGAACAATGCCGAGTTTGTCCGTTACAAGGACGTACCGACCAACGTCATCGAGAGAACCACCTACGGCAAGACTTACCTGTTTGGTATGAATTACAAGTACTGAACGTACGAACCGAAATCTCCAAGGGCTTTGCCCCTTGTCGGCTACAGTCGGCAAGGGGCTTTTTATTTGATCAGGAGAAGTGTGAAATGAGCAACAAGGGTTTGCAAAACATCGTGATCGTGGGCGGCGGGACATCGGGCTGGATGACCGCTACCGCCCTGGCGACCGTGCTGCGCGGCAAGTACAGCATCCGCGTTGTGGAGTCCGATGAAATCGGCATCATTGGCGTCGGTGAAGCGACCATTCCGATGATCCAGCGCTTCAACAAGATTGTTGGGATTGATGAAAACGAGTTTCTGCGGCAAACCCAGGGCACCTTCAAGCTTGGTATCGAATTTGTCAACTGGGGCAAGCTGGGCGACCGCTATATGCACGGCTTTGGCGGCTTGGGCCAGGATCTCTGGACAGTTCGTTTTGACCAGTACTGGCAGAAGATGCGTCGCCTGGGCAAGGCGCAGGACCTGGAAGCCTATTGCATCACCCGCATGGCGGCCAAAGCCAACAAGTTCATGCCGCCGCGCTTTGATGTGCCCAATTCACCGCTGGCCGACCTGAACTACGCCTACCATTTCGACGCCAGTCTGTACGCGCGCTATCTGCGCAAGTTGGCACAGGAGCGCGGCGTGCAGCGTACCGAGGGCAAAATCGTCCAGGTTTCGCAGCGTCCAGCGGATGATCATGTGGACGCAGTGCTGCTGGCCAGCGGCGAACGGGTCGAAGGCGACCTTTTCATCGACTGTTCGGGTTTTCGCGGTCTTTTGATTGAGGAGACCCTGAAGACCGGCTACGAGGACTGGACCGAGTGGCTGAAGTGTGACACGGCGCTGGCCGTTCCCTGTGAATCGGCGCCACAGTTGCTGCCCTACACCCGCTCCACGGCGCACCGGGCGGGCTGGCAATGGCGCATTCCCTTGCAGCACCGGATCGGCAACGGCTACGTCTACTGCAGCCAGTTTGTCAGCGACGACGAAGCGGCGGCAACCCTGCTGGCCAATCTGGACGGCAAGCCCTTGGCCGAGCCACGGCGCTTCAAGTTCGTACCGGGACTGCGCAAGCAGTGCTGGAATCGCAATGTGGTGGCGATCGGCCTGTCCAGTGGCTTTGTGGAGCCGCTGGAGTCGACTGCCATTCATCTGGTGCAGTCGCAAATCGCCAGACTCATCAACTATTTTCCGGATCAGGGCTTCAACCCGGTGGACATCCAGGAGTACAACCGGCAGTGCCGCTTTGAGTACGAACGCATCCGCGACTTCATCATCCTGCACTACAAACTCAATCAGCGTGAGGATTCGAAGTTCTGGCAGCATTGCGCGCAGATGGCCGTTCCGGACACGTTGACGCACAAAATGGAACTGTACCGCTCGCACGGCCGCTTGCTGCGGGTCGATGACGAGTTGTTTGCCGAACTGGCCTGGTTGCAGGTGATGCAGGGGCAAAACCTCGTGCCGCAAAGCTACCATCCGCTGGTGGACCTGCAGTCAGAAGCGGATACCCAGGCCTACCTGGAGAGTGTGCGGGAAGTGATCGCCAAATGCGTCGAGGTGATGCCCGATCATGCCGCCTACATCGCCAAGAATTGCACAGCCGCGGTCTGAGGCTGTGAACTGCGGCAAGGGCTGATGAATAGCTTCGACCTGTCCGTCCTGTTCTTTTTACAGCTGGCCTTCATTCTGGCAGTCTGCAGAGTTGTAGGCATCCTTTTCAAGCAGCTGGGCCAGTCCCAGGTTGTCAGTGAAATGATTGCCGGCGTGGTCATGGGCCCCTCGCTGATGGGTTGGCTGCTGCCCGACTTCAGCGCCTACCTGTTCCCGCCGGCGTCCAAACCCATTTTGTTTGCGGTCTGCCAGGTCGGTCTGGTGCTCTACATGTTCCTGATTGGCGTTGAATTCGATATTGAGCTGATCCGCTCAAAGCTGCGTAGCGCGGCGTCTATTTCCCTGGCCGGAATTCTGGCGCCTTTCGCCTTGGGAGCCCTGCTGGCCTTCTATCTGGCCGGTGACTCGAGCTTCTTTTCTCTCAAGACGACACCACTGCAGGCGATGCTGTTCATGGGCGCGGCCATGTCGATTACTGCGTTCCCGATGCTGGCGCGCATCATCTTCGAGCAGGGTTTGTCCAAAACTTCACTGGGCACGCTGGCGCTGGCGGCGGGTTCCATGGACGATGCGGCGGCCTGGTGTGTGCTGGCCGTGGTGCTGGCCAGTTTTCAGAACAACATCAACATTGCCATCTACGCCATTGGTGGCGGCGTGTTGTTTGCACTGGTGACGCTGCTGGTGATCAAGCCGCTCCTGCAACCCTGGGGGAATAAGGTGGCGGCAAGCGGTGAAATGAGCGTCGGCATCCTCAGCTCGGTACTGATGTTGACAATGCTGGGTGCCTGGTTCACCGACTTCATTCAGATCTATGCGGTCTTTGGTGCCTTTGTCATGGGTATCGCCATGCCGCGCGGAAAATTTGCGCAGGAGTTGCACCGGATTATTTACCCTTTGACGACGGCCTTCCTGTTACCCGTGTTCTTTGTTTACTCCGGGCTGAACACCAAGATCGGTCTGGTCAATACGCCCTTTCTCTGGCTGATTGCCGCTCTGGTGCTGCTGGCCGCCATCGTCGGTAAGGGCGTGGCCTGCTATCTTGCCGCGCGCTGGCATGGCGAAAGCCACAGAGAAGCCATGGCCATCGGTACGCTGATGAATGCACGCGGATTGATGGAGCTGATCATCCTGAACATTGGTTTACAACGCGGCATCATCGAGCCCGCTTTGTTCGCAATTTTGGTCATGATGGCTATCGTCACTACCTTGATGGCGACACCGATCTTTGAACGTGTTTATGGCAGCAAGGCAGCACGTGCCGATCAGATCAAACCGGCCCAGTGATCGTCGTGCCGGGCAAAGCTCTCCAGCACCTGCTGCTGCAGGTCAATGTCCAGAGGACCAAGCGTTAGAAACCCCAGGTTCTGTTTGAAATGCCCGATCTTGCCGGTGCCCACAATGCAACTGGAAACCCCTGGCAGATACGCACAAAAGCGCAGTGCCAGTTCGTTCCAGCTCAGCCCTTGCGGCTTGATGTTCATGGTCTTCCAGCGGTCCCAATAGTGTGATTCGCAGTAGGTCTCCGGACGCTGGCCGCTGTGCCAGACGGCACCGGCCAGCGGACGTTTGGCAATCACACCGATGCCTTTCGCCTGCAATTGCTGGAGACGCTGCGGGATGGACTGCTGATCGCAGAGGTTGATCGAGGTCTGCACCACACCAAAGCGGCCGCAGGCCATGCTCCAGTCGAGCTCGGCGTTATCGCCTGAATAGGCAACAACCCGAAGCTTGCCGGCGCGTGCGCAGTCTTCCAGTGCGCTGATGACCTCGCCTTGCTGCAGAATCGGCAAGGGGCACGAGTGCAGGTGAACGATGTCCAGGAAGTCGCAACGCAGGCGCGTCAGTGCGGCTTCCACGCCCGCCACGATGCAGGCATAGGTCCAGTCGGGTACGCCCGCCATGCCATAGCCGACTTTGGTTGATAACACAAATTCATGGCGCCGCTTTGCCAGATGCCGGCCGATGCGTTCCTCCGAGAGCCCGTAACCGCGCGCGGTGTCGATCAGATTGACGCCCAGGTCCAATACTTGGTTGAGCAGGCGACCCGCATCAGCCTCGCTGACGCGCTGGTCGTTCAGATGCATGGCGCCAAAGCCCAATGGCGTGACGTTCAGGCCGGTGTTGCCGAGAGCTCTTGTGTGCATCGTTGGATCGACCCGCTTTGGCGGTCAAGGAATCAGCAGCAGTGTCCCAGACAGTGCCGGAATGCTGAAAGTCAGCTTGCCCTTGATCGCTTGAATGCTGGCGCCGGTCGTGGCATCGGTGAACGAAGTGACCTTGAAGTCCTGCGGCAACTCCAGCGTCACGGTTTTGGCTTGTTCTGCGTTGTTGCTCGCGCTGATCGCGATCTGGTCGCCCAGTTTTCGGCCCAGTACGATGACATGATCATCGAGCAGCAGAGGTGCGTCGATGGAGCCACGGCGCAACACCGGGTTGTCCTTGCGCAGCTTGATCAGGCGTTTGACCTCGGCCAGCAATTCTGTGTCGGGCTGGCCGCCCTGGTCCGCCCAGGGGTAGGGCGCGCGGTTATAGGGATCGTCACCACCGGTGACGCCGACCTCGTCGCCGTAGTACACGGCGGGTGCGCCAGGGAACGTCATCTGGAAGAACAACGCCAGTTTGAAGCGCTGCTTGGCGCGCGCGATGACTTCCGGAGTGTCTTTGTCGCGTTGCCAGCCCAGGTAGTGCAGGCTGCGCGCCTGGTCGTGCGTGGACAGCAGATTCATCAGCGCATAAAAGGCTTGTGATGGGTAAGCCTCACGCATCAGCTCCATGTTGCGATACAAGTCGCTGGCCTTGCCGCCCGCCGCATACTCCAGCACGGTGTTGCGGAAGATGTAGTTCATGGTCGAATCAAACATGTCGCCAAGAAAATACCTGGAAGCGTCAAACCAGGTTTCGGCCACCGTCAACGCGTCCGGGCGATGCTGCTTGATGGCGCTGCGCCATTCGCGCCAGAAGTCGTCGGGCACCCAGGGCGCCACGTCCATGCGCCAGCCGGTCGCGCCGCGGTCCAGCCAGAGCTTCATCACCGAGTCGGCAGCGCCGTAAGCGTAGTGTCGGAACGAGGCCGAGGCCTTGTTCAACTCGGGCAGATCGGGCACGCCGACCCAGCCCTTGTATTGCTTGTCGGGTCGGGCTTGTTTCGCATCAAACGTGTACCAGCTCGCATAGGGCGAATCGGCGCGAATCCTGCCGCCCTCGAAGGCGCCCGCTGACTTGTGATTGCCAAAGCGGTCAAAGTAGATCGAGTCGCTGCCGCTATGGTTCAGACTGGTGTCGAGTATCACGCGCATGCCGCGCCGCGCCGCCTCGCTGGTGAGGCGCACCATGTCCTCATCGCTGCCAAAGCCCGGGTCGATGGTCTTGTAGTCGGCCGTGTCGTACTTGTGGTTGCTGGCGGCCTTGAAGACAGGCGTCATGTAAATCGTATTGGCGCCCAGGTCCTGGATGTAGTCGAGCTTGTCAATGATGCCCTGCAGATCACCGCCGAAGAAGTCGTTGTTGTAGACATTGTCGGAGCCATCGCCGCTACCCGGCCTCCAGGGTTTGTCGAGCCAGTTGCTATGCAGTTCAACGGTGCCCTCGTGGTATCGCGCCACGCCAGGCTGCGGGTCGTTGCGCGGATCGCCATTACGGAATCGATCCGGAAAGATGTAGTAGTAGACGATATCGCTTGCCCAATCCGGCACCTTGAAATCCGTCGCGTAAACGGTCTGGCGAAAACGCCGGATGGTTCCCGCTGCCGCCGGCCTGTCAGCAACTTCTCCAAGGCCACCGGAGCCCTTTTCCCGCGTCCAGAATATCGGGTCGGCGTTGTTCTGGTAAACGAAAGTCTGCCCGCCGATCTCGGCCTCAAACCAGTAGCCGTAGACGCTGACCTCGGTGAAGCGGTGGCTGGCACTCCAGCGTTCTCGACCGCCTTGCTGGCTGCGCGTCATGGCAAGGCGCGCCACCTCGCTGTATTCCAGCCGTTCCTGATTGCCTTCCATGCGACGCTTTTCGATCACCAGGGTGAGCTTCTGGATACCGCGACCAGCGTTGGCGTGAAAGTCCATCGTGCTGCCAACCGGCACGGCGCCGAACGGGGATTTGTCAGCCAGGGCGCGCGAATCAAAACGCAGGCTCAGAGCCGTCGGATCGGTGACGGCGCGTGCTGTGGGGTCGGCAAAAGTCTTGGCACCAATGTCAAGCTGCGGCCGGCCGCCCGGGAAGGCCAGCCGGATCGTGTGTTCGCCGGCGAATTGGTGCGACAGGTTGCCGCCGCCCCCGGCGAGCAGGTCGGCGCTGGCGCTGATGCCGAAGCTGGAAGCTTCCTGCCAGGCGGCATCGGCGATCTTGAATTCGTGACGCGTCGGCAGCTTGACGTTGAGGTAGTAGGCATCACAGCTGTACTTGAAGGCGTACTCGTCCAGCGCCGCCCAGTTGTTCATGCTGCCGCGCAGGAACAGGGTGGTCTGTCCCAGTGGCGCGTCGGACGGGCAGTTCTCTACATGCAGGGTGGGTTCGGTGTTGGCTGTGTCCATGGTCAGGGTGAAGCGATGTACGCCAGTAAAAAGCTGTTGCAGTTCGGAGCCCTTGAGCGCCAGCTGTTCGCCTGCCTTGCTGCGGCCAAAATCGGCATCAGGCGACCAGGCTTCGTCGGCGATCTTGAATTTGTGCGGACCACGGATCCGGGTCACCAGTTGATACCGGTTGCAGGCCCAGCTGAACTTCTGGCTGTCTGCTGCATTCCAGCTGTTGAAAGTTCCACGCAGGTAGAGCGTGCGACCGCCCAGTGGTGGCGCCTGGCAGCTTGCGTCGGCGACGACCGATGCCGCCTGCGCGGCGCCCTGGGCCAGCAGCAAGACAGCGCAGCAAGCGGTAGAGCGCAGCAGCGTTCGCCCATGGACCGGCAGTTTCAGCTTCACCCCTTGACGCCACCCGCCGTCAGGCCCGACACAATCCAGCGCTGCGCCGCCAGGAAAACCAGGGTGATGGGCAGGCCCGACAGCACGGCGGCGGCGGCGAAATCACCCCACAGGTACTTCTGCTCATAGAGGTAGTACTTGGAGCCGACCGCCAGCGTCAGATTGGGCTCCTCACGCAGCAGGATCGAAGCCACCGGGTATTCAATGATGGTGCCGATGAAAGCCAGTACGAACACCACCATCAGGATAGGCACGGCCATGGGCAGGAGCACCAGGCGAAACGCCTGCCAGTGAGTGGCGCCGTCCACCTTGGCGCATTCCTCGATCTCCATCGGTATGGCTTCAAAGTAACCCTTGATGGTCCAGATATGCATGGCAACGCCGCCCAGGTAGGCCACGATCAGGCCGGCGTGGGTCTCGATGCCGAGCCAGGGCAGTTGGGTTCCGACACCGTCGAAGATGGCGTAGATGGCCACCAGGGCCACCGCCACCGGGAACATCTGCAGCAGCATCATGCTGTTCAGAATGAGCGCCTTGCGCGCAAATTTCAGACGGGCAAAGGCGTAGGCTGCGGTGGTCGAGATGGCGACGATCAGGCTCGCCGAGATCGTGGCGACCTTGATCGAATTCCACAACCATAACAGCACCGGAAAGGGCGGCTGCGTCACGCTGCCATCGATCGCGGTGTAGGCCATGCCCAGCGCCAGTTGCCAGTGCTCCAGACTGATCCGGCTCGGAATCAGGGAGCCGGTGGCGTAGTTGCCGGGACGCAGCGAGATGCTGAGCACCGCCAGCAGCGGGAACAGCGTCAGCGCCAGCAGCGCCCACAGACCGAGGTGTGCGGCGACGACACGCCAGCGCTGTTTCTTTCCTGTGACCATGGCCATGGTGACTACCTGTTTTGCTCGGCTTGCCGAGTGATTCTGAGTTGCAGCAGCGCCATCAGCGCGACCATCGCGAAGATCAGGGTGGAGATGGCAGCGGCCAGACCGAAATTTTGCCCACTGTCGGTGAAGGCGATGCGGTAGGTGTAACTCACCAGGATATCGGTCGTGCCGGCTGGCAGCTTGGTATTGAGGTAATCGGGTCGGCCGTCGGTCAGCAGCGAGATCAGCACGAAATTGTTGAAGTTGAAGGCAAAGGCGCTGATCAGGAGCGGTGTCAGCGGTCGCGCAATCAGTGGCACGGTGATCTTGAAGAAATTGGTCAACGGCGTGGCGCCGGCGATGGCCGATGCTTCGTACAGGTCGGCGGGGATGGACTTGATCAGCCCACTGCACAAAATCATGATGTAGGGATAACCCAGCCAGGTATTGACGATCAGGATCATGATCTTGGCCAGTAACGGGTCGGCAAACCAGGCCGGGCGCACACTGAACAAGGCGTTCAGGATGGCGTTGATCTCACCAAAATTCTGGTTGAACAAGCCTTTGAAGACAAGAATGGAAATAAAGCCCGGTACCGCATACGGCAGGAACAGCAGGGTGCGGTAAAGCGTGCGGTACTTGAGCGCTGGCCACTCCAGCAGCACCGCCAGCGTCATGCCCAGCGCCGTTGAAAACAGCACGGTCAGAGCGGCAAACAGCACGGTCCAGACAAAGATGCTGACAAAAGGACCGCGGAAGTCAGCATCCAGCAGCATGCGGCTGTAGTTGGCGAACCCTATGTTGACTTTGAAGCCCGGCTGCATGCGTTCGCCGGCGTCGGTCTCAAAAAAACCGCTGCGCGGGTTGGCCCGGTAGATGCTGGCGCTGGCGAGCTGGGTGAGGGAACCATCCGCATTGGCGCGCCACAAGGGCTCGATCGGGCCGAATTCGCGCAGACCCGCGTAGCGCAGCAATTGACCGTCGGGCAGGCGCAGCTGCAGCGCGCTGAGTGCATCGCGATGTTGCAGCAACTCGCGCAGGTTCAAAGGCGCTTGCAGCACGCTCTCGCCCAGGGCTTGCATGGCTAGCGGCTCGCTTGCCGTGCTGCGGTTCAGGTCCAGGGCGCTCGAGACCAGCGCTGCATCACTCTTGCCTTCCTGGGCGCTCAGCTTCAGAAGCAGTTTGTCGCCATCGCGGTGCAGGGTGTAGGGGCGACTCCGTTCCTGATCCACCACCGACTGTTCGAGCAGGTAGGCGCGCGCATGCTCGAAGTCCAGCAGGTGGCTGGACGAAAAATTGGTGAAGCCGATCTGCACCGTGTACAGCAGGGGAAACGCGACAAAGAGCAGCATCGCAGCGACCCCCGGGAACAGGTATTTCCAGGCGACCGACTGCGCCTTGCTGTAAATCACAAGGGCCGAGCCGCCCAGCGTCAACGTTCCAAGCGCTGTCAGCGCCTGACCGGACCACCACAGACTGAAACTCAGCCAAAGCAGAGCCAGCGTGAGGGCGGCGAACAGCAGCGTGGACAGACTGCGGGCCAGCGTGCTGGGGCGCTGAGAAGTTGCAATCATGTCATTGGGCCAGCATGCGAGCTGCCGCGCCGTCGAGCGCATCACGCGCCGACTGACGACCGTTGGTGATGGCCTCGAGGGCGGCGTCGATGGCCGGGAAGAAGCGACCCATTTCCGGGATGTTGGGGATGGGTTCGCCCGCTCTGGCGTTGGCCATGGTGGCGACGATGTTGGGATCGCTGCTGAGTTCCTGGTAATAGGCTTTGTTGGCCGGCGTCCCCAGCGGTACGTCGGCACCGATCGTCTTCAGGCTCTGCAGCGTCAGCAGATGATGTTCGATGAACTCGCGGGCCACGTCCTTGTGCTTGCTCGGCGCCGTGATCATGCAGCCGAGCACGCCGACAAAGGGCTTGGCCGGTTTGCCGGCGATGCCGGGAATCGGCGCCACGCCGAAGTCGATGCCGACCTTGCGCACGTTGTCCCAGGCCCAGGGGCCATTGATCATCATGGCGACCTGACCCCGCGCGAAGGCGCCCTCCATTTCGGCATAGCGTGCGCCTCTGGGCATGTGGCCGTCACGGATCAGGCGCTCGAGCATCTGGGCGCCCTTGTAGGCGCCGGCGTTGTTGACGCCGACTTTTTTGGGATCGAGCTCGCCCTGGCTGTTGCGCTCGAAGACGAAGCCACCTGGGCCGGCCAGCAAGGGCCAACTGAAAAAGGAGTTGTTATAGGCCCACAGAATGGCGTGCTTGCCCTGCGTCGCGAGCTTGCGGTCGAGTTCGATCACCTCGTCAAAGCTGGCCGGCGGAGTTGGCACCAGCGCTTTGTTGTAGATCAGGCCAATGGCTTCGATCGCCAGCGGATAACCCCAGACCTGACCGCGGTAGGTAAAGGCGCGCCAGGCGCTGTCGTCGATCTGGTCGCGGATCTGTTTGGCCGGGCGAACTGGCACCACCAAGCCGGACTTCGCCCACTCGCCAACACGGTCATGCGCCCAGCACATGATGTCCGGACCCTTGCCGGCAGCCGCTGCAGCGCTGAATTTGTCGGGCGCGCCCTCGGGGTGCTGCACGACCACCTGCACTCCACTGTCCTGCGTGAATTTGTCGCCAACCTTTTGCAGTCCGTTGTAGCCCTTGTCGCCGTTGATCCAGACCAGCAGGCGCAAAGGCGGACCGGCATGCACGCTGCTCGACAGCAGTAGCGCCAATGCCAGCGCGGCGGCGCTCAGGATGCGTGGCTGCCGGCTGAAGCGTTTACGCGGCACGGCTCTGCTCCACAGAGCTGTGACGGCGAAAGGCCTTGCCCTGGGCATCGAACAGATAGGCTGACGCGCTCGGGATGCCCAGCGCCAGTGCTTCACCGATACGCACCGGTCGCTGGCGCTCCACCGCAGCGGTGAGCACTTCCTGACTGGCTGGGTTGCTGCAGTAGGCATAGGTGATGCTGCCCAGGGATTCGACAAAAGTGACCTCGGTGTGCAGCGCGTTGACGGCATCGCCGACCCGAAAATCTTCTGGCCGCACACCCAGGGTCACGGCGTCGCCCGTGCGTGCACGCGAGGCGTCAACCCGGCATTCGATCAGCTCGCCGCCGCTGAGCCGCACGCAGGCCGCTTCGGCGCTGGCGGTCACGAGTTCACCCTCAACCAGGTTCATGCCCGGAGAGCCGATGAAGCGCGCCACGAACAGGTTGTCGGGGTGCTCGTACAACGTCAATGGCGAGCCGACCTGTTCGATGCGGCCAGCCGACAGCACCACGATGCGGTCGGCCAGCGTCATCGCTTCGACCTGGTCGTGCGTCACATAAACCATGGTGGTTTTGAACTCTTCGTGCAGCTTGGCGAGCTCGTAGCGCATGCGTACGCGCAGCGCAGTGTCCAGATTGGACAACGGCTCGTCGAACAGGAACACCTCTGGCTTGCGCACAATCGCGCGGCCAATCGCCACGCGCTGGCGCTGGCCGCCTGAGAGATCTTTCGGTTTGCGCAGCAGCAGATGATCGATATTGAGAATTTTGGCGGCCTGGTGAACAGCCTGGTCTATCTCGTCTTTGGGGAGTTTGGCAAGCTTGAGCCCGAACGCCATGTTGTCATACAGGTTCATGTGCGGATACAGCGCATATGACTGAAACACCATGGCAATGCCACGCTCTGCCGGCGCCACTTCGTTGACGCATTTGCCGCCGATGCTCAGCTCGCCCTGCGTGACGTCTTCGAGTCCGGCAATGATGCGCAAGAGGGTGGATTTGCCGCAGCCCGAGGGTCCCACGAAAACCATGAACTCGCCGTCGTGAATTTCAAGGTCAATCTGCTGCAGGATGAGGTTGTCGCCAAAGGACTTGCTGACACTCGATAGTTTTACATCCGCCATGTAACACCTCAGCGCTCACGCGCAGGAACCAGCCGACGCGCCGATCCCGGCGATGGGCGCTGCATTGCATTGAGTATACCTTGAATAGATGTAGTTATACAACGGAAAATATGAAGCAATGCAACTTGTACTAAAGACACGACTTCTTGGTAATATGCGGTTTTAGATTTGCTAAATGTAATTTAACTACACATTCAATGCCTCTGCTCATGAATTCTGAACCCTCTCTCGTATCGGATCAAGACGCCTTGATGCGCGCCGTTGCGGCCTCACCGGCCCTGCATGCCATGCTCGCGCAACGCTGGGCCCGAACCCAGTCCAAGGACAGCAATTCTGTCGGTAAGGGCGCGGTGCGCCGGGTGCACTACCTGTCCATGGAGTTCCTGATGGGCCGGGCACTGGGTAACGCGCTGGCCGCACTCGGTCTGGAAAAGGATGTTCGTCGGCAACTCGAAGTCAACGGATTGCAGCTGTCCGACGTGCTGGAACTGGAAAACGATGCGGCCTTGGGCAATGGCGGCCTGGGTCGCCTGGCGGCCTGTTTTCTCGATTCCTTTGCCGAACTCGGCCTGCCCTCGTTCGGTTACGGACTGCGCTACCAGTACGGCATGTTTGCCCAGCAAATTCAGGATGGCCGGCAAATGGAAGTACCCGACGACTGGATGCGCTGGGGTAACAACTGGGAAGTGTTTCGTCCGGAAGTCCGCTATACCGTTGGCTTTGGTGGTCACGTCGAAGCCAGAGGCACAGGGCGGCATTGGGTGGCGAGCGAGCGCGTCATAGCACAGGCCTACGATTTCATCGTCCCGGCGCATCGCAGTGATCGCGTCTCCACCCTGCGACAGTGGAGCGCCAGCGCGGAGCGCGCCATCGATTTCGCGGCCTTCTGTCGTGGCGACTTTCTGGC
>Ga0194063_10000360_pt1 | contig 33656 bp, 17 predicted proteins | sample SepL3720m_MetaG_FD_155459 | JGI IMG/M metagenome (GOLD analysis project Ga0194063, IMG submission 155459) | Anoxic zone freshwater microbial communities from boreal shield lake in IISD Experimental Lakes Area, Ontario, Canada - Sep2016-L373-20m | ecosystem: Environmental > Aquatic > Freshwater...
AGTCTTTGCTACTCATTTCCCCTGTTCAATTCGAATTGAAACTCCTCCTCATTTTAATTCACTCTGTTGCACTTCGAATTAAAATCTAGGGTTTATGTATAAAAATGAAATTCTCTTGACAGAAAATCATTTTATACGATAGATTTAGACCCTTATTTTTTAAATGCTTATAGAATTTCAACCTACTCGATCGGCGATGCAGGAACATAAGCAACTTGAGATGTTTGAAATATTTGTAAATTCTAGCAAACGAAACTCCCCAGAAAGTGCTTGGAATTGTTCTCGGGAAGAGGCGAATGCTGCATTAAAATCCATAACAAAAGGTATCCCTGTGTCTGAGCTTCGTAAAATATCAGACCCTCTTACCAATGAATCATTAGATGTGGTTACAGCCCTCACCTCAAGTCTACAAAATGGTGCTGCCCCCGACTTAACCTATCCTGCTTTTGCACAATTCGGAATAGATCGTCAACAAAAGATAATTTGGGCACCTGGAACAGCGGAACTTTTATCAACCGATGATAACAAACAAAGGCTATGGTTAAAACAAAATTATGAATTTCGCACAGCACTTCAATTACTCGGGATATTGCCTAATTTAACTTTTGATGATCTTGTTAAACGAGGAGTGTATAATTACATGAAACCTGGTCAAAAGCCATCTGGACTAGCGACATGGACGACAAGTTCACAACCAATCCCTGATGAGAATAGTAATTTTTCTTTAGGGAATCATCTCTTGGAGATTGGCCCTGGAACGGGAAGGGACCTGAGCCACTACGAAACCATCCCAAGTATGCAAAAGGTAGTAGGTATTGATAGCAGTAAAGCAATGCTATTAATGGCAAAAAAAGAGGTTCCTAATGCAGAATTTATTGAGACAGATACCATCTCTGGATTAAAAATACTATTGGAACAAATTGAAACAGGGGAAAGAGAAAAATTTTCTGCAATAACAGGGTTTTCAAGTCTTCACTATTTTCCTGACCAGGTATTATTAGAAATTTACAACCTTATAAATAAGATTTTAGAACCAAATGGATGGCTTATTCAATCAACAAAACTCCCAGGAGTTCCCTTTGATAAACTGGGACTAAATCTCTTATCTTTAAGAAAAGAGACTGACGATAATACACTTCATACTCACGGACGATTAAATCCTGACGGACAGATTAGGTTTTTTAGGAATAACCCTGCGTTGAGGTCGTTATTAGAAAGTATTTTTGATGTTCCTTTTCAGTCTCAGATTACAGTAAAAGACTTTGAATCAGGAGGCTCTCAGAACTTTGGGCTTTTTGCTGTACAAAAAAAGAACAATTAATCTCTCCATTGGCTATCAAAAATGCTCTTAAAAAGCTCGGTAATTATTTTCCCATGAAACACAAATCCTACCGGTTTTTCCTTACTAAAAGTTATAAGAGCCACTTTATCGCCATAAATACGAATCTCTCCGTCTAGGGGCAGATGTTTCACAAATTTCATTTCTCTCTTTTCATTCTTTTCGTTATGGGTAAGATTCATCTCATTCTCTGGAATAATATCATGAGAAACAATTCCCTTTTTTTGTCGTTTTGAAATGTAGGCATAAAGGTAATCTCCTAGTGTGTCTTTAATTTTAGGAATATCCAGCCAGCTATAAATATTTCCATTACTAGAGATAAGCATATCCTCATAAATCTCTTTTATCCCTTCTACTCCTTCATAGTAGCTCACATCGGGCTTCCAGGCCTCTTCTGTTCCTTCGTGCAAAAATGATTCTAGCTCTTCTTCCGCTGTGTCATATATGCTATTTACACGGTTTCTGTCTTTTATAAGCCATTCTTTTAGTTCTGCTTCATTACACGCCATATACACATCTCCCCCCTTTACTTCACGGGAAGTAGCCAACCCGCGTTTTACCATGGTTTGGAGCAAATACTCCGCAGAACTAAAGGCGATGAGGGTTTTTTTGCTGACCTCTTGTGCTGTTGCCTGTTTTTTTTGCAGCAGACACAACAAAATTTTTACCTCATTGGACGAAAATCCGAGGCGTTTAAAAGTCTGCTGAATATGGAGAGGAGCGCTAAAAACCATATCTCTATTTTCCTTTATTTTTTCGTACTCTGCAAGAAAAATATTTTAAAATTGCCTCCGGTGCCCTTTTTGCGGTATCTTCTCTGGTGATGAAAAATCTTAAAAACTTTCATGCTACGGCGGAAATCTTCTTTTTCCTCATGGGTGGGCTGTACGCCATAGTATTGCTCCTTTGGAAAAATGAAGTATGGTCTTTTGAGGTTTCCTGGTTTTTTGCACTCGCAGATCTCCCCTTTCTCTTTGTTTCGCTTTGCTATTTCTTAGGAGGAATTCGTGTTAATGCAGAAGAAAAATACCTCATTGAAAAAATGGGAGAATCACCCGCACCTGGAACATTTTCGTTTTTAAATCTCGTACTCTGGATCTTAGGAGGAGGTCTTCTCATCCTGTTTTTCCTCCTCGATGTCCTATTCCCCTTTCTTCAAAATCCACACAAAGGAGAACTCCCCTTTTTGGCGTTTTTTGGGATGTAAAAAATAAGGGTTCTATACTTGTTCCGCCACAAGAATAAGCCTATTCAGTGCGGTTCCTACCGGCGTACAGGTCATAAGAGTGGCTATTTTTTTCCCTTCTGGTTGTTTTAAAACAGAAGTGTCATTGGGTTTTACTATTTTTCGCTCGGTAATGGCGTATTCATACTTTTTCCCCTTGTAATAAATAAAATAATGGTCCCCCACATCTAATTGGTGGAGGGAGGCAAACACATCTTTGTAGCGCCCGGTATCCCAAGGGTAATAGGAAGAATGCCCGGTAATAAATACATTCCCCTCTTCTCCGGGTTCGGCTGTGCCCGGATAGTGCGCTACTCCATCGTGCAGCCCTTCTTGAATATCTTTTTCTAATTGGTTCCAGTTTTCTGCTTTCAGGGACGATTCTGGGACATCAATAATGGGGATATTTTTAGCGATTTTTGGAATAATAATGCGGGTATCCGGCGGATTAACCGTAAGATCCAAAAAAGGAATATCCGTGTTTTGCGTAGTAATTCCGGCAACAGGAAGGGCTTCTACTTTTTTTACGGTACTACTCGATCCATCGGTAAGACTGGTAAGCGCCGTTTGTTTTTGAGTATATTCTTTGGCATTCCAATAACTTTCCGAAATAGTCGCAATGGAGGAAAAATTAAATCCCACAAACGAGATAACAAAAAGTCCCAACGCAAGGGATCCCACATGAATAAATTCTTTCCATGCAGAACTTTGGGGAATATCGGGAAGCGGTTTTTTCTTTTTCCGGGGTTGTGGTTCTAAAACGCGATATGAAGCAAAATGAGAGATATGGATATGGGGTGCATCATAAAACGGCTGTTTTCCACGGCTCTCTCTAAAAACAGGTTTCTTTTTTGTTTCAGAAATTATCACTTCTTCCTTTTCTGGAAATACTTCTGATTCCTCTTGAGGGGATGTATTAAAAGCATTTTTCAGGATCGGTGGTATTTTTTCTTTTTGCTCCAGAGGATTGAGTTCTGATTTCTCAATATGGATTTCTTGCGGAGATGGATCTGATATTTTTTTTTCTGTGCTCTGTATGGCTTCTGGTGTAGCAACAATTTTTATCTCTTCTCGTCGAGAAGACCTTTGCGGAGCAACAGAGTCAAAATTTTGTACTCTAATATTTTCTGAAGAAAAAACAGGACGAGACTCAAATATTTGGGGAATAGCGTCGGCAAGCAAAAAAGGAGCAGAAGGAATTTCTTCTGCCACTGGAATTTCTTTTTCTTTTGCTTGGGGAACGATAATTTCTTTTACCGGAAGATGGAGCACAAAAGCCCTCATTTTTTCTCGAAAAGCCTCCAAAAGCTCGTCACACTCCTCTTCGCCTGTGTGTTTTTTGCGCTGCACACGAGAAGACGCAAAAGATTTTTTTGGCGGTTTCACTCCCTGAAAAAAAATCTTCAGGAAGGAGCTTTCCAAGCCGTCATTTTGGGGCGTATCTCCTGGCATTTATTCCCTATTTTTAAAAGGTTCGTCTTATTGTACCAGAAAAAAATAAAAAATCCAGCAAGAGTCAGCTATTTCCCTACCACTTTTTCTAAATCTTTGGGAAGGGGAGAAGTAATTTTAAGTGGTTTTCCACTTATGGGATGAGTAAAGGTGAGTTGATGGGCGTGTAAAAATTGCCGAGCCAGTCCAAATTGCTTTTTGAGATCGCGATTCCAGGCAAACCCTCCGTACGCATCATCTCCCGCTAAAGGGTGCCCTTTTTCTGCAAAATGAACCCGAATTTGGTGCATTCGTCCTGTTTCTAAAACAACTCGCACCAGCGAAGCATTTATAGCCGGAAAATAAGAGTCCACTTCATAATGCGTTACCGATCGTTTTCCGTCTTCAGAAACCAAAATTTTTGTATGTTTTGATCCCTCTGTTTTTTGAAGAGAATCCCGAATACTCCCTTTTTTGGGCGTCACATTTCCCCGAACCAAAGCAAGATATTCTTTTTTAATGCTCCCATCCTGAACCATTTCCACCACTTTTCTCAAAACGGCATCATTTTTTGCCACAATAATGAGCCCCGAAGTGTCTTTATCCAGGCGATGTGCCAGTTTTGGTTCTGGGCATTCTGGGTTTTTGGTGCGTTCCCGCGCAATACAAAAATCCACCAACGAATGTCCAAATTGTACTTTTGAACCCGGATGCACCGCGACTCCCGCTGGTTTTTCTATCACCATCAAATGCTCATCCTCATACGCAATGCGCAAATCTTGGAATTTTGGATTTTTGAGGATGGCAGAAAAATCTTTGGCGCGCTTAGGCGGCAAAGGCGTAAAGGCATCGGGATCAAAGAAGATTCGAATTTCATCGTTCTGAAGAATTTCCAGGCTATTTTCTATTTTTTGGCGTTCTCCATGGCGTAAAAGTGCCACTTTTTTGGTACGGAGAAATTTTTGAAGAGAAGCCAGGGGGATCTGTGGAAATGTTTTTTTGAGAAACCGTTCCAAACGCACACCGGCATCATATGGAGAAATTTTAAAGGATTGCATAAGAATAAAATTAGTATTTTCGAATGGTTTTTTCCGCACGGTCTATATCCCGCTGTTTAATGGTTTCCCGTTTATCATACTGTTTTTTCCCTTTTGCGAGAGCAATTTCTATTTTTGCTTTTCCTCGTACCAATCCTAAAGCCAGCGGCACAACAGTGTGTCCTTTTTCGTTGAGGGCTTTTTCCAAAGTCTTTATTTCGGATTTTTTGAGGAGGAGTTTTCGATCTCGTTGCTCGGTATGGCTGGTTTTTCCAGCACATTCCCAAGGGGCAATAGTTCCCCCTTTCCACCAGGCTTCACCATCACGCACGCTTATAAAACTCCCTACGAGTGAAACGCGGTGGTCACGAATACTTTTTATTTCTGTTCCCAGTAAGACCATTCCTGCCTCAAATATTTTGAGGATTTCATAATCAAATCGTGCGCGTTTATTTTTCGCAATGAGTTTCATAACGGGGGAAGAGAAGTAATAGGAGGAACAGGTTTTAAACCGATTTCTATATTTTTTTGTTCATCAATCGCCACTAATCCAATTACTAAGCCAAAAATTGCAAAAATGCCACCAATAATCCAAAACCGCATTACCACTTGTGCTTCTCCCCATCCGATATGCTCAAAATGGTGATGAATCGGCGCAATATGAAAAATCTTTTTTCCTCTGTATTTTTTAGACCAGAGTTGTAAACCCACAGAAAGCGCTTCTCCAAAAAATACAAAGCCAATAAAAGGGAGCACAAAAACAGTATCAATCATCATCACCATTACCCCCAGCGTTGCCCCCAGCGCAAACGCGCCAGTATCGCCCATATAAAATTTTGCGGGAGGAACATTATGCCACAAAAACGCCAACAGTGCGCCCACTATGGTTCCGCAAAAGAGCCCTAAAAAGTAATGCTCTTGCGCAAAAGAAAGCGCAACACACACCGAAAAAGCGATCACTAAAAGCCCACCGGCAAGCCCATCCAGCCCATCGGTAACATTTACCGCGTTGGCAGTAAAAAAAATAACGAGTACAAAAAGGGGAATATACCAAAGCCCAATTTCAATTTCTCCATAAAAGGGAACATGAACTCCCGTATATCCGAGTTTAAAATAAAACCACAGCGCCCCGAGGAGTCCAAAAAACAGGAGAATGCTACTGCGAACCCAAAAACTGAGGCCTTTCGTTTTCCCAATTCCTTTTACATTAAAATAATCATCTACAGCTCCCAAAATTCCTACAAAGACCAGTGCAAAAAGAGGGAGATACACTTCCGATCGCTGCAAAATGGATTGGTCTACCACTCCTAAATAGGAAAGGAGACGAGAAAACGCAACCGTAATGAGTACCGTTCCCCACACCAAAACCCCACCCATAGTGGGAGTTCCAGCTTTTTTTGCATGGAGAGCATTAAAAATTTTTGCCACAGTCCCATCTACTGCATCTTCTCTTAAATTTTTCCCAATACCATACTTTAACAGGGCATCTACAAATGCCGGAGTTGCAAAAATAGCGAATAAAAATGCAAAAACGCTATATAAAAAGGTTTCCAGCAAAAAGGATATAATATCCATGGGGACATGAGAAAAATACGAAGGGAATAGTACGGGAGGGAAAGAGAGGAGGCAAGGAAGGAAGAACGGTATCCTTTGCCGGTTTGACGAAACCCAATACAATCTGCCAAAATAAGAGTATATTAAAATTCCTCCTCATTTCATGACACATCCTATTTTTTACCATCCGGATAATCCCCAAAACATAGCCTTTATTGACGGACAAAATTTATATATGGGAACCTGCTCATCCGAAATTCCTTGGAAAATAGACCTCTTTCGATTCCGAGAATATTTAGCAAGAAAATACCAGGTAAAAAAAGCCTATTACTATATGGGAAATTCCCAAGAAAATGCTTTTGGATTGTACCAAAAAATTCAAGAAGCCGGTTTTATCGTTTGCTTCCGGAAACATACCGCCGTTATGGTGGGGAAAAAGAAAGGGAATGTAGATGCGGATATTGTTTTTGATATTATGAAAAGGCTCTACAAAAAAGAAGATTTTAAAAAAATCGTTCTCGTTTCTGGCGATGGAGACTATCGTATGCTGGTGGATTTTTTGATAGAGGAAAACAGATTTGAAAAAATACTCTTTCCGAATAGAAGATTTGCTTCATCATTGTACCGAGAAATTTCTCATTGTTACTTTGTATCGCTGGATACCCCTGAAATTCAAGAAAAAATTATGATACAAAAAAATGAGAAGGGGGCCTTAGGTAGCTAGCCGTTCGGGACCCTTCTCGTCTTAATTACCTCTATTTTCCGCTTTTTTTCACCTCCTTGTCAAGATTCTCTTTTTCCCCTCTTTATGACCGACCACCCACAGTACGAATCCGTTATGGGGCTTGAAATTCACGCCCGATTGAAAACGAAAACCAAGATGTTCTGCAATTGCTCCAACGATACTTGGAAAGCGCGTCCCAATGAACATATTTGCCCCGTGTGTGCGGGGTTTCCGGGAGCTCTTCCCGTAGCAAATACAGAAGCAGTACGATTGGGACGAAAAATGGGGCTCGCTCTGGGATGTTCACTCCGAAAACTCTCAAAGTTTGACCGGAAGAGTTATTTTTACCCCGATCTTCCATCTGGATTCCAAATTTCCCAGTACGATGAACCAGTGTGTGAAAAAGGAAAATTGCGCGTGATTGTCAATGGTGAAGAAAAGTTTTTTGGTATTACACGACTGCATTTAGAAAATGATGCGGGGAAGCTCACCCACTCGGGAACGGTTTCCCTAGTCGATTGGAACCGTGCCGGATCACCCTTAGCGGAAATGGTAACGGAGCCAGATTTTAGAACTCCTACGGAGGTTTCATCCTTTTTACGCGAGCTCCAGAGGATTTTGAGGCTCTGTGATATTAGTGATGCGGACATGGAAAAAGGGATGATGAGGTGTGATGTAAATGTTTCTGTACGACCCCGAGGGCAAGAAAAACTGGGTACAAAGGTAGAAATGAAAAACATGAACTCATTTCGGAATATTGAAAAAGCCCTGGAATACGAAATTGCGCGCCAAATAAAGCTCTGTGAGGAAGGCCGACAAGCGGAAATTAAACAAGAAACCCGTGGGTGGGATGATGAAAAAGGGAAAACAACGCTCCAAAGATCCAAAGAAGAAGCCATGGATTACCGGTATTTCCCCGAACCAGACCTTCCGCCGCTCACCATCACAGAAGCGGAAATAGAAGCGTTACAAAACGAGATTCCGGAACTTCCTGCAGAAAAAATTCTTCGGTTTTTAAAAGATGGTATTTCTTTTACCGATGCCGATATTTTGGTAAATGACGGCGAGCTGACTCATTTTTACGAAGCAGTAGAAGAAGCTTGTAAAGATCCCAAAAAAGCCGCCAACTGGGTTTTAGGCGCGCTTATGAGCTACATAAATGAGCATTCTGATTTTCAGCTTTCTTCTTTTTCTCCCTCTCATTTAGCTGCGCTTATTCGCCTTATTGATGAGGGGACCATTTCGGGAAAAATCGCAAAAGAAATTTTTGAGGAAGTGGTTTCGGAAAATACAGACCCGAAAGCGCTGGTGGAGAAAAAAGGGCTGGTACAAATGTCTAATGCTGGGGAATTGGAAAGTATTTGTCAAAAAGTGCTGACAGAAAACGCCACCATTGTAGAAGACTACCGAGGCGGAAAAGAAAAAGCCTTTGCGGCGCTGGTGGGAAAAACCATGGCCGCCACAAAAGGGCAGGCAAACCCGCAAATGGTCAATGGGATCCTCAAAAAACTCCTCTCCGTATAATCTCATCAGTATCATCTAAAAAGCCCCCCTGTTTAACAGGGGGGCTTTTTAAAAATGTCTTATCTTCTGCCCTCTGGTGGACGATTCCCACTGGGTTTCCATCCTCCGCCTGCAGGTCTCGCACCTCCTGGTCCTCCAGATCTTCCCGTAGAAGATCCACCACCCGAAGACCATCCCCCAGACCTGGGACCTCCAGTAGAAGGTCCACCATTACTGGATCGTCCCCATCCGCCACTTCTTCGGTCAGAAGATCCCGAAGAACTGCTCCGACCGGAACTTCTTCTAAAAAATCCGCCCCTGCTTCCTCCACCGCCTCCGTATCCCTTATCTTCTCGCTCAATATCAAAAAAGAATCGTTTCAGCCGTTCCCCTTCTACTCCAATAGAATGAGGACCCTTTACTTCATTGAGAGATAAAATATACGACATAATCTTTTGGGCTGCCTGCTCGATTCCCATTTTGTTCACGAGCATTTCAAAAAAGACACCCGCGGATTCATGAATAGGTTGATTCCCCAATTCGGCTACTAATTTTTTTCCATTTTCTCGGCGGAGATCATCCAGGGTGGGAAGCGTTTGATGGATCATTTTGCTTCCTACTTTTTGCTTAATACGCTTTAAATCACGCCATTCTCGGGGTGTTACCAGGGTAATGGCTTTCCCTTTTTTCCCCGCTCTGGCGGTACGCCCTATTCGATGCACATAACTTTCGGGCTCAAACGGGATATGAAAATTAATCACATGGGTAATGCCACGCACATCCAATCCTCGCGCGGCAATATCGGTTGCCACCAAAACGGTAATTTCTCCATTTTGAAAAGCCCGCATCACTGCTTCCCTCTGCCGTTGTTCCATATCTCCATGCAATCCTTTTACCAAACATCCTCGTCCCATAAGCATGGTGCACAGCCGATCTACTTCACTTTTGGTCCGGCAAAAAACCACTGCTTTTTCAGGTGCTTCACTATCCATAAGGCGAAAAGTCGCATCATCGCGTTCACTTTCATCAATTACGCAATACAGCTCTTCAATATTTTTATTAATGGATCCTTCCTCTTCTGTGGTATTTACACTCACCATCACGGGATCTTTGAGGATTTTATTGGCGAGGGCCCGAATGGGCGCTGGCATTGTAGCGGAAAACAAAAGTGTTTGGCGCTCCTCCGGAAGATAGGAAAAAATTTCTTGGATATCATCCAAAAATCCCATATCCAGCATTTCATCCGCTTCATCTAACACCACCATAGACGGACGAAAGGCACCAATTCTTTCTCCTTTTAACAAATCTAAAAGCCGTCCTGGCGTTGCCACCACTACTTGAGCCCCTTGTTGAATACGACCAATTTGCTGAGAATAGGATTGCCCTCCGTAAATAGCAACGGTACGCATGGCGTCGTTTTTTCCCAGGGTAAACAGTTCATCGCTCACCTGGTTTGCCAGTTCTCGGGTAGGAGTAATGACTAAAATTTCTACGCCTCCTTTCCTGGTCATATTGTGGAGGCATGGCAGCCCAAATGCTGCCGTTTTTCCGGTTCCCGTATGGGCCTGGGCAATAATATCTCGCCCCTGCAAAATAATAGGAATAGCTTCTTTTTGAATGGGACTGGGCTCTGTAAAGCCCATTTCGGTAACGCTTTTTAAAAGGCTCTCTTTCAGGCCTAAATCTTGAAAACTCATAAAAAAATGGTAAATGATCCGTCAGCAATGTTCAGAAATACGACTGAGTATTGAGGAATGTACACAAAGAGTATCAGGATACGGGGGCTTTACACAAGAGGAGTTCACCACTCCCACCCCACAAATCCCACTCCCCTCGTTTTTAAAATTGGTAATGGCGCCACTGTATACTCGCGCAATAACGGCAGAAATATTGCCATTAATGGCTAAAAGCCGAATATCGTATTTGCGCCCATCGGAAAGGGTTGGCGGCGCACAGAATTCTTGAAAAAGATACGGTGTTTTTTCATCTAAAATTTTTTGAAGAATAGGATGAGAAGGACGCAAAAACACACCTTTTCCTCCGTACGAAAATACCGGCTTTGCTACTATTTTCCCCGACATTTTTTGTTTTACTTCTGTGGAATAAACGGATTCCCAGGAAGGAAGCGTTTGGGGGATATAATCCGCGAGTTCTGAGTCTTTTTGCAGGAGGAGTAACGAGAGTTTTTCCGAGTAAAGCCATTCTCGCACCGTGGTGCTTATTTGTTGTGGAGCTTGTTTTTCCACTTCTCCAATTTCTGCAAACCGTTCGGGGATTTTTAAAAAATCGGAGAACGGGAAACGGTTAAAAAGAAAATCTACGGTTTCTCGTTTCCTCTCTTGCTCCGTAAGCCCCCCTTGTAAGGGGGGTAGGGGGGTGATTCCTTTCCAGGGGATAAGAGAAATTTCCCCATCCTCCATGCAAACCGTTTCTGCTTCCGCTAAAAAAACGGTTTTACCATTCTTTTCTAAAAAATCCCGAAACCACAAAAACTCTTCTAAAAATATCTGTTCCGAAAGGTGTTCATCCGTAATGCCAATACGGCTATACCCTGCACAGGTTTTTAAAAGTTCGGCTTCGTAGTGAGATTTTTGAGACTCTTCCAAAATATTTCCCGCCCAAAAGTGTAGCCCAGCAGGAAAATAAGAAAACTCAATAAGTTTAGGCAAATCATCCTCTCCTCCAATATGAAAATCAAAACTGGCAAACTTAGGAACCGAGTCCCCATCTTCTTTTTTTTGATTATCTAAAAATTCCCGAAATATTTTTTGTTGCTCTTTTGGAAATGGACTTTCTCCTCCAAAATACAACTCATCCAGAGCGGTTTTATAGGGAGCAGATTGCGTCACCGTAAAAATCCGTTCCACTATTTTTTTGAGCGTTTCAAAAAGAGTGGAAGAAATTTCAATATGCTCGCCAAAGAGAATGGGGAGACTAGTAATCATGCGTCATATCCACATCATAGAATCGCATTTGGCTCCTATCAAATCGCAAATCGCAATGCCCCACTGGTCCATTTCGGTGTTTCCGCACATGAATTTCAGTAATGCCGGGAATATCGGAATCCTCATTGTAGTAATCATCACGGTAAATCATCATTACCACATCCGCATCCTGCTCAATCGCTCCCGAATCACGCAAGTCCGAAAGAACTGGGCGTTTATCTGTTCGGGCTTCTACCCCACGAGAAAGCTGAGAAAGGGCAATAATGGGAACATGAAGTTCTCGAGCGAGTGCCTTAATATTTCTCGAAATTTCCGAAATCTCCTGCACGCGGTTTCCCAAAAGTGTGGGATTCCCCGTAGACATGAGCTGGAGATAGTCGATGATAATGAGATCCAATCCGTGTTCGCCCTGTAACCGTCGTGCTTTTGCCCGTAACTCAGTAATACTGGAATCCACCGAATCATCTATAAAAATAGGGGCTTTAGAAAGTTTATCCATTACTGGTCCAATGCGTTGAAAATCTTCGTCAGATAATTTTCCTTTTTGCAATTTCCACGCATCTACCGCCAAACAACTCGCAAACATACGGTCTACCAGCTGTTCTTTAGACATTTCTAATGAGAAAACCCCAATTACTTTTTTCTCTTCCATTCCGGCGTGCAGCGCAAAGCTCAGGGCAAGAGCGGTTTTCCCCATAGAAGGGCGGGCAGCAAGAATAATAAGATCCGACGGCTGAAACCCTCCTAACAAACGATCCAATCCTTCAAATCCAGAAGGGGTTCCGTTTTCACATCCTTCTCCTTTTTTATCGTGCCGTTCGGAAAAAAGCTCAAACCGTTCGGTGAGAATTTCTTTAATAGAAACAAATTTATTTTTGAGGAATGTTTGAGAAATAGAAAACACTTCCTTTTCGGACTCTTCCAAAAGCTCATCCACCGGTTTTTTTTCATCGTATCCAAATCCGGTAATTTTTTGTCCCGCATGGATCATTTTTCGAAGCGTAGATTTGGTTTTTACAATTTGGGCATATTCAAAAATATGGCTTGCAGAAGGGACTACTGTAGTAAGTTCTGCCAGAGCAGGTAATCCTCCCACGCTTTCTAGCTTTCCTTCGGAAGCAAGGTTATTAGGAAGCGTAATAAGGTCCACTGGTTTCCGCTGGGCAGAAAGTGCCAACATGGCACCGTAAATATCTCCATTTACTTTGGAGTAAAAATCATCGGGCTTTAAAAAGTCAGAAATTTTTATGAGGGAATCAGGATCCAGAAGGACACATCCCAAAACCGATTGTTCGGCTTCAAGCGCTTGGGGGGGAAGGGATGGGGACATAAGAGAATTAAGAATTAAGAATTTGGAATTAAGAGTGAGGAATTTGGAATGAGAGAGGGTCGTAGGGGAGTCTTATCTATGGTATTTTTCGCGGCTTTAAAAGAGGAGAAATTATAAATCTCCAGTATTCTAATGCCCTTTTGGAGGAGTGTCAAAAAAGGTATTGATAGGGTAAAAATTCTTGATATCTGATGAAAAAGAGAAGAGGATGGAGAAGAATTATTTTCTGTTTTTTATGCAGACACTTACCCTTCAAGAACTTCGGGAAGAAGTTGCGAAAGCACTAGCACAGCAGGATAAAAGAATAGATGAACGATTTGAGAAAATAGATGAACGATTTATGAATCTTACCGATTTTTTGCTAAAAAAATTTATAGAAATAGATCAAAAACATGAAAAGGCATATTCAGAAAATAAAAAACAGTACGACAAAATTTTATCTCTTCTGGATGGGAATGCAGGAAAAAATGAAAAAATATGGCAAGAAAAAACGATGATGACTTATGAAATTGAAATAGTAAAAACGACGGTTTCTAATCATGAGAATCGTATTCAGATTTTGGAAACCGCAAAAAAATAAAGAAAAACAAAACGAGTAAGATGGATTGCTTCGCAGGCTCGCAATGACGGAACGGGGACCCAAGTGTCAAAAAGGCATTTTAATGGTGTCCATGTGCATCGGGACCATCCGATTCTTCGTGATGATGATCACCATGTCCGCCGTGTCCGTGTGCATTGTGTTCATAGATATGCTCGCTTTCTTCACGTTTTGCTACTTCTTTAGGATTATCTTTTTTGTAAATATCATTTGCCTTTTTTAAAACACTCGCCATGTCTGATTCTGCGGTACTTGGATTTTTTTCAGGATCTAAAGCAAATTCTACGAGTTCCTGGATAAGCGCAAAACCTTCTTTAGCAGTTCTTGGAACAGGTTTATTAATTCCATTAGGACCAAGCATATCTATAAACTTTTGATCCGTTTTAAAAAGACCACCACTTCCCTCTTTATACTCTCCCGTAGTTTTATCATATTCACCCCCCAAAAGCCTCCCAATTGCCGCTTCCCCAGATTCTCCTTTACTTCGTGGGTCTAATATGATATCAAAAAATTTCTTTAAGGTTGGAATGGAACTGTAAATGTCATTGTTTCTTTCCATATAACCTGCGGTATTAATTTTTTTATTATATGTCCCTGCTTCTCTTGGGATAGCCATAAGATCGTTGTGTTTAAAACGGTAAGTAGCATTTTTTCCGTTCCATAACCGTTCTTTTAACAGACCATCCATGGTCATTTGGTATGCCGCTTGCCGAGCAATAATTTTTCGTAATTCATCATCTGGCATTTTGTTTTTATTTTGTGCGATATTGGTAATATGGCTTAATATTCCCACTTGCAGATTATTATAAATGGTTGTTTTAAAACGGGCATTTCCCCCTGTCGCTCCTGCCGTAATACTGTACGCCATGCTTTCATCTCCTACACAGGCTAAAAGTCTGGCATGGTCATGATCCAGTTTTGCCCCATCTTTATTTGCTAGAATGCGTTCCATAACGCCGGAGTACTCCATCACATTGAGATACATAAAAGTACGCACCGCTTCTGATCCAGGATAAAATGTCGGTTTTGCAAATTTATAATCTTTATCCAGTTTTTTCCCTGTCTCTCTCATTTGTTTTGACCATTCTTCATATTGGGATTGATCTGGATTCATACCATCAATAATTTGCAGAGGGGGCCAGTCATTGGTATGTTCACCAGTAATCGCAACTCCTCTTTCTGGAGTGAGTATTTTTGCAGAAACACCGGCTACGAGGTAATAAAAAAACATTTCTGGATCTCCTTTTCCCGCTTTTGCAAGGGCATTTACAAATGCTTCAAAACGGTGAATATCAACATGTTTATGGTTTTTATTATCGTAGAGCATTTTTTCAATTTGAGCAGGAAGACGGTTTGCATAACTTTCTGCTTCTACGGCAAATTTTTTTACATGAGACTCTATATTGGATTGGTTTTCGCTCTCTAAATGAGGGTACTCATCTGCATCTCCCCACATTTTTTTACATGCCCGTTGGATTTTTGAGTTTCTGAGTGCTGGATTATATCGATCGGAATCATAAAATCGTACCCCAGAAAACTGGGTAATTTTTTTCCAAATCACTTTATCATTCCAGTTAATATGCCCTTTGTGCGCCAGTTCCCGTAATCCCGCTTTGAGCTCATCAATATCACTGGCGTGCTCAATAAAGTGCATAATATCGTGGGCGTCTTTATGTTCCAGAGCTTTTTTATGGTGATTTACTGCTTCTTCTTCGGCTTCTAATTCTTCGCGTTCAAAATCATCTGCCAATGGCTCCATTTTCCAAAGCCCCTTAAAAATTTTATGTCCTGCAAACCCAGCACGGCGTTTAGAATTGGATTCGTGTTTATGGGAAATATAATGGGTAAAGGTTTCCCATAATCTTCCTAAATCACGCATAGAAAGAAACCGGGTATTATTCCAAAAATCAGTAAAGTAGCTGCCTTCACCCATTTTATGTGCCATTTTTTCAGATATGTCTGCTCCTAATTTATTCAGGTCTCCAGTAAACTTTCCTGCTCTCGCATCATGATTATCAATAATTAGTCTTGCTGCGGAAACTTTAGGACTATGTTCAAAATTTTCTAATTCTTCATCCATATAATTCAACATTCCTTGTGCATGCTCTGTTCCATCAGAGAGTTTACAATCTTCTAGCATCGCTTTTACTTTTTTCCTATTACTCACTTGTGCACTTTTTATTTGTGTTTTCCAATATTCTAAAGTTTTATGATCATGAATATCATCGGGATCGCCTCCCGCCTCTCCGTGGTGGTCTGATTCGGCGTGCCCTTGTCCTGCCAATTTTTTCATGTCAATTTTTTGTGATGCAGAACCGGAAACTCCAAAATTTTCTCCAAAAGATTGATATGTTCGCTCCAAAAGACTGGTAAACTCCGGATCACCCAGTAAAATACTGGCAATATACTCTATTTCTGGGCTTTTATTCCCGCCTACCACCAGAGAGGCAAACAGTTCCTCCCACTTATTCATGGCACTTTCGGTGGTAAACTTGAGCGCCAGTACTCTTGCCTTTAAATCGGTATTGGAATGCTTTGTTATCAGTTCTTGTAGTCCTGCTGCCCCTACTTTTTTTCCATTTATCGTTCCTTTGGCGTAGTAATCTACAAAATGCGCCATTTCGTGTCCCAGTCCGGAAAAAATTTCTCCTCCTATTTTTCCACTCTCAATGGAAAAATAGTGGTCATCTCTCAGTAAAATGGTTTGGGTTTCAGTATCAAAGGCAAATCCAGAGGGAGAAATATTTTTCCAGCTTTGTTCTGGGTGTTGAGGATTTTCCGCATTCCACTCCTCCATGGAAATTTTTGCAAACAGTGGTGTTCCATCTGGTTTTTTGATGGATAAAAAATTATTCGGAAGTTCGGTTCTTTCTCCCGCCATGCTTTTTTGAATGGCGCGAATCATTTCGGGAATAAGCTTTGTAAGCTCCTCTTTTTGTTGTTCTTGCTCTTTTTGCATTGTTAAAACGGTCGGCTCTCTCAGTTTTTCTGGTATTTTTGGTGCAAAGTTTTTTTGAAGATAGGCTTCAAAAGTATCTTCCGTACTTTTTGCGTTTTTCAGTTCCGCTTTTTTTTCATCTATATCTTCCAAAATTGCATTGGGATTGTCCATCTCCAAGCCTTCCTTAATAGTAATATTTCTTGCATGAGAAAGATTAAAATATTTTTTAAGGGTTTCTGTAATTTTGTTTCTTGCCGTTGCCAGTTGCTCATCCGTAATATTTTTAAGATTTTGTGCAAACACACGACCTTCTTGTATTGCAGATCTCGCATTTTGGGCATATTCATCGCTTCTCCCGTTGAGAGCCTCCTCTAAATCATCGCCAAACCCAAGTAATCCATCCGCTATTTTTCCGAATGTTTTTTTTGCCTCAGGAACACTAAAATCTGTAGTGTACACATCTCGTATTTGATCTTGCACCGGCTTTTCTCCGAGGTCATACACCAGCTCTCGGTTTATTTCCACCCACAAGGAAGACGCATCTGTCAGCACTTCTTTGGCTCTGGCAATGTGCCTTACCGAGTGCAATGGACGAAAAAATTCCTGGACCCTTGCGGATGGACGAGAAGGCGGAGTGCTGTATTGCACAAGTTTTTCAAGAGTCCATTGGGGCAACCCCATATTTTCGGCATTCTCCGGATTTTTAATCATTTCGGGTACGGGACTGGTAGACTCTGATGAATTGAGAAAATACTTCTCTCCAAATTCTTGAATTTTTATAAAATCTAAAGGTTCCAAGCCATTTCCCGTTATAAAAAATTCTCGCAGTGCCATTTGGGAAATGGGGAAGTCTCCGGTACAAAATTTGGTATACCATCGCGCAGGGATTTCTTTTGTGTTTTCTTCTTCCCATTCCCGCTTGGCTGCAATAATTTCCATTCTTCTGTCATAGTATTTTTCCGAAAGTTTACGGCTTTCCGTAACAATTTTTTCTTGTGCTTTTAGAAGAAAAGTAATGTGTTGATAGTCTGTGTCAGTGACTTCGTTATGTCGTAAATACTTCCTTTTTTTCCCTACCTCTTCGCCTTCTGTCCACTGTTTCCGTAATGTTTTTATGTATTCCAAATCTCCGCCTTCTTGAATGGCAGAAAGTCTTGCTTTTAAGGCTTTCTCATATCTTTTGAGAGTCTCTCTTTGCGCTATTTTTTCTTCTTCAGAAATATTGGAGACTTGAAAAAGGGTGTCGTAAAACTGAAAGGAGTTATGGAGCAGTATTTCCACTTGGGGAATGGTCCTATTTTTTGATTCAGAGAGCAGTTTTTGATATGCCTCTTCGAGCACCACAAACATGGCTTTATTTTTTTGAATTTCTCCTTCCTGTGTTTGTCGTGCTTCTATCGCACGGTCTGCTACCGCTTTTCCCAGCGTTTTTCGGATAATATCTGCCATTTCTTGTTCTTTATTGTGCACTTCTTGGTCTTCTCCTGTTCCTTTTTCGGATTCTTCCCTTACCTTTGCCATAACTTTTTGAGCCTCAATTCGGTAATCTTCTTTTTTAAGCCGAAAAAAAGACTGCGCTTCGTGCACGGTTTTGCGAAATTCCAAAAGAATCGTTCTTTCCGCATCGGAACATTTTCGGTAAAAAGCTTCTGCATTAAAAAGGGTTTCGGAGAATAAAAACGCCTCTTTGCTTTCCATTCGTTCTTTGCTCTTGAAAAATTGTTCAAAAAGCGAAAAATATTGTTTCCGTTGGTCTTTTTTGAGGTATGAAACCGCTTCTTCTGGATTTATGAGGGTAAAAATTTCCCAATCAAATTTATCCCCTTTCCCGTTTATGAGATGCTCAAACGCTTTTAAAAATTCCTGTTTTTCCGTGTCATCGTTTAAAATATTTTCTACTTTTTCTTGAATATCCACTGGAATAAAAGCTTTGTTGTTTTTGATTTCTCTTCTTTCTTTCAGAGAAAGAGAACCCTTTTTCATGGCTTTATCTGCCAGCGCTCGTATTCGCTGTTGTTCCATTTCTATTCGCATTTTTTCCCGTTCTTCTTTTTTCTGTGCCTCTGTTTGTTGTGTTTTTCCTTCGCCATAATTGGCAAAAAAACTCTCCCGTGTTTCACGGAAAAAATTTGGTGTTTGCCGATGCGGAAATAAAAACAGCATCATGGTTATGGGCTTTTACGGGAGAAAAAAACGGGAACAAACACTCCTCTCCACAATGCCAGGAGAATAAGAAGCCCTCCGGAAATCATGAGGATGAGGTATACTCCATCAAAGGGTCCTGTTTCGGCGTTTCGTTTGGCATTTATTTCTGCTCTTTTTTGGGCTGCCACATTGGCCGCCAAGTTAGAAGGAAGAGAAAGGCTAGACGATCCTCCGGCAAGAATTCCGAAAAATGGATGGCTTTCCGATCCTGTTACACCCACTACCAAGTAGACTTCGTCTGAAAAATCGCTCAGTTTTCCTTTGGCGTCATACGCCCGAATGGCAAAATAATAGCGTTTCCCTTTCTCAAGAAATCCAGCCGGAATGGTGTAATTATTCGTGCGCCCCATATCTCGCCGATGAATATACGAACCCGAAAGTTCGTCGTAATACAAATAATATCCAGCAATTCGTGGATCTTCACCAAACTGCCAAATAAATTCCAACTTTCCCGCCTCATCTGTTCGGGCTCTAAACCCTTCAGGGCGAGGAATATCCACAAAAGAGGGAATATCCGGAATGTTTGCCACCGCAGACGGAATGGGATCTTGGCTGACGAACGGACCACCTACTGGGGAGGTATTGGTTTTAGGAGTGGTAGAATTGGAAGAAGAAGGAACGGCCCCCCCCTGCCCTTGTAAAAATTTTAAAGATTTCGGTTCGTTTAAAAGAATGTTTTTGGTAATGAGATTTTCAATGGTGAGGACTGCAGTTTTCCCCACATCCGAAGACTGGTAATCCATAAACGAAATAACACTATTTATGGGGTTTTTGAGGACGGTAAATGAAACACTGGCCACAAAAATTTCTGGTGTCGTAACGGGAGTTCCCAGCACGGCGCGCCCCATTTTTACTTCTCCCGTAAGGGCATCAATTTCAAATTCTCCCGGCGCTTCTAACGGAAATGCAGAATTTTCTTTGCTCAGATCTTTTGCCTGAAAAACCTTCGGATCGTATTTAATCCATGACGAAACCGAGTAAATTTGAGATTGATTTGGATTTTTAATGATAATGTCGAGCTTTATAGATTGCCCAGGAGAAAGAGAGGCGGCGTATCCTAAGTTTTTTGCATCGGCAATAGGGAATTCTGGGCAAGTGGTAGACAAGCAAGACTCGCGAAATATCAATTCTGTATCACCCATTGCAAAAGATGGCGTAACAAAAAAAAGCGTTATAAGACCCGATATAAGCCAAAAAAAGAGTATTTTGCGATTCAAAGCTTTTGGTATTTACAGAAAAGTGAATATGTAAAATTCCGGTTATTGTACCGTTTTTTACCCCCAAAAGCAAGAATATTTATTTTTCCTCATTGCGAGCGAGATCACGAGCGCAGCAATCCAGGAACGCATTTTCTACGGGTGGGACATGGATTTCTTGGGCATAAATGCCTCGCAATGACGAAACTCCAGCATTTTTCTCCCAGCCGCGAAAAAAAGGATTTACCCTCGGCCTTCGTAATTTTCTTTTCGGAATTCTTCTGATCGCATGGCACACCTTTCCACCCATCCCTGGTTTTTCATATACCACTCAATGGTTTCATCAATCCACTCCTCAAACGGGTGCCGCGGTTCCCAACCCAGTTCTTCCCGCATTTTGGTGGGATCCATCGCATATCGCCTATCATGCGCCAGACGGTCTTCTACAAAGGTTATGAGGCTTTTGGGTTTTCCCAGTTTTTCCAAAAGAATTTCCGTAATTTCCAAGTTCGTTTTTTCGTTGTGCCCTCCAATGTTATATACCTCACCCAGTCGCCCTTTATGCAAAACCAGGTCAATCGCCTCGCAGTGATCCTTTACATACAGCCAATCCCGTACATTTTTCCCATCGCCATACACCGGCAATGGTTCGTCCCGCATGGCCCGAAAGAGAAAAAACGGAATGAGTTTTTCGGGATATTGAAAAGGACCATAGTTATTGGTGCACCGGGTAATAAGGACCGGAAGACCATAAGTTTCAAAATAAGACCGAACAAAAAGATCTGCCGAGGCTTTAGATGCGGCATACGGACAATTGGGATCCAACGGCGTTTTTTCGGTAAAATAGTGGAGGGGTTCTTCTGGAAGACAGTCACCCAAATCACCATACACTTCATCGGTAGAAACCTGTACATATCGTTCTACACCAATGTTTTTAGCCGCTTCCAAAAGATTATGGGTTCCTTTTACATTCGTTTCCAAAAAAATCTGGGGACCCAAAATAGAGCGGTCTACATGGGTTTCTGCCGCAAAATTTACCACCAGTTCTGGACGATATTTTTCAAACACACGGTTCACGGCATTTTTATCCGCAATATCTCCCTTTTCAAAAAGAAGAGATTCTTGAATATCTTCCAAATTTTCTAAATTCCCCGCGTAAGTAAGGGCATCCAACACTATAATGCGATATTGGGGGTATTTTTCAGCGATGAGATGTACAAAATTACTGCCGATAAATCCGGCACCGCCAACAATAAGGATGGTTTTTTGAAAATTGACATTCATGAGAAAAAGGATGAGAGAAGGCTGGTTTCAAACCGAACATCGCAAGATGTAATAATGCATCAGAGCATCAGACGGGGTGTTTTTTCTCATTTACTTTCTCTCAAATATCGGGGGTTTTCAAGGTGTTCTCATTCATTCATAAACTATGGGACCAACACACCTTTACTCTCTGAATATATTTGCGCGTTATTTTCTGAGAGAATAGCGGTTTTTATGAGGTCTCCAGCGCGAATATCTGCTTTATAGTCTAAAAATCCACAAAGGGTATCATCTCCTTTAAAAAGAAGAATTTGGTCGGTAAAACCTGGCCTAGGAGTGGGTGTTCCGGTCGTTGGTGCTGGGGTAGGTGTTCCAGTAGTTGGTCCTGAAGTAGGAATTCCTATCGTTGGAGTTGGGGTGGATGTTTCCGTAGTGGGTCCCGGGGTAGGCGTTCCCGTTCCGGACCCTGTTTTATTTTTTCCAAAAGTTCCATCTGGATTTCTGGGATCTAAAATTTCTGGGCATCCACTTTTGCTGGTGTTTGAAGGCACAAAAATACACACATCGGTAGCATTTTCGGGAGAGGGAGTAAGATTTTCTGGCATCACTTTTTGAGGACCAATGGATCCATTATCTCCCTTTGGAAGAGTATTATTGGAGTTCCCAGTATCGCTTGGGGCGGGCAGAGGAGCATTTCCCGTTTTATTTTTTTGAGGGTCCAAAAGATTATCACGATTGGTATTCCCATCCGCAGGGTTTTTCTCGTCCAGTCCATTCGCAATTTCCAAATAATCGGGAATGCCGTCACCATCGGAATCTACCACTCGACAATCTCTTTGAGAGAGAAGTATTTCTGCCATGGTGGCAAATTCGGCACGCGTAATATATTGGTCTGGAAAGGTAAATCCAAAGGTACTCTGGATCATCCCCATATTTACTGCGGTAATAACGGCATCAAAATACCAAGCTTGAGGGTTTACATCGTGTACCGGTTTGGTAGGAATTTTTGTAAGCGGAATATGGGATTGGCGCAGGAGAATAGCCACCGCTTCTGCTCTGGAAATATTTTGAGAAGGTTTAAACAATCCATCTCCATATCCCATAATCATGCTCAGTTTTTTCGCTTTTGAAACACAAAAATGAAACCACTCACTCACCGTTACATCGGGAAAAGGAAGCGCCTCCAAAAATCGTTGTTTTTCAAATTCGGTCGGGTTGGTGCAATCCAAACAATCGGTTGTGCCCAGGGCAATTTTTACAAATTCCGCACGGGTAATAAGCTCATCAGGGCGGAAAGATCCATCATCATACCCATTTAAAATACCACGATTATACAGGTCCGTAATGGCGGGAAGTGCAGAATTATCAGGTGCAATATCCGAAAATGGAAGTGGTACTGCGGTGCTGGTGGCATTGGTACTATTGGCGTTTAAAGATGATGACATTTTTGTGGTACTCGCTATTTTTCCGCCCGCTGTATGGGTTTGGTCAATACGAATATCTCCAGCAAAAGTTCCCTTTACCAGAACCTCAAACTCTTTTATCCCATTGAGAGTAATATTTAAAAGCAGAGGATTTGTTTCGGTGGTGGGAGCAATTTCCAGTGCCAATCCGGTAGGCGAAAGGTATTGAATATCACCAAATTTGGAAATCATTGCCAGGGGCGTTTTGGTTTGGGTATTAAAAATTACGGCTCCTTCTGGAAAGCTGGGGGCACTAGCAGGAAGAGGACCGAAAGAAATATCGTTCTGGGGAATATCATCAAACACCGCTACTCCACTGGTTTTTAAAAGGGCATTCGGATCGGCATTTCCCAGAGGTTGTAAAAAGAGTTGCACGGCATTTTCTCCACTGACCTGGGTAATGCTATTCGCAACAATCGTTTTATCTTTGCTCAGAAGTACTTGGCGCATGGGAAGTTCTGCATTTCCCGGCAAAACACCAACGGTATAGTCTGAATTTTTAGAAAGTAGTCGTCCGCTTTCTGCCACTACTTCTCCAATAATTTTTCCGGCATTATCTTTTATAATGGCGTTTCTGGAGAGATCAAAATCGGTTATTTTGTATTCCCCATTGGCATTGGTGAAATAATTTCCTTGGGCATTGGCGGTGGGCGTTTTTATTTTTTTCGTGGTATTCCACCGCGTTCGCAGTATGGAAACCGGTGTTTTATCAAACCCGGGGAGAGTGGTTCCTTCTATAATTTTTTTGGGAACCGCATCGGTATTCATAAAAATTTCTGGCGATTTAATACTCACGGACACAGAAAGGAATGTCGTATTCCCGCCACTATCAGTCACTTTTAATGGATAAGTAATGGTTTTGGGTTCGGTATAAATGCCAGTCGTAATGGTTTTTCCCACGGTATCGTATTGTCCGTCTCCATTGGTATCCCATTCGTAGGTCAGCGCACTTTCTCCGTCAAAAAGTAGAGGAGCCTTTATCGTATTGGCTTTATACAGATATCCTACTTGCAGAGGGTTGCCCATTCCAAAAGGGGCGCTTTTATCCACTGATGGGCGAGGCGCCGAGAGTACAGGAGTGGAAAGAGTACTCACACTACCATCATCTAAAATCCAGCGGATTTGTGTGGTCCAAAAGCCTTCCTCTAGGGGAATATCAAAATTTTCTCCTGTAAAATCTCCCACCATCACCGCTTCTCCGTCTTCTGTTTTCCATTCTTTTCCCGCAATGGTAAGAGGACTATTGGGCACTTGGAATACATTTTTTTGTGCAGGAGTAAGGGGAACAGAAAGAGCGCTGGCAAAGACAAAAATGGCGCGTTTTTTAAGGCTGGCATTGTGCCGAACACTGGCGGTAACGGAATTTCTTAGTAAAATTTCAGCTCCAATAATGTGTTCATTGGGAGAAGGAATAACCGAAAGGGAAACAGATTTTACAGTATCGGAAACCACTGGATTTTGGGGCGCAGGCGCAACCGGTAAAAAGAACGAAATATCTCCCACTTCAGGGTCGGTAGTGAGGGACTCTTTAGTATGGGGAGTATTGCGGTTTTCTTTCCAGAATACAGATCTTTTGGTGGCATACACAATGTCCTCATCACCGTCACGATCAATATCCATAAAGGTGGAAGTGAGTACGGGGAGATTGGCAGCAAGAATGTGTACGGACTCCTTTGTAGATTCGTCATAAATATACAATCCTTCTTTGGGGGTAATTTCTGGAGTGGGGAGATTTTGCAAATCAGAAGGTGCCTTTGGAAGATTAGGAACTCCATCATAAATACTGTTAGCACTGGTAAACATTCGGTTTTCTTCGGCAACAAATTTCCCAAGATCGTCTTGCATGGCGATCATTTTTTGGGATTGATCACTTATTTTCTGTCGCTCCTGTTCTAACTCTTTTTTCAGGTTTACCGCCGCAGTCATTTTAAAGGGCGGCAATATAATTTTTTCACTCGGAATATTCATGATTTTTTGCATCTCTTCCACACTTACGAGAGTATCTTTGTCTTTCAGAAGTGGTGCTAATTTTTGCAGTTCGGACTGAATAATCCCGTTGATCATTTTATTATCTGCAGGAGAAATGCTGTCGGGGAGAGGGTTTATAGTTTTTGGGATATTGAGGTCTTGCCCCACATTAACCGTTTTGTTTTCTACGGGATTAGAAAAGTTTCCCAGGTTGCTGGTGGGACTGTTAAACGACTGTGTTTGATTAAAGAGGGAATCACTTTTGGCATTCCATTCCTGTGCCATCGCCTGAAACGGTTTTAAAATTCCCGTTTCGGAGAGATCAAAATCCAGATTTACTTCCGACCGAACCCGAATTTCCGCAATACTGGGGATTTGATAATCGGGGCTTTGTTTAGAAAGCCAATCCATACTGAGAGGATTAGAAGGGCGTTCTGTCAGCCATTCGACTGTAGATTTGATAGTGAATTCTGGAAAAACAAAAAATCCTCGACGAAAAATGCAGTAAAGAGTAAGGGCTGTTTTGGCGATTTTTAAGAGCCCCGTGAGAGATCCAAGAATTTTAGGAATTTTTGGAGGAGGAGGCAAATCGGGAAGTTTGGGGATGGTAAGAGCGGGAAGAGCAGGGACCTCAAACCCAAGGGTAAATGGAACGAGAACAGGAAGATCTGGAAATTTAAAATTGATATCGGGCGTGCGGGGGAGCGCTAAATTAGGGAGTTTTGGCAAGCGAACTTCTTTGGGAGTAAACGAAAGAACGGGCAAAGGGATAGTAAATCCGGCATTAATATCCGAAAGATCCAATACAATATCCGGAAGGCGAGGGAATTTAATAATGGGAGGAGACGGCAAAACACTTCCAATAAGACTCCACACAATGTTTAATGAATCATGATTTCCCGCCTGGCATTTTTTACAGTATTTGGCATAGTCAATACCAATTTCTGCAATGAGTTTCCAGCCGTCTAAAATGGCTTTTACGGTTTTATAAAACTTAATATAGCCCTCTATAATTTTTTTGTTGCGGGTAATCCATCCCCCTATCAGGTCGGTTACAGCATTTACATAGCACACCACCGTATAAATATATTCGGCAATCCGGTTATCCAAATCAGACAAAAGCTGTGCAATATCGAGATATGATTTCAGCGCCGCAATATTTTGTTGCACTTGGGAATAGTATTTTTGGGCATCTGTTAAAACATGAGCAGTAATTGCATCTTTCCCCACTTTTGCGGTAAAACAATCGCTGAGGACTGTAGAATTTTTTCCGAGGGAATCCTTCGTAATACTACTGGCACATTGGTCATTCCCCGTCAGGTCGCGCACAAAACTCTGCATTTCTGCTAACGCATCATCTGACCAGTTTTCCCATGTTCCAATGGTAGAGAGGAGTTCTGACCGGGGGATAATAGGAATGTTAAAATTTACCGGAACGCGCTTAATGTGGAGCAGAGGAACGCTTTCCAGGAGATCTGAAAAATCGGACATGATGGAGAGTTTTTTCCCAATGTTTTCTCCCGCCTGTTTTATGGGTTCTAGCGTATCATATACGCTTTTAATACCAGAATTAATGCCCGAAGCGGCTTGTGCTAAAAGGGATTGCTCTTTTTGGGCATTTTGGGCCGTTACCGCTGTGGTTTTTTCGGTATTCGTATCGCTTTTGGGAATAATATCACTATTCCACTTATCTTGTATTTTTTTCAGCGCTTCATTTTTTTTGTCATTATTAATGACAAAACTTCCCAAATTATTAAGATTTTTAAAAACATCAGGGGCGTAAATAGTAATGGTGGGAAGGGTAAAAATAGACGCCACCTCCTCAATTTGCCGGTTCCACCACCGAGCAAAAAATCCAGGAGAACCATTTACGCGGGTATTGTTGGAAGAAGGGGTAGTAAGAGGGAATTTATTGAGTCCGTTAAAAGTGGCACGACTATCGGTTCTATTACTTTCAAGACCCACATGAAAAAGCCGTTGTCCACTTCCAAATGAGTATTGTTGCCCCATACTGCTGGCATTTTTATCGCTGCAAAATAAACTGGGGGGAATAGCCTGAGTAAAACAAAATCCTCCGACCGGAATGGGGTAAGCACCAGCAATTCCTTTACAGATTACAATACCTATTCCTCCGGTAAGGGCTGGGGAAATATAAAAACGGAATTGTGTAAGAGGGTATCCTAAGGGAAGAGGGACAGGAATAAATAAAATCCCAATATGTTTTATACAGCCATATCCAAGACAAGTAATCGTTCCTCCTGGTATAACACCAAATCCAAATATAGGCATTACAAATGGGTCTATTGGCCCCGCCAGTCCAACCTTATCTAAAACACCTTTTACTGCATCGGAAATAGCACTGGTAATGGGTTCTAGGGCACTGGCAATAGCACCGTCCAGTTGATTTACCAATCCAGCAATGCTGCTGGTGGCACTGTCCACTGCTCCTATCCCCGTACTGGTTCCACTCGCTCCTCCGCCACCTCCACCTAATCCCCCAGTAAGTTGACCAAGAATTTGCCCCGCAATATTAGTAGGACCCGGCACCAAAAAGGCGTAGTTAATAGGCATACTAAAACATCCATTACCTGTTCCACAGGTGGTTTTATTGTAGACATCAATAATATTGTTCGCTTTGTCCGCAATGGTATCCAAAGCATTGGATCCATTAAACGACGCGTACGCGTTTCCATCTTGCCCCAGTTGGAGGCTCGCAAAATTCCCATTTGGCGTATTATCCCACGCATCGGGGATTCCATCTCCATCACTATCTTTTTTAAAGGCGTCAAAATATTTATCAGCATAATCTGCGATACCATCATTATTGGAATCTTTTTCATACCGGTCAGGAATGCCGTTTCCATTCGCATCCGTCATATCCAGTTCCGCTGGAATCGCTTCTTTTGGCGCAGGGGGAATAATACGCTGAATGTAGCTGCGATTCCCCGTAGACTGATACACAATAGTGTCCTGGGTCGATTCGGGCGGAAGAGAAATGAAAATATCGCGAATGGTATCTTTATTGCCCGCTTCATCTTCCTGGTCACCAATAGAAAAACTTACTTTTGGCAAGTCCGAAACCGTGGAAGTATAGGAAATAATAAGGGGCGTATTGGGAGAAAGAACGAGATTAAAGAGGAGCAGGGTTGTACTTCCGTCTGGTGTATCCGTTTGTTTCCAACCATTTCCGCCTCCGGTTACCTGAATACTTTTCGTGTCCAGGGTAGAAAGCGGCGGAAGCCGGTCTTGCAGGCTAAAGGCAAAGGCATTGGCAAGTTTGGTTTGGAGGGTAATGGTGGTTTTTACCGTATCTCCCATTTGCAAGGCTCCTCCGTTTTCATCGGTGGAAGTTTTACTGAGAATTGAAAAATCTTTTGCAAATGCGGGGAGAGGTGCAAATTCGTAGTTGGAAATATCCGTTTGGACCGTACTAAAATCTAAAGTAAGGCTCGTATTTTTAATATCTTCTTGGGCAAGGTCTATAAAATTTTTAGTCATGGCATCTTTCGATTCGATTGCGGTAGTATCTCCACTCTGTTTGGCAAACGAATTGATCACTCCCTCTTTATTGTCGGTGGTTTTTGGAACAGAAACAATTTCGGTTTGCCCCGAGTAAATGCTCTTCATCCCTACAAAAGAAATAGAAAGATCCGCACTCTGGTCTTTGGGATCGAGAGTCATTTGAAATTTATCCACTTCTTTCCGTTCACCAGAATAAATTCCGTCTTTTCCACCATACCAAATTTCTATTTTTCCTTCCTCGGTTAATACTACCAGGTCATCGTATCCATCTTTGTCCATATCCGCAGTTTCGGCGTGTAAAATTTTTGTCTTCGTAAAAAAATCATCCGCAGTACTGGCGGGATCTAAATCATTCCAGGGCGAGAAAACCCCATTCGTGTTTTTAAAAAAGCTAAAGAGTCCGATATTTCCGGCAAGGGCGATATCTTCAAACGAATCGGTATCATATTTTCCTGCCGTGCTAAAGCGGATGCCCGTACTGGTTTTTAAAAATTCTCCCCAATGTCGAAATCCTCCATTCCCATCTGCCGTCAGCAGTTCTCCACCTTTTCCTGATCGCCAAACCGCAATATCTTTTATGCCGTCTCCATCAAAATCAAAGCTCTGGATACCGGAAATATTTTCGTCTGCAGTAGAGAAAATTTCGGTGCCCACTGTTTTGTCAAAATGAACAGAAGTAGGAGAAGGTGGAATAAGCGCAATGGTGGGATCCCCAAAAGTAATGCTCAGCACATCATTACTGCTTACCGTACTTCCCCCCACAGTATTTCCACTCGCAAACCCGAGTGCTACGGGATCATCGCCTTCCCATCCGCTCCCAAAAATTCCTTTCGTCATTCTGCCGGTAAGTCCCGCAAACATTTCCTCCGGAACATCCGTATAATCTACCACGGCAAAACCCGTTTCTCCGGCGCGCGCAATGGGAAGAGGAATGGTGTTCCATACCGGTGCAAAAATAGGAACCAATTCCCCTCCGGCAAAGGTTATGCGTCCCAGTGTTTTTTGGTGGTCGAGTTTTAAGAGCAAGGACATTCCGCTTTTCGTTGTATTTTTTTCCACTTCCAATGAAAACCTCCTATCCAAAAGCGTCGCCGACCCCTGGTTGGTAAGGGACAAAATCGGCGTATTTTCGAGCAAAACGGTTATTTTGTCATTTTCTTTTGTGGCATTCAGTTTTCCAGCGCCATCAAAATTCTCAAAAAATATCCCCGTTTCGCCTGCTTTGGGAGCCCGTAAAAAGAGCTCAGGGGTTTGCAAAAATCGTAATTGGTACGCCGCCAACGGCGTAAAGGAAAGCGGATCAAACAGAGAAACTCGGAGGGGTTCGGTACTCGAGAGCACCGCTTCCACGGCATTGTCGGTAATATTCAGCGTTCCATCATGCGTTACCGTGGCACGCCAAGGGGTGGTAAGAGCAGGAGAAACCGGCGCAGAAATAGCCTCTGCTTTTTGAGAATTGAGGACCATTTGCTCCGCTTGAGGACGAGTAGTTCCAAATTTTCCCAAGGGTGTTCCGGTAACAATGGTGTACAGCGCATTAATCGGATTTTCTTGAAAAAATTTATTATCGAATGAAACGGAAATGGGGATCTCAAACAGAAAATCTCCAACATTAGCAGCCGTAAGCTTTCCGCGTACCATTCCGGTTTTTCCTCCTGTGGCAATAGTAAGAGTATTCCCGGAAACACTTGCCGTTGCTAAGGCTTTAGAATTGTCGGTAATGGTAACAGAAACAGCTTTATCAGTCACCGGAATTTCTTTTCCAAAGGCATTTAAAAATTTTACTTCATAATTCGTGGATGATCTCAGGGAAAGTGCCGTGGGGTGCGGAAAAATTTGCATACTCGTGGGAACATTTTCTTCCAGCGCAATACCCGAGAGATCAAGGGATGCGCCACGAACACCGGGACTGGTAGCAAAAACGGTAATTTTTTTATCACTGCGCACTCCTACCGAAAAACTTGCGGAAGAGGAAGTCCCGTCCATTGAAACGGTTTCGGGGGTCACCACCCCTTCGGTAGGATTGTCTACTGCCGCAGAAACCTCTATTTCACTTTTTTCAAAGGGTTGATTTTGGGAATCTTTGAGCGTTGCAGAAACCTCATACCCCTTTACAAGCCCTTTAGTCGCATTTCCCACCACACTCAGTTCTAATTGAGGATTGGTTTCTACCGGTACTGTAAGCACTTGGGTCCCTAAATTTTCTGCCGTAATACTGAGAGAAATATTGGGAACACCAGCGTTGGGAATTAAATGGAGAAATGCTTCTCCCGAATAAGTCGCTACTTGAAAACCATCCATAAAAGGATTGGCATCATTTTCTACCCAGGTAAATTGTTCGGGATGCGGAGAAGAAACCGTGATGGTATAAAAACTTCCTTTGGATTGTTGTTTTTTATCGTCTAAAAAAACAAATCGAAAGGTATTGGGAACGCTGGCAATAAGCGGTTGTGAAAAAGTTTGCACTTCCAGGGTTGCCGCAGCGGAGGCAGTGGATTTTTCCCAAGGCTTATTTCGCTCGGTATATGGCTTGTTTTTGGGTCGTTGGTACGAGCACTGTGCAGTTGTAATAATCCCTTTTTTGGCAAGATTTTTGAGCCAGCAAAAAACGGCAGGAATCCATTCCCATATCGGCACTCCTTCCGGAGGACCACACTCATCTTTAGTCTCTTCTTCTGTGGGAGAATTTTGTCCATTGGCTGTATTTGTTTGTACTGCAGCAGCTTCTTGAAAAGCGGCGTATTGCGGGTCTTCTGTTTTTGCTTCTTTGGTTTGCCAAGCAAGGCCGTCTCCTTGGGTTGCAAGATATGCGAGGGAATATCCATTTTTTGGTTTTTGCACAGCATACGGAGCGTTTTCGTTGAGGAAAAGGGAAAAGACCTCTTGATGTTTTTCGTCAATACTGAGCGATTTCCACCGGAGGAAAAGCGCCAGATATGCGGGATCAACATGAAACTTTGAAAGGGCAAGAAATCCCGGCTGGGGAATATTTTTAACGGCAGGAAACTGGAAAATTTGGGCATTGCATTCCGTCCCACGATTCGCAAAAAAATCTTCCGCAGTGCCGTATGTAGTGCCCTGAAAACAATTTTGGTTATTCTCCACCGATAAAGGAACACGAATAGTTCGCCCTCCTTCTGCTAAAAACGCAGAAAAATCTCCTGCCGTTTTTTCATATATCCCTTTTTTCAGGAGCTCTATTTCTTCGGTAATATCGGGATATTGTGCTTTTAAGGGATTTAGTATTCTATTTTTTATGGCAGCCTTTGTGTTTTCATCGAGATTTTTATTTTCCTGCTGGGCAATATAATGAATATAGGAAGAAAACGAGTCATAGACCATGGAGGTAATGATTTCATTTTCTTTTTGGTTTTGTGCATTTTGGAGAGCTGTTTGCAGAGCCGGAATAGTAGGAACACCACCCTCTGGGGCTACCGTAAAAAGGTTCGGGAACGGGAGCTTGCGCTCATCTCCCACAGGATTTTGAAAACTGATATACCGCACTCCATCCGATGGGAGCGCATCCACAAAAAGGCTGGAAAGCATTTTGGTAATGGTTTCGCCTCTCGGTTCATTATGCACCACCACACTCGAAATTTCTTTTCCGTTAAAACTATGAAAAAATCCATTATTGGCAATTGGAAAAGGCCCCGGAACACCCACTTGGTGAAGATTGACAGTGCGACACGCAGTAAAAGAATTATCAGCCCCCTGTATTTCTTTTGATCCGGTAGGGGTAAAAATATTTTGCACCGCATTATTGGGAACGCACGCCCCAGGATTGAGATAATTGAGAGCACAACATCCTCCCAACATATTACAGGTATTCAAATTTACCCCTCCCATATTCATCTGATAGGTAGTACTCATTTCTGCCTGCACCGAATTAATACCAGCATTTACCGCCGCATCGGTTCGGGGCGATCCACGCAAATACGAGCATTCTTCTGCATTGGAAATTTCCGCAGCATTTTGACCGTGAATAAAATGAGAAACGGGATAAGAGAATCCCTTTCGTTTCACGCTTCCTGGCTCGGTGTATATTGCATTGGTTACCACTCGCACGGTGCGTTGCCAATCGGTTTGAACACGATTGGTAATTTCATTTTCCCACTGAGTATTAACCGATTTTAAAACCTCACTGGAAAGCGTATCCATAAGATATATGAGCTTTGGAACTGTTGTGGCGGTTTGTCCATCCCATCGCCCAGAGTTTTGAATATACAACAGCGCATCTTGCCCATAACTATTGACCACTTCTGGATAAGGGGGGAGGAGTTTTTCTATTTGTTCTTTGGTTTTAATATCGGGAATAAGCGCATTGGAAGATTCTTCCAGCATCGCATTAAAAGGAGATGTACTGGGGTCTTCGTCTATTTGTCCGTCTCCGTCATTATCTTTTCCGTCCCGTTCATCTTCATCTATTTTTCCGTCATGATCGTTATCGATTCCCAAAAAATCGTTTCCAGGATCTTCATCTACTTTTCCATCCCCATCATTGTCTTTCAGATCCAAACCGTCTTCGTCTATTTTTCCGTCCCCGTCATCATCCTTTCCTTCTGAAGGATTGATATTTTTAGAAAATGCCTCATTCACGCGTTTATACAGATGTTTGTTGTACCGATAATACGCAAGATCTTCTGCAAAAGTTTGACGGGCTTCGTATTGGCCCAACATTTCGGGAAAAACCCCCTTCGATTCGGCAGTGAGATCCGCAAAGAAGACTTTATCGTCTGCCGGCATTTCTCCGTTTTTTATTTTTTCATGCGTGGTATGGTTTTTGTCAAAAAAGGCCGAGAGCTCTTCCGAACTTCCGTTTAAAACCCCATGCCAAATTTCAGCTTTTACACTGTTTCCAGAAGCATTGCGGATAAATTTCTGAACATCTTGCTGCCAGGTAAAAACCGTATCGGTAAAATCGGTATACGGGAAAACACTGGTCACCTCATATTTTCCATCCGAAATGGTTGGAAGCCCTATATTGCCTAAAAAAACAGCACCTTTTAACTTATAGTGGTTATTTCCTCGTATTTCTCCTTCTAAATACAATTTTTCTAAAATACTGTAGATTTCTGGAGGCGTAGATTTTTCAGGAATAGGAAGAACCAGAGCTTTGGTGCGTGGAAGTGCAGCTTGTACATCTCGGGCATAGCGATAAATTTTCCCCGTAAGGGTTCCGGTATTATCTTCACGCCCCACTTCGTACAGATTATCCGAAACCAGGATTGCCACCAAATCATATTCTTCTTCTTTTGCAGCAGAAACCGTTAACGGACGCCATTCTACCAGCATGGGAATTATAATTGCCAGAGACAAAACGACGGAAAGAACTCGTTTAAAAAAGAGTTTGAGGGAAAAGCCAGCAGGAATAATTTTTGGTAACAAAAAAAGTCCGCAAAAAAGTCATGGATA
>Ga0194063_10000362_pt1 | contig 33572 bp, 39 predicted proteins | sample SepL3720m_MetaG_FD_155459 | JGI IMG/M metagenome (GOLD analysis project Ga0194063, IMG submission 155459) | Anoxic zone freshwater microbial communities from boreal shield lake in IISD Experimental Lakes Area, Ontario, Canada - Sep2016-L373-20m | ecosystem: Environmental > Aquatic > Freshwater...
GTCGCCAACACCAACGCCCGCACGTTGTCCGCCGTCGGTTACACCGACCTTGAGGTCTACCTGAACGAGTTGTCCAACAGCCGCATCACCGGATCTGTGTAGCGCCCGGCTATCCTTCGGCCATGCGCACCGTTGAGGTCTTCGCTGACATCCTCTGTCCGTTCACCCATGTCGGATTACATACGCTGATCGACCGTCGCAGTGAGCATGGTCTCGCTGAGCCACGTCTGCGCATCCGGGCTTGGCCGCTGGAACTGGTCAACGGTCAACCACTGGACGCCCACCACATCGGAGCAGAGATCACCGCGTTGCGTTCGTCCGTGCGGCCGGACCTTTTCGGCGGATTTTCGGTCGACACCTTTCCGAGCACCTCGATGGTTGCGTTCGCACTGACCGCCGCGGCGGATCGCACGGGTGATCCGGTTCTGGTCGAGGAGGTCGGAATGGCGTTGCGCAACGCGGTGTTCGAAGATGGCCTCGACATCGGGCTTCCCGAAGTCGTCGAGCCGATCGCCGCGAGTTTCGGCCTCGATCCACTCGACGCCGACGGGACCGCCGCCGCTGTTCGTGCCGACTGGGAAGACGGCCGCGCCCGGGGGGTGATCGGATCCCCGCACTTCTTCACCGGCGATGACGAAAGTTGGTTCTGTCCCGGTCTGGACATCAGCCGCGACGACGTCGGCAACTTCATCGTCGCCTGGAAGCCGGGCAGCGAGGCGTTCGTCGAGAGTGTCTTCGGCTGAGGTTTTATCGGCCGGGGGGTTTTCGACCGGGGCCTTATTGTGGGTGCGCCGCCAGGTAGCCGGCCACCGGGATCCGCGATGTTTCGGCGTAACCGATCGGCAGTAACACCTCACCGGCGACGGTGTAGTAGTAGACGTCCCATCGGTAGTAACCGGCGAAGGCGGCGGGGTCGCCGCCGATCACTGCTGCGTAATCGCTGACCGCCCGGACATACTCGTTGGCGTGGTTGTAGACGTACACGGCGCGGTCACGATTATTGGCGAAGCCACTTGCGGAGAGGAAGCGGCCGGCCGCCATGATGGCATCCCGCGGCGAATTGACGTCGCCGCCCTGGCCGTATTGGGCGAAAGTCGAGGGCAGGAACTGCATCGGACCCTGCGCGCCGGCAGTGCTGACCCCGGCGATGCTGCCGAGCCGGGTTTCGATGAGGTTGATGGCGGCCAGATAGTTCCACGCGACGCCGGTTGCCGCTTCGGCCTCACGGTAGAAGCCCAGCAGTTCCTCGGCGGGCGGCGGCCCGATGATGCGCCAGGCGGGCAGTGTGTCCGGCGGCGGCGGGGCCATCGCGTTGAGTTGCCGCCGCGCGTCGACATTGAGGTCATATGCCCCGAGCAGTTGCGGCGGGATACGCCCCCGGATGATCGCGTCCCATTCCGGGTGGCGTCCGATAGCGCGATAGGCGGCCTGCTGACGGTGCGCCGCGGCAACCAGTGCGGGCTCTAGCGTCGAGGGGTCTCGCACGGCGAGTTCATCGGCGACCAGATCGTCCGCCAGTTGCGCGGGGTCCGATGCCAACCGCGGCTGTGCACCAGGCGGTGTGGACGCTGCGGCGGGGTCGTCAAGCGGTGCCGGCACAACAGTGATGCCCGGCGCCGCTGTCGACTGGCTGCAGCCGACGCCGCCGATCACGGCCGTCGTAATAACGAATGCTCCGATGACGAGGCGGCTACGGGTCGGGGTTCGCTTACCTGTGGTCACGGATCTGGAACCTAGGGGTTGGGTTGGTCGGCGACCTGAACATCGAACTTCGCTGTCCCGGCGTCGACCGCAGTGACTGTAACCGCGACATCGTAGGCGCCGTCTGAACCTGTCATCGTGCAGGTTGTCGTGGCGTTGACCTCGGCGTCGAGATCGCCCGGGCAGGTGATTGCCGGCGCTTGTTTGCCTACAGTTTTCGACAGCTGCGACTGCACTTCGGTTTGCAGCTCATCCTTGGCAATGGTCTTTGTGCCGACGCTCACGCTGGCACTGCATGCGCCGATTGCCAACGATGTCGCCACCACGACGGCGAGGGCGCCGACGGTTCGAATCCGTCCGGTCTCTGCCACGGCAATCCCCCTTCTTCGGCTGTTCTGGTGCCGCGACAGTATCAGCCTGGTTCCCGGAGCGCCGTGGATCAGGGCAGGCCGGCGCCGTCCTTGATGACGAGAACCGTCTCCAGCATCGGGTCACCGCAATAGGCGATTCGCGTGCCGCTGCGGGCCTCGGCCTGCAATGCCGCCAGCACCTTGGCGTTGATCCGCTCGCCCGGCGCCAGCGCCGGAATACCGGGCGGGTAGGGCGCGGCGGTCTCGGCGGCGATCCTCCCGACGGCCTCGGCGGCCGGCACCCGCTCATGGTCGGCGAAGAAGGCGTCGCGCGGGCTCATCGCCGTGTCCGGTTGCAGTGTCCAGGCGGTGATCGGAACCAATGCGCGTGGCTCGCCGCGGTGTTCCTCGATGGCGCGGATGATCTCGGTCACCATGAAGTCGATGGTGTCGGGTGTGTCGGCCAGCGTGATGACCGGGCAGAAGGTGTCGCGGTCGGCGAACTCCAGATGCAGTCCCCGCTGCTCGAGCACGTCGGCCACGAGTTGGCCGTCCGCTCCGGTACCGGTCAGAGTCAGCACGATCTTGGTCGGATCATGCATCAGCAAAGCCGGTGAGCGGTCGGCGATTTCGGATCCGACGACGCCCAACCCCGGCACGGCGCGAAAGCGAACCCGTGCCTCGTTCGCCAGGCGGATTGCCTGGCCTAACAATTCAGTACCGCGCTCGGCGAGAAGATCGCGGGCCAGGTCGATACTGGCCAGAATGGCGCCCGACGGACTCGTGGTGTGCAAACCCTCGAATGCGGCGTCGAGGCGTTCGAGGTCGATGCGCTCGCCCTGGGCCAGCACCATGGAGGATTGGGTGAAGCCGGTGATGTGTTTGTGGATGCTCGTCACCAGGACATCGGCCCCGGCCGCGATCGCGTGCGGCGGCAGATCCGGGTGGAACCCGAGATGAGCGCCCCATGCGGCGTCGACCGTCAGCGGGATACCGTGCGCGTGCGCGAGTTCGGCATGTGCGGCCACGTCCGAGACGCCGCCCACGTAGCTGGGCTCGACGAGCATCACGGCCTTCGCGTCCGGATGCTGTTTCAGCGCCTCGGCGACGCGGCTGACCGGCATTCCAGCGGTCAGGCCGGTTCGCTCGTCAACATCGGGGCGGACCCACACCGGTACCAAGCCGGCCAGAACGATGCCGAAGAACAGTGATTTGTGGATCGTTCGGGCCACGATCACCTTGTCGCCGGGCTTCCCGACCGTCAGGCAGATCGCTTCGTTGCCATGCGAGGAACCCTGCACCGAGAAGCCGCACCAGTCCGCGCCCCACAGGCCCGCGGCCAGACGCTCCGCCGCGACGAGTCGCTTGGTTGATGCGTGGCGATCCTCAACACCGCCGTAGTGCGGGACGTCGAACGCCAGGAAGTCGTCAATCAGATCGGGATTGCGTTTGTGGCCGGGGACGGTGAATGGTGTGCCCGCATTGGCCAGAAAATTGCGGTACGCGTCGTATAGCGGTGTGTTGCTCATCGTGGCGGTCCTCCAGCGATCGGCCGCAGGAGTGGCCGGCGGCATCTTTTCGGATTGCGAACGAGAGCCGCCCAGCCGCCGAATGCGCGGGCAGGGCCCTATTAAAACGTGCTCTGTTAGCTTAGCCCACCGAAGGACGATCGGAAGGACGCGACCATCAACTCTCACCTCGCCATCCTCGCCTCGCTTGCACTCGCGATTTTCCTGAGCCCCGAAACACTGGTTTTGGGACTCGTGGTCGCCGGCGACAAGAAGGTGCCGCGACTGGCCGCCGTCGCGTTTGCGGTCGGCGCGGTCCTCGGTATCGCTTTCGCGACCGGAATCGGTCTGTGGATCGCGATTGCGTCGGGTGCTGATTTTCATACTCGCGACGGTTCCTGGCCGGGTTTCATCGTCCGGATGCTCATCGCGATGGCGCTGTTGGCGATCGGCGTCTATCGCGCGGTGAATGCGTTCCGTCGGCAGCCGATTACCGACATCTCCGAATCAGCTAAGACACCGAGCAGGCTGTGGATTTCGCTGAAACAGCGCTTTCCGAAACTCATGAATCGGTTGGATCCGAACGCTGATCTTTCTGTTACCCAACGCATCACGCGTGCCGCGCTGGCGGGTTTCGCCGCCTGTGGGTTACACCCCAAGGTCTTTCCGATCGCGATCGCGGCCGGCCATCAGATCGTGCAGATCAACGATCCGCGAGTCCGCGTCGTGGGCATCGTGATCTTTGCCGCGATCGCCGTTGTTCCCGCTGTGCTGCCCGCGGTGATCGAACTGGTCAGACCGGGTGCCGTGGTTCGGATCAAGCAATCCTACGAAAGCACCATGAAGGTCCACGGCCGCTGGATCACCGCACTGCTGCTCCTGGGTGCCGGAGCTTTTGTGGCACACGATGCGTGGAAGGTGATGCCGGGCCACTAGAGCCGGACGCTGAGCTCAATGCCCGGCAATGATGGCCAACTGAGCCAGTGCCGCGGCCAACGCCAGGATCAGAAAGACCGTGACCCGCGGACTGGCGTAAGCCCGAATGAAGGGCTGCGTCGGGAACGAGAACGTCTCTTCGACACCGAGCAACTTGTATTTGTGAGCGTCCCCGAAGGTGGGGTCGATCACCATCTTGACCAAGTCACGTCGTGAGCGATAGCGCATCAAACCCACAATGGACCAGCCCGGATCAGGCGCCACCTTCCAGGCGTCGACGTAGCCGCCGACCTTGCGCATCGCCAAGGCGGGGTGGCCGCCGTGTTTGATCAGGCGCGGTATGAAGGCCTTGGAGTAGGCCTTCATCATGTCGCTGGCCGGCACCTGCGCTCCGGTATCGGGATCGGTGACCATGGTGTCGGGCACCCGGACCAGATTGACCATGACGAATTCCCGGCCGTCATCCTCCTCGAGGAATGTGCGGACGATCGACATGTCGTTGAGATCAGCCGCACCCTGGGCCTCCGCCCGGGCCAGCATGGTGTCGATCTCGGTCGGGGTGAGTTTGCCGCGCAGGTTGTCATAAAACAGGCGAAAGCCCAGGTAGAGCACCGCAGCCACCGGCCAGACCCACCATCCCGCCACGAAACTCTCCTCTATCAATCGGGTGCCCCAAGCTTGCCGCGCCCGCTGCGGGGAACAAAATCACGAACCGCCTGGTTAGGACTACTGACAACTTGAGTCATACCGACTCAACTGTTGGTTGACAGCAATAAGCCGTCTCCAGCAAGCTTGAGTCTGGTTCGCTCAGATCAAAGAGAAACACCTAGCAGGAGGAATACAACATGGCTCGTGCGGTCGGAATCGACCTCGGGACCACCAACTCAGTCGTCGCGGTTCTCGAGGGTGGCGACCCTGTCGTCGTCGCCAACTCCGAGGGATCGCGCACCACACCGTCGGTGGTCGCTTTTGCGCGTAACGGTGAGGTGCTGGTCGGTCAGCCCGCCAAGAACCAGGCGGTGACCAACGTCGACCGCACCATCCGGTCGGTCAAGCGCCACATGGGCACCGACTGGTCCGTCGAGATCGACGGTAAGGACTACAACCCGCAGGAGATCAGCGCGCGAACGCTGCAGAAACTCAAGCGCGACGCCGAAAGCTACCTCGGTGAGGACATCACCGACGCTGTCATCACGGTGCCCGCGTACTTCAACGACGCCCAGCGCCAAGCCACCAAGGAAGCCGGGCAGATCGCCGGCCTCAACGTGCTGCGCATCGTCAACGAACCCACCGCCGCGGCCCTGGCCTACGGTTTGGACAAGGGCAACAGCGAGCAGACCATCCTGGTCTTTGACCTCGGCGGCGGCACCTTCGACGTCTCGCTGCTCGAGATCGGCGACGGTGTGGTCGAAGTCCGCGCCACCTCCGGGGATAACCACCTCGGCGGCGACGACTGGGACGACCGGATCGTCGAATGGCTGGTGGATAAGTTCAAGGCCTCGGCCGGTATTGACCTGACCAAGGACAAGATGGCCATGCAACGGCTTCGTGAGGCCGCCGAGAAGGCCAAGATCGAACTCAGCTCCGGCCAGAGCACCTCGATCAACCTGCCCTACATCACCGTCGACGCCGACAAGAACCCGCTGTTCCTCGACGAGCAGTTGACCCGCTCGGAGTTCCAGAAGATCACCCAGGATCTGCTCGACCGCACCCGTGCGCCGTTCCAGCAGGTCATCTCCGACGCCAGCATCTCGGTGGCCGACATCGACCATGTGGTCTTGGTGGGCGGCTCGACCCGGATGCCCGCAGTCACCGACCTGGTCAAGGAACTCGCCGGCAAGGAGCCCAACAAGGGCGTCAACCCCGACGAAGTCGTCGCAGTCGGTGCAGCACTGCAGGCCGGTGTGCTCAAGGGCGAGGTGAAAGATGTTCTGCTGCTTGATGTTACGCCGCTGAGCCTGGGTATCGAGACCAAGGGCGGGGTGATGACGAAGCTGATCGAGCGCAACACCACCATCCCGACCAAGCGGTCGGAGACCTTCACCACCGCCGACGACAACCAGCCGTCGGTGCAGATCCAGGTGTATCAGGGTGAGCGCGAGATCGCCTCGCACAACAAGCTTCTCGGCAGCTTCGAGCTGACCGGCATCCCGCCGGCGCCGCGCGGCGTGCCCCAGATCGAGGTCATCTTCGACATCGACGCCAACGGCATCGTGCATGTCACGGCCAAGGACAAGGGCACCGGCAAGGAGAACACGATCAAAATCCAGGAGGGCTCCGGCCTCTCCAAGGAGGAGATCGACCGGATGATCAAGGACGCCGAGGCGCACGCCGACGAGGACCGCAAGCGCCGTGAGGAGGCCGACGTCCGCAATCAGGCGGAGTCGCTGGTCTACCAAACCGAGAAGTTCGTGGCCGAACAGCGCGTTGCCGAGGGCGGCTCGAAGGTGCCCGAGGACACCCTGGCCAAGGTCGACGATGCCATCGCCGAAGCCAAGACCGCCCTGGGTGGTTCGGATATCGGAGCGATCAAGTCGGCCATGGAGAAACTGGGCCAGGAGAGCCAGTCCCTCGGCGAGGCCATCTATGCCTCGGCGCAGGCCGAGCAGGCCGCCAGCGGCGGTGCCGGTGGTGGATCGTCGGCCGACGATGTGGTGGACGCCGAGGTCGTTGAGGACGATCAGGAGCCGAGGTGACCCACCCGGATCAGGATCGGGAACGCGACGAACCGGTGACCGTCACCGACAAACGTCGCATCGACCCGCAGACCGGCGAAGTCCGTGAAGGATATGGACCCGGACCCGGCGCGGCCCCCAGTGGGCCGGCGCCGGGGGCCTTCGCGGGCGAGACAGCGGGGGAGGCCGACAAGGCCGCCGAACTGCTCGGAGATCTGCAGCGGGTGCAGGCGGACTTCGCCAACTACCGCAAACGCGCTCTGCGCGAACAGGAGTCGGTCGGCGAACGCGCCAAAGCCGTGGTCGTGAGCCAACTGCTCCCGGTGCTCGATGATCTTGAACGGGCCCGCAGCCACGGTGACCTGGAGGCCAGTCCGCTGAAGTCGGTGGCCGACAAGCTGGTGGCGGTGCTCACCGGGTTGGGTCTGGCGGCGTTCGGTGCCGAAGGTGAGGAGTTCGACCCGTCGCTGCACGAGGCCGTGCAACACGAGGGGGATGGCTCCGCGGAGTCTTCTCAGCTGGTCATCGGCCACGTCATGCGGCAGGGCTATCGCATCGGCGATCAGGTACTGCGGCACGCGCTCGTCGGCGTGGTCGACACGATCGCACCCGACGACGACGCAGAATCAGATCAATAGAAGCGAGGAGGTGACGCGGCATGGTTCAACGGGAATGGGTTGAAAAGGATTTCTACAAAGTGCTCGGCGTCTCCTCCGATGCCAAAGACGACGAGATCAAGCGGGTCGCTCGCAAACTTCTCGCCGAGAACCATCCCGATCGCAACCCGAATGACCCGGCTGCCGAGGAGCGGTACAAGGCCATCGGTGAGGCCAAGGACGTGCTGCTGGATCAGGCCAAGCGCAAGGAGTACGACGAAACCCGCAGGATGTTCGCCGGCGGCGGCTTCGGCCGCCGTTTCAGCGGCGGCGGTGGCTTCAATTCCGGCGATGACGGCACCGCGGGATTCAACCTCAACGACCTGTTCGGCCAGGCCGGGCAGGACGGCGGTGCGAACATCGGCGACCTGTTCGGCGGACTGTTCGGCCGCGGCGCCCCGCCCCGACCCAGTCGGCCCCGGCGCGGCAAGGATCTGGAGACCGAGACCCAACTCGACTTCCTGGAGGCCACCAAGGGTGTGGCGATGCCGTTGCGGCTGACCAGTCCGGCGCCGTGCACCAACTGCCACGGCAGCGGGGCACGGCCGGGCACCAGTCCCAAGGTGTGCGCCGGCTGCAACGGTTCAGGCGTGATCAACCGCAACCAGGGTGCGTTCGGCTTCTCCGAACCGTGCACCGACTGCCGGGGTAGCGGTTCGCTGATCGAGAATCCGTGCGATGAGTGCGGCGGCACCGGCGTCACGACCCGCAACCGAACCATCAACGTGCGGATTCCGCCGGGGGTGGAGGACGGCCAGCGGATCCGGTTGGCCGGTCAGGGTGAGGCCGGCCTGCGGGGTGCGCCGTCGGGCGACCTGTACGTCACCGTTCATGTGCGGCCCGACCGGGTGTTCGGCCGCGATGGTGACGACCTGATCGTGTCGGTACCGGTGAGTTTCACCGAATTAGCCCTGGGCACAACACTTTCCGTTCCGACTCTGGACGGCAAGGTTGGCGTGAAGGTTCCCAAGGGCACAGCCGACGGACGAATCCTTCGGGTACGCGGGCGCGGTGTTCCCAAACGCAGCGGCGGCAGCGGCGACCTATTGGTCACCGTCAAGGTAGCGGTGCCGCCCAAACTTGAGGGTGAGGCGCTTGAGGCGTTGGAGGCGTACGCCGCTGCCGAGCAGGAAAGCGGGTTCAACCCGCGCTCCGGGTGGGCGGGTAACCGGCCATGAGCGCAGACCCCCGCGACAGCGCCCGGACGTTTCTGATCTCGGTGGCGGCCGAGTTGGCCGGGATGCACGCTCAGACGTTGCGCAACTATGACCGTCTCGGGCTTGTCAGCCCGGAGCGCACCGCGGGCGGGGGACGGCGCTATTCCGAACGCGATGTGGAGTTGCTCCGCGCAATCCAGCGGCTATCCCAGGACGAGGGTGTGAACCTCGCCGGGATCAAACGGATCATCGAATTGAGTAATCAGGTTGCGGCGCTGCAGTCCCGCATCGAGGAAATGTCGCAGCAACTGGCGTCGGTGCGTACCGGTCCGCGCCGGGAACTTGCACTGGTACCCAAGAGCACGGCCGTGGTCGTCTGGCAGCCTCGGACCAGGCCCGGCCGCGTGCGGCCCTAGCTGACCCGGACGGTGAACTTCGCGACGGCCGGCCGGCCCGGAACCGCGACGGTGTAACCGCCCCTGCGCAGCGCGTTGGTGGGGGCGGCCATCGGCTCAATGCCGACGACGTCGTCGTTGCTGGGAGCGAAGATCTGCACCGCCGGGAAGCCGCTGTCCATGGTCACCTCGATGCGGCGGCCCCCACCGGAGAGCGCGAACGTTGCGCCCTGTGGAACTTCGTCGAATCCGTCGTCGAAGGTCTTGTCGCCCAACTCTTCCGACATCGCGGGCCATTCCTCGGAGGCTCCGGTTGGGATGCCCCAGTTGTCCACCGGTAGGTGCCGCAGCGGGGGAGTCTCCAGTCGCCACTGCGAGCGCGGGACGTCCGGGATGGTCAGGTAGGGGTGGAAGCCGAAGCACAGCGGCACCGACGCCGACGTGGTCGGGGTCACCGTCGTCTCGATCGACAGCGCCCGGTCGGCCAGCGTGATGTCGAGTGTCACCACATGCGGGAATGGGAAGCTGGCCAGCAGTCGGGGCTGGCCGCCGTAGTCGAGGTCGGTGATCACCCGGTTGTCCTCCTGCTCGGTCACCAGCCAGCCGGGGTAGGCGGCGAGTACACCGTGGATGACCAGACCGTGCTCATCGGATCGCGCGCCGCCGACCCCGGGCGTCAGGGTCACCGCGCCGCCGTCGACCGCATAGCCGTTGGCACTGAGCCGGTTGGCCCACGGGTAGAGGATCGGGATGCCCATCGTTTTGCCGGTCGTCAGGTAGGCGCGCAGGCCTCGGCGTTGGCCGAGCAACTCGACACCGCCGTCGGACAACGAGGTGCAGATCATGCCCGCAGACGGTACGAATGTCGCGGCGAGGGCGGACGACGGATCTTTCAGGACGACCGAGGGCAGTTGAGCCATGGTCGGATTGTGCCACGAATGCCCCGTGCTTGACCAAGCCCGCGATCGGCCGATCTAGCGGACCGGCGAATTGAGTATGCCGTCGCGCCGTGCGCGCGGGAAGTTCGCCATCACCCGCTCGATCATGGCGCTGTAGGCGGCCCCGTCGTTGAGGATGTCCCGGCGATTGAGATGCCGCAGGTACGCGTCGATGCGGCGTTCCAGCGACCAGTCCCAGTAGTCACGACGTGTGTAGGCGGAACACAGGAACTGCCACGCGATGGTGTCGATCTCCTCAGCCGCAACGGCTTTGGTCTTCACTCGTCCCCCCGAAATCTTCCCTGTGATGTCTATCGCACCACATCCGCCGCCGGGAGGGGCCAAAGTCACCGAAGTGGCCTCGCTACAGGGCGTGAATTCCCTTGTACAGCAGGGCCAGACCGATGACGACGAGGATCGTGCCGATCAGGCCCGCATGGTTTTCCTCCATCCAGGTCTTGATTCTGTTCAGCGGTGCATCAAGGCGGTCACCGGCGACCAGAGCGCCCAGCACGGGAATGGCCACCGAGGACACCGCGATGGCGGTGAACAGGGCCACTGCCGCCCAGGTCTGCGGGGCCGGCAATTCGGCGGTACCGATCACCGCTCCCGCGGCCGCGCACATGAAGAGGACCTTGACGTTGGCGACCGCCAGAGCGATCGCGGCGACGAAGGCCCGGCCCGGACCGAACGATGTCACCGACGTCATCCAGCGCGGGAGGTGGGCCGAGCGGTGCCGGTTCAGCCAACGGTAGAGGCCCCATCCGATAAGGCCCGCGCCGATGGCGATGCGTACGTACGGCGTCCAGGTGGGAGATGTACTGGATGTGTTGGAAAGTTCCGAGGCGCCGACGAATACGGCGGTGAGTGCGGCGATGCTGAGCACCCAACCCGTGAGGAATGCCACGCTCGTCGGCCGCGGCCGCGGCGTGTGCAGGACAAGGATGCCCGGGATGATCGAGAATGGCGAGAGCGCGATGATCAGCGCCAGCGGAATCAGTTCAGCAAGGGTTGATCCCGCTTCGCTCACGGTGCAAACCTAGCAATCCGGAGCCCGGCGCAGAGTCCCGGCCGGGACCCAGTGCGTCACTGCCTTCTGATCGGTGCCGAAGCTGATCTCGTAGGTGACCAATCCCCACCAGTCGCCCTGCTCGCATAGGCCCCAGCAGCTGAGCCGGCCGAGGACGATGCGGTGCATCTGCAGGCCGTGCGGTTGATAGCGGCCGACCCGGTGCGGGGGTCGGGGAAACAACGCGGCCAGGTCGATCAGGACCGGCACCGGTGGCCGCAACGGCCGCAGCGGCGGCCGGACCGGCTGGCCGTTGTAACCGATCGACGCGAGTTCGCGCGGCACCCCGTCCACCATGTGTCGATCATATGTTCGAATAATGGTGGCGGGCGAGGTTACCGGGGCACTGCGGCGAAATCGACGTGAACCGCTGATATGCCGGATGGCCCTACCGTGTTCCGGCACCACTCGGTAGCGTGGAAATTCGACAGGATTGAGCGGAACAGACTCAAGTTTGTCGGTGTTGTACCTGGCAACACTCGTACGTACTGATAAGGAGGTGTCGTGGACTCGTTCAACCCGACCACGAAGACCCAGGCGGCCCTGACCGCCGCTCTGCAGGCCGCCAGTGCGGCCGGCAACCCGGAGATCCGGCCCGCCCATCTGTTGATGGCGTTACTCACCCAGACCGACGGTATCGCCGGACCGCTGCTGGAGGCGGTCGGCGTTAACCCCGCGACCATCCGTAACGAGGCGCAGCGCCTCGTCGATCGGTTGCCGTCCAGCAGTGGTGCTACCTCGCAGCCGCAGCTGTCGCGGGAATCCCTTGCGGCGATCAATGCCGCCCAGCAACTCGCCACCGAGATGGACGACGAGTACGTCTCCACCGAACATCTGTTGGTCGGCCTTGCCACTGGCAACTCCGATGTCGCCAAGATTCTCACCGGCGCGGGCGCATCGCCGCAGGCATTGCGCGACGCCTTCACCAAGGTGCGCGGTAGCGGCCGGGTCACCAGCGCAGACCCCGAAGCCACCTACCAGGCGTTGGAGAAGTACTCCACCGACCTGACCGCCCGGGCTCGGGAGGGCAAGCTCGACCCGGTTATTGGGCGCGACAACGAGATTCGCCGCGTCATCCAGGTGCTGAGCCGTCGCACCAAGAACAATCCCGTCCTCATCGGCGAGCCCGGCGTCGGCAAGACCGCCATCGTCGAGGGCCTGGCCCAGCGCATCATCGACGGCGACGTGCCGGAGAGTCTGCGCGACAAGACCGTCGTCTCCCTCGACATGGGGTCCATGGTGGCGGGCGCGAAGTATCGCGGGGAGTTCGAGGAGCGCCTCAAGGCCGTGCTCGATGACATCAAGAACTCGGCCGGCCAGATCATCACGTTCATCGACGAACTGCACACCATCGTCGGCGCGGGTGCGACCGGTGAAGGTGCGATGGACGCCGGCAACATGATCAAGCCGATGTTGGCCCGCGGCGAGCTTCGGATGGTCGGCGCCACCACGCTCGAGGAGTACCGCAAGTACATCGAGAAGGACGCTGCCCTGGAGCGTCGTTTCCAGCAGGTCTTTGTGGGCGAGCCGTCGGTGGAGGACACCGTCGGCATCCTGCGCGGCCTCAAGGACCGCTACGAGGTGCACCACGGTGTCCGGATCACCGACTCCGCACTGGTGGCGGCGGCGACGCTGTCGGACCGCTACATCACCAGCAGATTCCTGCCGGATAAGGCCATCGATCTGGTCGATGAGGCCGGATCGCGACTGCGGATGGAGATCGACTCCCGCCCGGTGGAGATCGACGAGGTTGAACGTCTGGTGCGGCGCCTCGAGATCGAGGAGATGGCGCTGGCGAAGGAAGAAGATGCCGCCTCCAAGGACCGCCTGGTGAAGTTGCGCGCGGAACTGGCCGATCAGAAGGAAAAGCTCGCGGAATTGACCACGCGGTGGCAGAACGAGAAGAACGCCATCGACATCGTCCGCGACCTCAAGGAGCAGTTGGACCATCTGCGCGGTGAGTCCGAACGCGCCGAACGTGACGGTGATCTGGCCAAGGCAGCCGAACTGCGCTATGGCCGGATTCCGGAGATCGAGAAGCAACTCGACGCGGCACTGCCGCAGACCCAACCCCAGGCCAACGTCATGCTCAAGGAAGAAGTCGGGCCCGACGACATCGCCGATGTGGTGGCGGCATGGACCGGCATCCCGGCCGGCCGGTTACTCGAGGGCGAGACGGCCAAGTTGCTGCGGATGGAGGACGAACTCGGCAGGCGGGTCGTCGGTCAACGCAATGCCGTCCAGGCGGTCTCCGACGCGGTACGCCGCAGCCGGGCCGGAGTGGCTGACCCCAACCGGCCGACGGGATCGTTCCTGTTCCTCGGGCCCACCGGTGTCGGCAAGACGGAGTTGGCCAAGGCGCTGGCCGATTTCCTGTTCGACGATGAACGCGCGATGGTTCGGATCGACATGAGCGAGTACGGCGAAAAGCATTCCGTCGCAAGGCTTGTCGGCGCCCCTCCCGGCTATATCGGCTACGACCAGGGCGGCCAGCTCACCGAGGCGGTGCGCCGTCGGCCCTACACGGTGGTGCTGTTCGACGAGGTCGAGAAGGCCCACCCGGACGTGTTCGATGTGCTGCTGGCCGTGCTCGACGAGGGCCGGCTCACCGACGGTCAGGGCCGCACGGTGGACTTCCGCAACACCATCCTCATCCTGACCTCGAACCTCGGTTCGGGCGGCAACGCCGAGCAGGTGATGGCGGCGGTGCGGGCGGCGTTCAAGCCGGAGTTCATCAACCGGCTCGACGATGTGCTGATTTTCGAGGGCCTCAAGCCCGACGAGTTGGTGCAGATCGTCGACATCCAGTTGGCTCAACTGCAGAAGCGGCTGGCTCAGCGGCGCCTGGACCTGCAGGTGTCACTGGCGGCCAAGGAGTGGCTGGCCGAGCGTGGGTTCGACCCGGTTTACGGGGCGCGGCCGCTACGGCGGCTGGTCCAGCAGGCCATCGGCGACCAACTCGCGAAGCTGCTGCTGGCCGGGGATGTGCACGACGGTGACGTAGTGCCGGTGAATGTGTCCCCGGACGGCGACGGCCTCATCCTGGGCTGATTTCGCTCCGCGCGGCAATGGTGACCCTGTTGTGACCTGCGGGGCCTCTTGGCGAACGGCATCCAACAGTTACGCTACGTCCGATGGTTCCCTTCTGGTTCACGCTGTCCGCACTCTGTTTCGTGGGTGCGGCCGTACTGCTGTACGTCGATATCGGGCGACGCCGTGGCTTGGGCCGGCGTCGCAAGTCGTGGGCGCGTTCGCACGGGTTCGACTACGAACAGCAATCGACCGAGATCGTCGACCGCTGGAAACGCGGCGTGATGTCGACCGTGGGTGAGGTCAGCGCGCGCAATGTGGTGCTCGGCCAGATCCGCGGCGAAGCGGTGTACGTATTCGATCTTGAGGACGTCGCCACCGTTGTCGCGTTGCACCGCAAGGTCGGCACCAACGTCGTCATGGATCTGCGTCTCAAGGGCGCCAAGGAACCACGGGAGAGTGACGTCTGGTTGCTCGGCGCGATCGGCCCCCGGATGGTCTACTCCAACAACCTCGACGCCGCCCGCCGCGCCTGCGACCGCCGGATGGTGACCTTCGCCCACACCGCGCCGGATTGCGCCGAGATCATGTGGAACGAGGAGAACTGGACGCTGGTGGCCATGCCGATCTCGGCCAGCCGCGGCCAGTGGGACGAAGGCCTGCGCACAGTCCGGCAATTCAACGACCTACTGCGGGTGCTGCCGCCCATCCCGGCGCAAGCCGCCGCCGCGCAGTCGGCCGCCCGGCGCAGGGCCGCCCCCGGCCGGCCGCAGGCACTCCCACCTGGCCGCAGCGAGGCGCCGCCGATCCTGGCGCCCCAGACTGGCACCCAGGCACCCAATTACCAACTGTGACCTTTCGCGCGAGCCGATAGGGTGGCGGGGTGTCTCGCCCCGCAGCTCTGATCACCGGCCCCACGTCGGGCTTGGGAGCCGGTTATGCACGACGGTTCGCGCGCGATGGTTACGACCTCGTGCTCGTCGCCCGCGACGTCGACCGGCTTGTTGACCTCGCGGCCGAACTGCGCGCTGCGCACCGGATCGACGTCGAGGTGCTGCCGGCGGATCTGTCCGACGCCGGCGACCGGGACAGGGTCTGCGCGCGATTGGCCGCCGGCGTGCAGGTGCTGGTCAACAATGCCGGATTCGGCACATCCGGTGAACTGTGGTCCACCGAACCTGCCGTGCTGCAGCGTCAACTCGATGTCAATGTCACCGCGGTGATGCATCTGACGCGTGCCGCGTTGCCACCGATGCGGGCTGCGCGCAAGGGATCGGTCATCAACATCGCCAGTGTCGCCGGTCTGCTGTCCGGCCGCGGATCGACGTACTCCGCGTCGAAAGCCTGGGTGGTGTCGTTCTCCGAGGGCCTGGCCAATGGCTTGACCGGGACCGGGGTGGGCGTGCACGCGGTGTGCCCGGGCTTCGTGCGGACCGAGTTCCACCAGCGCGCCGGTATCGACATGGCGTCCATACCGGGGCCGCTGTGGCTCAGCGTCGACGATGTCGTCGACGAAAGTCTCGCCGATGTGGCCAAGGGCACGGTGGTGAGCATCCCCGGTGTTCAGTACAAGGTGCTCACCACCGCCGGACGGCTGGTTCCGCGCCGACTGGTTCGCGAATTGACCAAGCGAATAGGACGTGGCCGTGACCGCACCTGAACTCAACGTTGCCGACCGCACTGAACTAGCCCGACTGGTCCGCCAACTGTCCGTGGTGTTCGGTCGCGTCACGCTGTCCTCCGGCAGGGAGGCCGACTACTACGTCGATCTACGTCGCGCGACACTGCACCATCAGGCTGCACCGTTGATCGGCCGGTTGATGCGTGAGCTGACCGCCGACTGGGACTATGTGGCCGTCGGCGGGTTGACCATGGGCGCCGACCCGGTCGCCTGCGCCGTGATGCACACGCCGGGCCGGCCCATTGACGCATTCGTCGTCCGCAAAGCCACCAAAACCCATGGGCTGCAACGACTTATCGAAGGCGCCGAGGTGGCCGGTAACCGGGTCCTGGTCGTTGAGGACACCAGCACGACGGGCGGCTCGGCGCTGACGGCGGTGAATGCAGTACGCGAGGCGGGTGGGACCGTGGTGGGTGTCGCCACTGTCGTCGACCGGGCCACCGGTGCGGCCGCGGCGATCGAGGCGCAAGGCGTGCCCTACCGCAGCATCCTCGGACTTGTCGAACTCGACCTGCCGGAGCAGTGACGACACGGGCCCGAGACCGTGAGTTCCCAGAGCCGGAGGATGAACCGGAGTCGGAACTCGATTGGGACGAGGTCGTCGACATCATCTGTGTGGGCGCCGATCCCGGTCCGACGGCGCAGGCGATCTCGGGTGTCCGGTGCGGCCGACGGGTGCTCGCCGTCCTGCGTCCGCAGACCTGGGACGTCGACACCGCTGCCTATATCGCAGAGATGACCGCGGACCTGACGCTCCCGGAAACATGTGTGCACATCCCGTTCACTCGTGCGCGGCCGGCCGAGTCCGATCCTGCCCGCGGACGCGTGATCGACACGTTCCGTGGCGCGCACCTGCGCGACTGGGCGGCGCTATGTTGGACATCACCGTTCGGGGTTCTCTACACCGATCCGTTCGGCATCGACACGACTCCGATGATCACCGACGACGGCCTGCGCATCGAGGCCGCCGTGGTCGGCCCTTACCCGCCGGGCCAGTCGCTGGCCGACTGGCTGGCCGCCCACGCCCGCGACCATGACGTACAACCGGATCCCGGTGTTGCCCTGCAACGTCTGATCATCGAGTACGGCCGGGTGGCCGGCGCGGAACTCACGACCTCTTCGGGACCGCTGTTGGTGCGAGCGCTTGACGGGGTGGCGCTGCCGACACTGCCGGCCGAGACCGCCGCCGCCCAACCTGATCTGGGTGCCGTAGACCTTGAGGTCGCCATCGTCGGACGCCCGGCGGGCCGGTTCGGCCACGTCGAACTACTGGGTCGCGTCGGTGTCGTCGAGGGGGAATGACCGAAACCGCGAACCCTGAGCGCCGGACGGATTGGGTCCGTAGATGGCCAGCATGCGGGCGTACCCGCGGGCGAGGTAGCGGCCGAGATGACCGCCGCGCACCACCGCGGCATCGCCGGGTCGCAACGTCACCGATACCCCTTCGGACTCGATGACGAGTTCGCCGGCCAGCAGGTAGGTGGTCTCGTCGTGCGGGTGCAGGTCCTCCCACCCCTGACCCTCGAGTTCCCACTCGTGGATCGCCACATCGGTCCATGCGGCACCGGGGGCGTCGGTGTCATGATCGGTGAGGGTCGCGCATCCATTCCTGCGGCCGCCGCCGTCGGGCGTCAGCGTCACTCCCGGGTAGCGCACGAGTGCGGCCCGCGCGTGGTCAGAGCCCATTGCGCCGAGGCTACCCTTCCCCCATGCAGACTGATGCGCCCGAACCCGGCCCGACCGAGTGGGCCACCGACGGACCGGGCGTGGGCTCCTGGCTCAGCACCCGCGACGGCCCGGTCCCCGATGACGACCGATATGACCCCGAGTTACTTGAGCACGGTGACGGCCGCAATGTCGTTGACGCCTATCGGTATTGGCGGCGCGAGGCGATCATCGCCGACATCGATCGGCGCCGACACCCGTTGCATATCGCGATCGAGAACTTCGGCAATGACGCCAATATCGGGGCGGTGGTGCGCACCGCCAACGCCTTCGCGGTCGACACCGTGCACATCGTCGGCCGTCGGCGCTGGAACCGCCGCGGTGCCATGGTGACCGACCGCTATCAGCGACTGCTGCACCATGACAGCACCGAGGATCTGCTGGAATTCGCTGCCGGGGCCGGGCTGACGGTGGTCGCCGTCGACAACATCCCGGGCGCGGCGCGACTTGAGGAGACCGTCCTGCCGCGCGAATGCCTGCTGATTTTCGGTCAGGAGGGGCCTGGCATTTCGGCGGCGGCGGGGTCCGGTGCGGCGCTGACGGTGTCGGTCGCCCAGTTCGGGTCCACCCGCAGTATCAATGCCGGTGCCGCTGCCGCCATCGCCATGCACGCCTGGGTCCGGCAGTGGGCCGACCTTTCCCGGGCCTGGTAGGGCAGGATGCCCATCGTGGATCAGCTATGGACGAACCGGGCGGCCAGTGCCGAAGCCGCCATCGCCAAACGGCACCTGAGGCGGCTGTGGCAGTTGCCCGCCACTCAACTCGGTGTGGTCGGGTGGCCGCCCAGCCGCAGAGATCTGGCCTTCGGCACCTGGCATTACTGGTGGCAGGCCCATCTGCTGGACACCCTGGTCGACGCCCAGGTGCGCGATCCGCGACCGGAACGGGTGGAGTCGATCAAGCGGCAGATCCGAGGCCACCTCGCGCGCAACAACGGCCGCTGGACCAACAGCTACTACGACGATATGGCGTGGCTGGCGTTGGCGCTGGAGCGAGCCAGCCGACTGGCGGGTGTGCCGAGCCCGCGGGCGCTGACGACATTGGCCGCTCAACTCATCAACTCCTGGGCGCCCGAAGACGGCGGAGGTATCCCCTGGCGCAAACAGGACCAGTTCTTCAATGCCCCGGCCAACGGCCCGGCGGGCATCTTCCTGGCCCGCTATGACAACCGGTTGCTCCGGGCCGAACAGATGGCGGACTGGATCGACGCGACGTTGATCGACCCGGAGACCCATCTGGTGTTCGACGGCATCAAGGCCGGGTCCCTGGTACGCGCCCAGTACACCTACTGCCAGGGCGTCGTGGTGGGCTTGGAGACGGAGTTGGCCGTGCGCACCGGCGATGAACGGCACGGCGCCCGGGTGCGGCGGCTGGTCGCCGCCATCGCCGAGCAGATGGCGCCGGAAGGCGTCCTCAAGGGCGCCGGCGGCGGCGACGGCGGACTGTTCGCGGGCATCACCGCGCGCTACCTCGCACTGGCCGCCACTGAGCTACCCGGCGATTCCAGTGCAGATGCCGCAGCGCGCGCCACCGCAGGCGACATCGTGCTCGCCTCAGCCCGGGCGGCCTGGGACAACCGTCAGGACGTCGACGGTCTGCCACTGTTCAGCGCCTTCTGGGATCGGATCGCCGAGGTCCCCCGCGCCGATGCGGAGGCGGCAAAGTTCGTCGAGGGCACGGTCATCGAATCCGCCGCACCCGAGCGCGATCTGTCGGTTCAGGTTTCGGGGTGGATGCTGATGGAGGCCGCGAATGTCGTCGCGCAACATCAAGGCGCGCAACCGAATTAGCGCGTGCCCCGCCGGTTGAGCATATTGCGGCCGACCGCGGTCAGGCCGGGCAGGACCGACAGGAACACGATCAGCAGGATCATCAATTCGATGTGGCTCTTGACGAATGGCACGTTGCCCAGGAAGTAGCCGAGCAGTGTCACGCCGGCACCCCACAACACGCCGCCGATGATGTCGAAACCGAGAAACACCGGATAGCGCATGGCGGAAACGCCGGCCAGCACCGGGGTGAAGGTGCGCACGATCGGAACGAAACGCGCGAGGATGATGGTCTTCGGTCCGTGGCGTTCGAAGAAGGCATGTGACTCGCTCACATAGCGCTTCTTGAAGAACCGCGAATCCTCCTTGTCGAACAGGGCGGGTCCGATCCTTCTGCCGATGAAGTAGGCGCATTGATCGCCCAGTACCGCCACCACCGAGACGCTGACGACCAGTACCCAGATGTTCACCGGGGGATTCGGTGCGGCAGCCAGCAGTCCGCCGGTGAACAGCAGCGAATCACCGGGCAGCAGTGGGAACAGCAGGCCGGTCTCGATGAAGACGATAATCAGAATGCCCGGCAGTACCGCCGAGGCGAACATGCCGCCCTCGCCGAGCCAGTACATCGGATCGAGGATGTTCGGCATAGCCAGCGTGGTGGTGATCATCAGCGATCAAGATACCGGTCGGCCGTGCCGACACCCCAGGGCCGACTGTTTGACATACTGCGAGAAGAATTCCCGATCGCCGGAGAGGACGTTCCATGCCCATCGCCACGCCCGAGGTCTACGCGGAGATGCTGGATCGCGCCAAGGAGCATTCCTTCGCGTTTCCGGCCATCAACTGCACCTCGTCGGAGACCGTCAACGCTGCGATCAAGGGATTCGCCGACGCCGGCAGTGACGGAATCATTCAGTTCTCCACCGGTGGAGCCGAATTCGCTTCCGGGTCGGGGGTCAAGGACATGGTCACCGGTGCGGTGGCACTGGCCGAGTTCACGCGGGTGATCGCCGATCGGTACCCCATCACCGTGGCACTGCACACCGATCATTGCCCCAAGGACAAACTCGACACCTATGTGCGCCCACTGCTCGCCATCTCCACGGAGCGTGTTTCCAAGGGGCTCAACCCCCTTTTTCAGTCGCATATGTGGGACGGCTCGGCCGTGCCGATCACCGAGAACCTGGCCATCGGCCAAGATCTGCTGAGGATTTGCGCGGCGGCCAAGATCATCCTCGAGGTCGAGATCGGTGTGGTCGGTGGCGAGGAGGACGGCGTGGAGGCCGAGATCAACGAGAAGCTCTACACCAGCCCGGAGGACTTCGAGAAGACCGTCGATGCGCTCGGGGCAGGGGAGAACGGCCGTTATCTGCTCGCGGCCACCTTCGGCAATGTGCATGGCGTTTACAAGCCGGGCAACGTGAAGCTCAAGCCGGACGTGCTTGCCGAGGGCCAGCGGGTCGCCGCCGCGAAACTCGGTCTGGCGCAAGGGTCTCAGCCCTTCGACTTCGTGTTCCACGGCGGCTCCGGATCGTTGAAGTCGGAGATCGAGGACGCACTGCGCTTCGGCGTGGTGAAGATGAACGTCGATACCGACGCCCAGTACGCATTCACCCGGCCGATCGCCGGGCACATGTTCGCCAACTACGACGGTGTCCTCAAGATCGACGGCGAAGTCGGCAACAAGAAGGTCTACGACCCGCGCAGCTATCTCAAGCTAGCGGAGGCCAGTATGGCGGCGCGAGTCTTCGAGGCGTGTAACGACCTGCACAGCGCCGGCCGGAGTGTGTCAGCCGGGTGAACGTAGTGAGCCGGCGATCGGATCCAGCCGGGTGAACGTAGTGAGCCGGCGATCGGATCCAGCCGGGTGAACGTAGTGAGCCGGCGATCGGATCCAGCCGGCTAGGACGACTGGCAGATCTTCCACTGCTCGTCGCGGAACTGCAGATCGAAACTGCGTACCGACGTCGTAGCCGGATCCGACGCCATGTACGAGGTGACGTTGGCCTCGGCGTGCTCGCCGTTGATGATCACCTCATCGACGCGTGCCACCACCGGGTACTGCTTGTTCGCCGACAACTTGGCGTAGGTGTCGGCCCAATCGCGATTGTCGTAATTGAGGTAGTTGTCCCGGGTCTGGCCACACGTCACAGTGCGCAACGTCGCGAGATCACCTTTCTGAACCGCAGTGTCGAAGGTGGAGATGGCCGACCGCACCATATCTTCCTGAGACATTTTCGACGAGCCGATGTACCTGAGCACAATCACCCCGAGGATCACCGCGGCGGCCAGTACGCCGGCCGCCAGTATCAGCGGGAGCAGCCACGTCGGCCGGTGTCGTGATGGCCGCTGCGGCGTGATGACCCGCGGCGCGGCGGTATGTGGCCGCGGATCGGTGACGCCGGAGGCACCGGTGGCGATGAATTCCGTTTCGGCATCGGGTACCCGGTCGATGATCTGGGTTGACCCCGCGTCGAAACCCGGTGCGGTGTAACGACGTTCGCCGGTGGCGGCGTCCGCGGGTTCGGCGGCGTCACCGATCTCGATCACTTCGGTGACCGGATCGGTGTCGCGGTCGCGATCGGTCCCGGACGGGTTCGACATTTCTCGACCCTATCGGGTGGGAGAGCCCCGGCGATCCATGACATCCTGGTGTCCATGACATCTTTCGGCGACCTCATGGGACCCCAACCCGTACTGCTACCCGGTGATCCCGAGGCGCAAGCCGCACTGTCGGCAGGCGAGAGCCCTGCCGTCGTGGCCGCCGCCCACCCCACCGCCTCGGTGGCCTGGGCGGTACTGGCCGAGGAAGCCCTGGCCGACGACAAGGTGATCACCGCGTACGCCTACGCCCGCACCGGCTACCACCGCGGTCTGGATCAGTTGCGCCGCAACGGATGGAAGGGATTCGGCCCGGTGCCCTACCGTCACGAACCCAACCGGGGCTTCCTTCGGTGCGTCGCCGCCCTGGCCCGGGCCGCTGACGATATCGGCGAGACCGACGAGTTCGGCCGTTGCCTGGATTTGCTCGATGACTGTGATCCGACGGCCCGCACCGAATTCGGCCTCTCGAGCTAGCAGTCGGCCTGCCCCGGGCATTCATCGGCCGATCCGGGCGGCTCGACCTGGACGGTGGCGTGTTCCAGTCCGCGTGCGGCCAGCACCGCTCGTGCGTCGTCGAGGATGCGGTCTGAGCGCCCATTGCTGGTCAGGTGTGCCGTCGCCATATCCTTGCCCGGCACCAGGGTCCAGACGTGCAGATCATGTACTTCGGTGACGCCGTCCACCGCCGCCAGTGCCGAGCGGAGTTCGTCGACGTCGATATGTTGCGGTGAGGATTCCGACAGGATCCGCAGTGCCGACCGGGCCAGGGCGATAGCGCGCGGCAGCACCCACAGCGCCACCAGCACGGCGACCACGGTATCGGCGTAGGGCCAGCGGGTCGTGACGGTCACGATGCCCGCAATGAGTACCCCGACGCTGCTGACCGCGTCGGCCATGACCTCAATGTAGGCACCCTTGACGGCCAGGCTGCCCTCCGCATCGGACCGAAGGAGCAGCACTACAGCAACATTGGCCGCCAGCGCCAGTAGTGCCACCAGGATCATCGGCCGCCCGGGGACGTTTGATGGTTCGCCCAGCCGGTGGAACGCTTCGTAGACGATGAACGCCGCGACTCCCAACAGCAGTACGGCGTTGGCCACCGCGGTGAACACCTCGGCGCGGTGCCAACCATAGGTGCGGGCCGCCGATTTCGATCCGCGACGGGCCAGTAGCACCGCCGTCAGGCCCATGAACAGCGCCACCACGTCGGTCAGCATGTGGGTGGCGTCGGCCAGCAGCGCCAGCGACCCGATGGCCAACGCCGTGGTCAGTTCGATGGCGAAGAACGCGGTGAGGATCCCGGCCGCGATGGCCATCCGGCTCACCCGGGAATCCGCGCCGCCGTGGCTGTGTCCGGCACCCATGAAGGGAAATCTACTTCAGTACCCCGTCAGCCCCGGGCCCGTCAGGTACCAAAGTCCCTTGCTGGCCGATTCGCGCGTCCGTATGTTGGGAGGCCAGTGCGGCAGCGGCGAGGGGGTCCGCTGCCGCACTTCATTTTCAGGCCCCCGGTTTCCGGCGTCAGAGCCAGGCCGACCAGAACCGGGTCAGCTGACCGCCGAACATGGCCAGGTCGGCGGACACCCCCGACAGGTCGAAGAACCAGAACACGATCTTGAAGAACCAACGGTTCAGCGCCGGTGTCATCAGCACGACGATCAGGATGATGAACCCGAATTGCCGGACCGGTTCCAGGGAACGCCGGGTGGCCGGACTCAGGTGCGGTTCCAGCGCGCCGAAGCCGTCCAGTCCGGGGATCGGCAGCAGATTGAGCACGAGTGCGGTGATCTGCAGGAAGCCCAGGAACGCCACGCCGGCCCAGAACACCGCATGATTCGGGTCCCAGAACACTCTCGTCGCGACCAGCAGCAGCACCCCCAGCACCAGGTTGGCGCTCGGGCCGGCCAGGCTGACCAGGGTGCGCTGACGCGGCGTCATGAACTCAGTGCGGAGGTAGACCGCGCCGCCGGGCAGGCCGATACCGCCGAGGGCGATGAACAGCAACGGCAGGCCCAGCGACAGCAGTGGGCTGGAGTACTTCAGCGGATTCAACGTCAGATAACCGCGCATTGCGACGTCCTGGTCGCCGAAGCGCCACGCGGTGTAGGCATGGCCGAACTCATGCAGGCACAGCGACACCAGCCAGCCGGCGATGACGAAAAGGAACACCCCGATGTACGCCGACGTCGGCGTCGACCGCCCGGCCATCCAGGCGATCACGCCACCGACCGCGGTAAGGCCGATGAGGGCTAGGAAGATCGGGCTGGGGCGGACCTTCTGGTGCAGGGGAAGAACGCTCACAGCAACGAAACTACCCCGGTGTCAGATTGGGATGAATCCCAGTTCTGCAGCGACGTGCCGTTGCGCTTCGTCGCGCGAGGCGAACGCCCGCGACTCGCCGGCGTTCAACAGCGGCGGAACGACGATGGTCGCGACCGCCAGATGCCAGGCGTCCATCGCCCGCAACGCATGTCGGCGTACGAGTAGCAGGGCTTGTTGCTCCACCTGATCCTGAGGTGCGCCCAGCACGATCACCGGGCCGGCGAGGTCGCCGTCCAGTAGTTCCAGCAAGCCCTTCTCGTCGGCGCGTCCACCGCGGGCAGCCCGCACCAGTGCGCCGGATACCTCAATCCTCGTCCAGGTTCCGGTGACGGTGGCGATGTCGGGGTTAGCCAGCAGCGCGGTGGCCTCGTCGTGGCCGTCCTCATCGACCAGATAGGCGCGGGCAAGAACCGAGGAGTCAACGTAGGCGATCACGGGCAATCACATCCGGTCGCGTTCCTGCCGAAGCAGATCATCGACCATCGCGCCCGTGCCTCGGGTCGACTCGATGATTCGCCGGCGGCGGGCAACCCCCGCCGGGTCTGCGTCCACGGGCCGCAATGTGCCCGACGCTGCCGCGGCAGCACGCACTTCCGCGCCGCGATCACCCCCGTCGGCGTCGGCAGCCGCGTCGAGGATCTCAGTCGCGACGGCATTGACGCTACGACCCTCGCGGGCAGCCCGCGCAACCAAGCGCCGGTGAATGTCTTCAGACATCCGAAGCAGAACCTGTTTCACCAGACGATGCTATCACCGCAAGTCTGGGTGATAGCTTCCATCGTCAGCCGACCCGCAGCCAGCCCGTGGTGTGCCGGTAGACCGTCGACCGTTTCACCTCGCGCGGCCCCGGTTCGCCGTCGCGGACCACCCGCGCACCGGTGGTGCCCAACTGGACGGCGCGGCCGGCCAGCCACCGTCGTCGACCGCCTGTGACCATCGCGCGTAGCCCCGGCATCGCCGCTGTCGGCTCGATGCGCACGCCGGCGATCTCCCCGTCGAAGAGCACCGCGTCATCCACCACGGCCTCACCCCGCAGGGCGCCCGAGCCCTCGGGCGGCAGCCACAGCGCTTCGCCGACCACAACGGTCGCGGTGTCGTCGCGGATCAGGGGAACGCGGCGGGCCACCCCGGTCAGGGCACGGCGCGCACCGCGCCGGCCCGGGACGTGGGCGACCTCGATATCGAGGCGTTCAGCCCGCATCAGCCGGGTCAGCAGCACGGCCAGGTCGGCGTCGGATCCGACGACGATCACCCGCCGTGCGTCCTGGATCGCCGCGTCGATTCCGGTGGCGCCGTCGGCCGTCGGCAGACATGCCAGCGCACGCGGTAGCCGGCGCTCGCCGAATCGCAGCACGATGATTCCGGCTTCGATCATCGACGCTCCTCGCCCGGCTCCGATAGGGTAAACCCCCGGCTGCGACACAATATGCCAGGAGCGGAGCGGGGTTAGGCCATGCCGGCAATCGTTCTGATCGGCGCCCAGTGGGGCGACGAGGGCAAGGGGAAGGCCACCGATCTACTCGGTGGTCGTGTTCAGTGGGTGGTGCGCTACCAGGGCGGCAATAACGCCGGGCACACCGTAGTTCTGCCGACCGGGGAGAACTTTGCGCTGCACCTGATTCCGTCGGGCATCCTGACGCCCGGGGTGACCAACGTGATCGGCAACGGCGTCGTCGTCGACCCCGGTGTGCTGCTCACCGAACTGCGCGGGCTCGACGAGCGCGGCATCGACACCTCGCGGCTGCTGATCTCCGCCGATGCGCACCTGTTGATGCCCTACCACGTCGCCATCGACAAGGTGACCGAGCGCTATATGGGCAGCAAAAAGATCGGCACCACCGGACGCGGTATCGGGCCGTGTTATCAGGACAAGATTGCCCGGATGGGTATCCGCGCCGCCGACGTGCTCGACCCGGACCTGCTGGCCGCCAAGATCGCGGCCGCGTGCGAGTTCAAGAACCAGGTGCTGGTCAAGATCTACAACCGCAAGGCGCTCGATCCCGATGACATCGTCGAGACTCTGCTGGCTCAGGCCGAGGGCTTCTCGCATCGGATCGCCGATACCCGACTGTTGCTCAACAACGCACTCGAAGCCGGCCAGACCGTGTTGTTGGAGGGCTCCCAGGGAACTCTGCTCGACGTCGACCACGGCACCTACCCGTACGTGACATCGTCCAACCCCACGGCCGGCGGCGCGGCGGTGGGCTCCGGCATCGGGCCCACCCGCATCACCACGGTGCTCGGCATCCTGAAGGCCTACACCACCCGGGTCGGCTCCGGTCCGTTCCCCACCGAGCTGTTCGACGCAAGCGGGGAGTACCTATCCAAGACCGGTGGTGAGATCGGTGTGACCACCGGCCGGCGGCGGCGGTGTGGCTGGTTCGACGCCGTCATCGCCCGCTACGCCACCCGGGTCAACGGCATCACCGACTACTTCCTGACCAAACTCGACGTGCTGTCCAGCCTGGAGACCGTTCCGGTGTGCGTCGGCTACACGATCGACGGCAAGCGCACCGACGACATGCCGATGACCCAGAGTGATATCGCCCGCGCCGTTCCGATTTACGAGGAGTTGCCGGGTTGGTGGGAGGACATCTCCGGCGCGCGGGAGTTCGACGACCTTCCGGCCAACGCTCGCGACTACGTGCTGCGGCTGGAAGAGCTTGCCGGAGCGCCGGTTTCGTGTATCGGAGTGGGCCCGGGCCGGGATCAGACCATCGTGCGCCGCGATGTCCTGGCGGCCAGGACCTGATGTCAGAAGACGACCCACACACGCTCGATCCCGACTACGACAAGCACGGCGGCTTCCCCCGATTTCAGATAATCGACGAGCCTTCGGGTTTCGGCCGTTTCGTCACGGCCATGCGTCGCGCCCAGGATCTCGCCGTGTCGGCGGACGTCACCGACTGGGATCTTGCCGCGGATCGTGTCGAGGACCTGATCGCCTACCTGGCGCCGCACGAGGTCGCGGGTGGGATGGCGCCGGCCGGTCGGGTTGCGGGCCTGCCGGGTGCGGGCAGCATCCTGATGCCGCCATGGGAGGTCCGTCGATTCGACGCCGAGCTGGTGGAGATCGGCGTGCAGTTCAGCCGCTACCACGTGGGTGGGAACGATGCCGTGCATGGCGGAATGGTGGCGATGATGTTCGACGTGATGTGCGGCATCATCATTCACGCCATCGGCCGGCCGATCAGCCGCACCGCGTTCCTGCACGTCGACTACCGCAACATCACCCCGATCGATGTGCCGCTGACGGTGCGGGGCTGGGCATCGAAGATCGAGGGCCGCAAAACTTTCGTCAACTGCGAACTCACCGACGCCCGCGGGACGATGCTCGCCGAGGCCAACGGTCTGATGGTGCGTCTGCTGCCGGGCCAGCCGTGACATTCCCGTCGGCGTAGGCCGGCAAGTGCGAAACTGGCTCGATGGTCACAAGGACACCGCATAGCCTCACCACACCTCGCGCCGCCGCTCTGGCCGGTGTGTTATTCGCACTACTCTTCAGTGCCGTCATCATCCTGATCCGATCGTCGCTGCCCGAGGGGGCGCAACCGGGTTCGCAGTGGATTGACACCGGCAGTGGCAAAATCAAGCTCGCCTCGGAATTGATGCCATTCGCCGGCATCTCCTTCCTGTGGTTCATCGGTGTGGTGCGTGCCAATCTCGGTCGGTTTGAGGACAAGTTCTTCGCCACTGTGACCCTCGGCAGCGGGCTGTTGTTTCTCGCGATGATGTTCGTCTCGTCCGCGGTGGGCGCCGGACTGGCCGAAAGCCGGCACTACTCCGGTGTGGACTCCGGGGTGGGGATCTTCGGTCAGATGCTGTTGTTGAAACTGTCCAAGACCTACGCGCTGCGGATGGCGTCGGTATTCATGATGTCGCTGGCCACCATTTGGTTGCGCACCGGTTTGATGCCGCGCTGGCTGGTGCTACTCAGCTACGCGGCAGCGCTGACTCTGATGATCGGCGGCGACACCACCATGTGGCTGGTGCTGGCGTTCCCGGTGTGGGTCCTGATCGTCAGCGTGTTGTTTCTGGTTCGGGCCGGGGCGTTCGCGAGGCATCGCGAGGACTGAGTGGAATCGAGTCGGTCCGCTCGATGTCGTCGGCGCGGAAGGCCGGCCACCAGATCGCCGGTCCGATCAACGTGAACATCGCCGGTATAACGACGGTGCGCACGACAAAGGTGTCCAGCAGGATTCCCAGGCCGACGATGATGCCCAATTGGGTCAACGCGATCAACGGCAGCACACCAAGCACGGCGAACACCGCCGCCAGCACGATGCCCGCACTGGTGATCACCGCGCCCGTCGCCGAGACCGCGCGCACGATACCCCCGCGGGTGCCGTGCATCGGCGTCTCCTCCCGGGCCCGGGTCACGAGGAAGATGGTGTAGTCCACCCCCAGTGCCACCAGGAATAGGAACGCGAACAGCGGAGTCGTGTTGTCCAATGCCGGGAAGCCGAGCAGGTGCACGCTGACCCACCCGCCCATCCCGAGTGCCGCCAGCGTCGAGAGCGTTGTCGTGGCTACCAGCACCAGTGGTGTCAGCGCCGCCCGCAGTAGTACGTACAGCACCGCGAGCACCACGATGAGGATCGCCGGGATCACCACCCAGCGGTCCCGGACGGCGGTGTTCTTGGTGTCCAGTGCGGTGGCGTCGGAGCCGCCGACGAGCGCGCCGGGATCAGCCTGACGCACTGAATCACGAAGTGCAGCAATCGTTGTGAAAGCTGCATCCGATGCGGGCGTGGCATCGAGGACTACCTGCCACTGGCTTAGTCCGGCGTCAGAGACTCCGGCCGATGTCACCGAAGCAATACCCGGCGTGGCCGCAATCGCCGCCTGAACCGCTTCGGTGTCGGCGGTGCGGGCGATCACCCGGGTCGGATCGGTCAGTCCGCCGGGAAAGTGCGCGGACAGGGTCGTGAAACCGTCGACCGAGTCGGCGCGCACCCGAAACTGATCGATCAGCGATAAGCCGACCGGGATACCGATCAAGCCGGTGGCCAGGATGCCCAGCGCGAGGATCGACGCCACCGCCACCCGTCCGGCGTGCCCTGACACCCAGTCGGCAACCCGATGCCAGGCGCCGGTGGTGGTGATCTCCGCCGATCCGGCCCGAGGGATGAAGGGCCAGAACAACTTCGGGCCAAACAGCGCCAACAGTGGCGGTAATACCAGCAGGATGAAGATGGCGGCCACCAACAGACCGGAGGCGGCCTGCACGCCCAGGCTGCGGGTGGTGGGCGAGTCGGCAAGTAACAGCGACAGCAGGGCCAGCACCACGGTGGCATTACTGGCCACGATCGCTGGGCCGGCGAAACGCACCGCGGTGCGCAGCGCCTGCCGATGCGCCGCCGATTGTTCCTGCGCCGAAAGCTCCGGAGGTTCGCGGCGCAGTTCCTCGCGGTAGCGCGAGATCATCAGCAGTGCGTAGTTGGTGCCCGCGCCGAACACCAGCACGCTGGTGATGCCCGAGGTCGACCCGTCTCCACCCAGACCCGCCGCTTCGGCGACCGCCGCCCCCACTACCGCCGCGATCCGATCGGCGAAGGCGATCACCAACAGTGGCACCAGCCAGAGCACTGGTGAGCGGTAGGTGATGATCAACAGCAACGCGACGACGGCACCGGTGACCGCCAGCAGGTTGATATTGGCACCGGCGAATGAGTTTGCGATATCGGCGCCGAATGCCGGCCCGCCGGTGACATTGGCGACCAGGCCGTCGGGTAGGCCGTCGCGGGCGGCGGTGCGTAATTCCGTGACCGTGTCGGAGAGGGCGAATCCGGTGAGGTCCGGGTCCAGCGCCACCGGTGCCACCGCAGCTTTGCTGTCGGTGGCACCGATGACCGGCGCCGCGGGCGCGTCGGCAATACCGGTCGTCTGCATCATCCGGTTGTGCGCCTGTCCGGCCGCGGCCAGATCATCCGGCGAAAGATCCGTGCCGTCAGCCCTGCTGATGACGAGAAGAACAGGGGCTGCGTCACCGCCGGGGAACTGCTTGATCTCCTCGGCCGCGCGGACGGACTCGGAGCTGGGCGGCAGAACCACCGGGGATTGTTGAGCGGAGTCGGTCTGCGGAATCAGACCCAGCAGTGCGCCACCGAGTGCGGCGATGACCAGTGCTAGAACCCAGGACCGTCGGCGGGAGACCAGTTCGCCGATGCGGTCCCACAGTGGTCGGCCTACGTCGGGCGCGCGATGCATGTCGCTATCTTCCCGCTATGGATCTGCTTTCGCCGTGCTCGACACCCGCGCGCTCAGAGTCGGCCGGCCACTCGCTCGTCGAAGTACGTGGCGAAGCGCTCGCTGTCGACGCCGACGGCGACCGAGGCGTTGGGTTCACGACCGGTCAGGAACTGGCGGAGGATGTCGTTGCGGTAGGTGACGGTCATTCCCTGAGCCGGTCCAGCAGAGGTCTCGACGTCGACGAGGGCCGGGTGGGTCTCGAGCAGGTCGGGTTCGATGGCGGCGGCGACCGCCAACGTGTCGTAGAGGTGCAGCGCCTCGTGCTCGGGGAAAAGCTGTTCGCGCACATCGATCCACGACTCTGCGGCGTCGGCCACGAAGCCGGCTAGCGGCGAGCCGTTGTGGCGGAGTCGGGCGGCGCGGTCACGATCGAAGGATGTCTGGTGACAGACGTCGAGTCCGACCATCGTGATGGGTGCGCCACTGCGGAACACGACGTCGGCAGCGTCGGGATCCATCCAGATGTTGAACTCCGCCGCGGGAGTGACGTTGCCGGGCACCGCGACCGTGCCCCCCATGATGACCAGCGAGGCCATTGCGGTGGCCACATCGGGTTCGGTGTCGATGGCCGCGGCGATATTGGTGAGCGGACCGATGGCGACGACGGTCACCTGCCCGGGCGCCTCAAGCACGGTGCGGCAGATAAATGCCGCCGCGGTTCCTCCGAGCGCTCCGTCGGGTGGCTCGACCGGCGGTACGGTCTGGGCAGTCGTGGCCCGCTGATCCAGCCAGGCGGTTTGTAGGTGGCGCCGGTCCGGGTTGCGGGGCGCCACCGCGCCCGCGTGCACGGGGAGGTCGGGGTAGCCGGCCAATGTCAGCAGATGACGTGCGTTGGGCCAGGAGTGCGAGATCGGCACGTTGCCCTGCACCAGCGTCACACCGTCGACCTTCACTCCCGGGGTGTTGAGGGCGTAGAGAATGGCCATCCCGTCCTCGGGATCGGATCCGACTGTGCCCATCCCTAGATCGGTGTCGATGATCAGTCGCATTCGGTAACCGTCGCATATGCGCGGCTAACGTAGTGCTGGTGATGCGGGTCTGTGTGGTGGGCAGTGTCAACAATGACCTGATCTTCGTCGTCGATCGGCTACCGCAGCCGGGGGCGACTGTGCTGGCGTCATCGCTCGTTTGTGCACCGGGCGGAAAGGGCGCCAACCAGGCAATCGCCGCGGCGCGGTCCGGCGCGCAGGTGCAGTTGGTCGGCGCGGTCGGCGACGACTCTGCCGCGGCGTCGCTAATATCCCACCTCCGCGCCAATGGCGTGGGCACCGACGCCGTGTCAATCGTTGCCGGCCTGAGTGGTACCGCGGTCGTCGTCGTCGATGCTGCTGCCGAGAATTCGATTGTCGTTGCGCCAGCGGCGAATTCACACCTGACGCTGGGTTCGGAAAATTCACGGCGGCGGGTCACCGAGTCCGACGTGGCGTTGATGCAACTGGAGATACCGTTGTCGACCGTGCTCGATGCCGCGCGACTCGGGCGGCAGTCGGGCACCACCGTGATGCTCAATGCGTCGCCGATTCCGAGCGAGGTCGCACCGCTGGCCGAGGTGGCCCAATTCGTGGACGTCGTTGTCGTCAACGAAGAAGAGGCCGTCCACTGGCAGTGGCAGGTCCCGCACCTGGTGATCACGCGGGGATCCCGGGGCGCGTCCTATATCGGCACGGCGGGCTCATTCGACGTCCCGGCCCCAGTCGTGGACGCGGTCGACACCACGGGCGCGGGCGACGTGTTCGCCGGGGTGTTGGCTGCGAGTTGGGATGATGGACCGGATCGCGCAGTGCGGCGGGCCTGTACTGCCGCGGCGCTGGCCACATTGGTTCCCGGTGCAGGCAATTGCGCGCCGACCGAACGGGCGATCGCGGGCGCCGTGATAGAAGGATCACAATGACAGACGCCGGCCAACAGAGGGATCCCGCCGACAGCCGGCCAAGCCTGCTGCCGATCCTGACCGCTCTGGCGGTCGTTGCGTTCGTGCTGATCGCAATAGGTCTGCTGCGGACGATCCGGGGTGACGGCGCCTCCGATGAGGGCGGCGTCGGGGTTGCGGCCGTCGGTCAGAACGATGCCCTGCAGCGTGGCGATTACCCGGACTTCCGCACCTACACCTGCGTCAGCGAGCAGGGCACCGAGGCCGGGGTCCTCGCCGATCAGCGGCAGTCCGCGGCCGCCAAGGGCGCCCGGTTCGTCGACGACGTGACCGGGATTGCCGTCACCGGTGACCGAGCCACCGCCACGGTGGTGTACCACTTCGAGCGCTCACCGGACGCGAAGATCAGCAGCCCCATGACGTTCGTTCGGGAGAACGACCGGTGGAAGGTGTGCTCACCCGGGCCGAGATAGGCCCTATGGGAGAATCGCTTTCGTGAGCTACGCCGGAGACATCAACCCGCGGGACAGCTGGAAACTGCTGAGCGAAAACGTCGATGCGGTGCTCGTGGACTGTCGCACCCAGGCCGAATGGACGTTCGTCGGCGTACCCGAATTGACGCCCCTGGGCCGTGATGTGGTGTTCGTCGAGTGGAACACTTCACGTGGCCACAATGAGAACTTCGTCAACGATCTGATCGCATCGGGTGTCACGCCGGGGGAGCGCCCGGTGATCTTCCTGTGCCGATCCGGTAACCGCTCGATCCCCGCGGCGCAGGCCGCCACCGCCGCCGGTATCGCACCGTCCTACAACATGCTCGACGGGTTCGAGGGTCAACTCGACGCGCACGGCCACCGGGGCGGCACCGGGTGGCGTGCTGAGGGCCTGCCCTGGAAGCAGTCATGACCGCCGACGACACCGGTGTGCCCTCGGT
>Ga0194063_10000363_pt1 | contig 33568 bp, 39 predicted proteins | sample SepL3720m_MetaG_FD_155459 | JGI IMG/M metagenome (GOLD analysis project Ga0194063, IMG submission 155459) | Anoxic zone freshwater microbial communities from boreal shield lake in IISD Experimental Lakes Area, Ontario, Canada - Sep2016-L373-20m | ecosystem: Environmental > Aquatic > Freshwater...
TACGCCCTTGTCTAAAATTAATAATTAATCATTTAATGCGCCAGCAAAAGCAGAAATAAAATCTACTTCTTCAAGAGTTTTAACGTCAACAATATCATATTTAGCTCCTTTTAGATCATCATCCAAAGAAGTTAAAAATGCTTTTAAAGCAGGTGAGATATTTCCAACAGTTAAAAAGCTGATATTAAATTCGCGTTCATCTAATACATCAAGAGTAATGTCGATGATTGCTTTTTTTACAGCTTCTTGGTCATTAGGTTCGCCATCAGTAGCAACAAAAAGAACCGTTTGTTCTTTTCTACCACCATCTTTTCCGCTAGTTTTGTGAAGAAGATAAGCTTGCTTAATAAGTTCTGCGGTATTAGTTGACATTTCATTCGCTTTAAAGCTGCCAATAACTTCACTTGCTTTTTCTGCGGTAATTCCACGATAAGAAGTAATTTGATGTCCGAAAGCCAAAACATCAATTCCGTCTTCATCATATTTTGAAGCTTCATTTGCAAATTGAATAGTTTTTTCTTTCAAAAATTCAATACGAGATAATCCATTTGGACAATCATTTGTTTGCATTGAACCTGATACGTCTACACCGAAAATAAAATTGTCGCCTTTGTTTAATTCTAAGTTGCTCATTTTAAATATAAATTTAATTAATAGTTAATTGTTAGCATAAACAGCTAACACAGCACAACATAAAAATGTTTTTTTGTATGTCAAACACTTTTTTTAAAAAAGTTTATCTAAAGTTTATCTGGTTTAAGACGATAAATAGCGAAAGGAGGGTTTTTATCTCTAATTTTACCGCCATACATATCACGCTGCACAAAATCAGAAATCCAGCCCTTTGAGGTATTCATGCAGATATGTCCATAAGGCTCGTATTGAATAATAGCAACATCCCCTAATTCTGATTTGTAATCTTCTTTCTTTTGCTCAGGAAAACTAAAGACTTTTTTAAATCTTAACGCTTCATAAGCAGGAGCGCAATTCTTAGCAGTAGGGAATTTTTGGACAGCAACACCAAAACCAAAATCGCAAGCACTTCTAACAAACGCAGCGCAATGCCCGCAAGTGTCTTTATTGTAAGACGGAAAGGCTTTAGTGATTAAATATTGACAGGCTTTTTCTAGTCTTTTATCCATGCTAATCTACGCAGTAAGATTGTTCATCGTGAGTAAGACTATCAATACAATAATCGCAAGCAAATTCATTATTTGCAATCTTTGCATCTTTGTCGGCAATAGAATATTGAATCGAAGGGTAAAAATATTCTAAATGCGCGCCGTAACACAAATCTTTACTTGGTTCTTTTTGTGTATTTTTGCACGAGTTTAGCGCGCTCAGCATCAGTAAGCTTGCGAGAATGATCCACATATTTATTCTTTTTTTGAACTTGTCTTGCCACATATTTATTTTCTAAAATTTGAATTGATTCTTTGCCTTTCAAAAAGCCGTATGCTAAAGCTGCTAAAATAGCTCCAAGAATTGCCAAAATTTTATTTATCATGTTTTGTAAATTTATCTATAATAGTTCCAAAAAGCAAAGCAATTCCCGAATAAATCAAGCTATCAAAAGAATTATCTATATTTGAGAAATTAACAAGCAAAGTCTCAATATGAGTAGCTGCGTAAATATTTAAAGCAACTTTTCCCAAAAGTCCAGTGCCAATGAGAGTTACGCCAACAACTCGCTTAAGACTAAGCTTGCCGCTTTTTTCACAAAGGATTGATAATTTACTTTTTTTCATCAAATCGTCTATGAATATTATCTACTTCTTTTCCAAAAAGTTCTTTAACATGTGTAAATCCCATGTCGATCGCATTTGTTAAAGTAGTTTCTAATTTATCCATTTTCGCATAAACAGAATTAGTTACATTTGTAAAATCATGTCTTACAATGGAGTTTTTGTGTTCAGCTTCTTTTAGAACTGCAACTTCTTGCTCAAGCCTCTTAAAAGTTAAATTCCAAAAGGTTTTACCGACAATAGCAATAACGAAATTAACGCCAGCAATAATGAAAGCAGCAATTCCAGCTAGTTTGTATAAAGAATCTAAATCCATATATTATTCTGAATCTGCTTCTTTTTGAAGCTTTCTAATATAAGAAACTATTGCAACGAAAAGGTCTTTTAATAACATGCTTTCGCCAATAGTTTCTCCAGTAATTGGATCAATCAATTCAAAAGTATCTGAATCAATTTGTGAAAGACTTATTATTTTATCAAGATTATTTGAGTAGCCTTGAATAATATTAGTGTCTCCTTTGGAGTCAACAATGGCTTCGACTTCGCTAATCGTCAATCTAACTCTTTCAGATTCGGAAATTCCGTATCTAATAATGATTTCTTGACCTCTGATGAATGGTTTTCCTAAAGTAGTGTTATAATTTCTGTTAGTCATTTTGTTCCTTGTTTTTTTAGTTGATTAGAATGATTGATATCCGCGAGCATTAAAATAGATAGCACCAGTTGTACCAGTAGCCGTTAAAGTAGCAACTTCTAATAACGTAGCTGCTGTACCTTTTAAAGGTGTTGGAAACTCTATATTAGTAGTTGGCAACCCTGTAGTTGGTATTTTTGTCCTAAAAATAACAGTTCCGGCCGCGCCATCCCGAATTACTAACTCTGTAGCAGTAGTTAAAACTTCCGCCATAATAGTTATCGCAGTTATGTAATTCCTAATAGAAGCAGCACCAGCGGCTTTTATTGTTACAGCTGTTGTTGTATTAACTATCCCAGAAGCAGCGGCCGCATATTGCCAGTCATTTTCTGCTGATCCAAATGGTTTTTGAATAACTTGTCCTGCAGAAGTAATCATTACATCTGATGCGTCCCCTTGGATTAGGGTTGTATCTAAGGTAGTATTGACGCGACCAGCAACTCTAACTGGTGATCCAGTTGATGCAGAAGAATGAGCGGTTTGTCCATTTGCCAGAGTTCCTACTGAAGTAACAGCTCCTGAAGCAATTACTGACGTTGTATTTAAGTTGCCAGCAGTATTTTGTGCTATTTGATTTACAGCTGGCGCAAAAGGCGTTTGCATAAATTTAGAAAACGCTTGTATTGAACCACCAGTTATTGTAGTAGCAATTCTTAAGCGAATATACCTAAAATTTACAGGCAAACTATAGCCAATTGATGATGCTGTTGCAGTAATTGCAGCACTTATTGGGGTTCCTGTTACTACGCTCTGGTTATATGCTAAGATGGTTACGAAATTGACATTATCGTTTGATCCTTCAAAGATAAATGTTCCGCCAGTTCCTGTTGATATTACTTGGATCATTGCTGATCTGTAGCCAGTTGCGTCTGTTGCCGCTGTTCCTGCTGTTGTAGATAAGATGTTGTTTACAACTGCTGTTTGAGCTGATTGACCAACAATGTAAAGGTCTTGAACATTTTCTTCAGATAATGTTACTGGCATTGAAGCCGCAGCAGCAGCTTGTCCATTAGGATTATTTGGATTGTAAGCCATATTTAAAAGATATTATAATTAGTATTGTTTGAAATAAATTGTAGAGCTTGGTAAGATGTGATTGTAATAGATGTTGATCCATCGGCGTTCTGACCGCCTGTAAAAGTTACAGTGATGTTAGATGTATGTCTATTTTTAACCATAAAAATTGCTGTATTTCCTACCGCCGTAGGTAATGTTAAACTGCCAGCTCCAGTAAATTCATAAACCACAATTCCACTTGTCGTAGTAGCTGTAATAGCCCCGCTTTGCCCATTGTTGGTTATTATTTCAATGCCGCCGCCACCGCCAGTTGAAGCAACAGGACTATAATTAAAAGGAGAATTTTTGGACATGATTATTAAAAGTTAATGTTAATTGCGTTCAATTCTTCTAAAGTTGTGCAAGCGTTTATTTCCGCCAACTTGTCAGTGTAAAGAGTAAATAAATTCTGATCTCTAACGTCTAAGTGATTGGCTAAAGTTTTAAATTGATCTAAATTTAAATCTAATCTATTGTTGTCAATATCTGTCCATTGCGCCGTAGTGCCAGCAATAGCATTTTGAAGTCGAATAATTCGAGAGTTTAAAATTGCTATGTCAGGAATTTTAAGTTTAAAAGTGCGAGCAACTCCATCAATTTCATAAACTTGCAATGAACTTGGTTTTGGGGTTTCAACTTCCATTTCGCTGGTGCGGTTGGCTTTTAATTGATTTATTTTAATTTGTTTTTGTAAGTTTAATTGATTAAGCAATTCTTCTTCGCTTAATGGCTGATTAAATTCTGCAATTTCGCTTTCAATCAATAGAATTGCTATTCCATTAACCAATTTATGAGGTTGTAATTTTATTTCTTCTTGAGTCATATTATTTTATTCCATAAAGTTTAAATATGCCTGAAGCTATGTTGCCAGAAGACATTAAAAATTGAATTGCATTAACGGCAGAGGTGTTGCTAGTATAAATTCCTTGACCAATAAAATGACTTCTATCACCAACCGCATTAATGTAAGTTCCTTTAAAAACACATTTTTTATTAATTGTAGTGCTACTTGGATTATATAATTCAAGAGAACCTTCTAAGGCTCGAGCTATTGTCGTTGATAAGCCATAACCAGCGCCGTTTGAAGAAATAATCCCGATAGAATTCGCAGGAGTATTTGAAAATACCCAATTTGTGTTTGCAGAAGTTTCTACAGAAGAAAGATAAGTTGTTGTTGGATAAGTAGACCCGTTATCAGTACTAAATCTTGCAAGTAATAATACATCGTTAGTCGCTGCGACAACATCTATAAATTCGACTATATATTTAGAAAACTGCGAAGATAAATCAGTAAATGCAATTGAAGCTGAAGAAGAAGCTGTTGCGGTAGAAATCAAATTAATAGCATTAAATTTCGATGCCGCAAAAGCAGATGGAACAATTGCTCTTGAAGAATCTGTTCCATCAGTTACCTCAGCATCAGTTGCAATTTCAATAGTTCCCGCTAAAGCCGTAGTTGCACTTTGAGTTCCAACTAAAGGTACGTTGCCAGATGCGGTTCCTGTGGTTAGCAAAGACATTCCCCCAACACCCGTAAATTGAGGAATTTTATTTGCTGCCCCAGTTAATCCAGCTAAAGCGCTTAAATTAGCATTTTGAGCTTGAACATTTGTACCAATTTCAAGTCCAAGATTAGTTCGTGATGCTGAGGCACTTGCTACATCATCTAAATTATTGGCAATTAATAAAGGATTGCCGCCAGCGCCTGATTTTTGAAAGAAATTGAAAGTAATCTCACTTGTTCCAAAAACAATTGGAGCATCAGCGCAAACAACTTCCCAAAGAGTATTTGGATATTGAGTACCAGAAGTTGTAAGAATTAAAGTGCCTGAAACTGCATTAAGTTCGTTATTAAACCATACAGCACGAGTCCACGCGCTTGTTGAAACAACATAAACGCCATTTTCTGTCTCATCGTCTTGAGCATTTACAAGGACATTATCACCTTCCACTACTGCAACACCATTTACAGTTTGCTCTCCTGAAAGCGTAATGTTAACCATAGTGGCTACAAGCACAGGAGACTTGGCTCCAAGCTCTCCTACTACACCACTTTTTAAATCTGTTGTTGTCATATTTTAGGCAATAAAAAAGCCGCCCTCATTTCTGAGTAGCGGCTGATTTTCGGATTAATTTCCAATTATAGAAAAATAGTAAATATCATTTGGATAGATGCAAGCTATTTTTTAGCTGGTTTTAAAATAAAATCTATTGGCGCAGGTTCGCCTCCTTCTCTTTCTTCTTTTAAAGCTTTTAAGAAAATATCAATTTGCGCTCCACCGCCTATTGTAAAGATTGCAGAAGTTTCATTTATTCCTTGCATAACTTTGATTAAATCAACTTCTTCATCCTCACTTACGGCATTAACAGCTTCTTTTCCTAATTTACTTATTCCTTCACCAACTATTGAAATTCCTTTAAATCCTGATGGATTATAAGAATCTTTTCCATAACTCCAACCAGAATAAATTTGGCTTGCTACAGGAATTGGAGAAAGAAGCGATCCAGCAATTAAATTTGCATAATGTAGAGTTTTATCTTCCTCATCATCTTCGCCTCTACCAGAAAGCAAATTAGAAATTCCCTCTCTTAAAAATTCAGTTAAAATTGCATCTACAGCAAATAATAAAGCAAAATCAGAAATAAACTTAGCAGTATCTTTTGGCTTTTTAAAGTTTGTTTGGCGATAACTTCCAACCAGCAAATTAAGCTTTACATTAGCATAATTTCCAAAGATTGTAAAAGCTTTTACAAGTGCTGAATCATCTCTTTGGATTGCCGAAAGAGATTGTTTATAAGAAGAGCCTTGAGTTTCAATTAACAATCTATCTGCAAGCTCTACCGCCTTCGCATCATCGCCTTTAAAATCTTTTAATCCTTTGTAATAAGCTCCGTACCAAGTTGGCAAATCTGCTAACATTTGCATTTTAGTTGTAGCTAAAAAAGCGAATTTAGTAATATCTTTGCGAATTTTACCAGCTTTGTGCATATGGTCAAAAACCTCGTAAATATCACGAGTCATTGTTTTTGAACGATTTTCTAAAATTTTAGATTTTGCAAAAGCTAGTTTAGCAGCTTTATTAATTGAAACAGGATTGCCATTTCCTAAAGCTTTCCAAATACCTAAGCCCATGTTTTTGTAACCAATTTTTACAATTGATTGCAAAAGACCAGTAGGTTGAATTATCGCAGTTGCTAATTTAAAAGCCATTGTCCAAGTTACAGTTATGTCTCTTGATAAATTAGCAGCCTTAGCAATAAAACTTTCTTGCGTAATAGTGCGTCCATACATATCATAAACCCAAGATTGCAACTGCTTATATTCAGCAATTCCAATTTTCTTAACTAAATTTGTTTTTAACCTTCTGTTGTTTATAATTCTGTAAGCATTCCATGCAGCGGGCTTCATGGCAATAATATTAATTGCCTGAGTTAAATGCTTTGAAAGAGGGTTTAAATCTAAAACAATTTTTTTGGTTACTTTTTGATCAGTTCTTTCTTTTGTCATAGACTCATGAAAAGAGACTTCATCAAAACCAGTTCCAAATAAAGTCTCTTTCAAATCTTGTACAGTGTCTGATTTAAAATTAGCTTCTGCTGTGTAAGCTAAAGGATAATAACCACCTTTTAAAGAAACTTCCTGACCATCTTTAGAAACAATTTTAAGAGGTACTGAATTTTGTTTCTTAGCTGCAATTCCGAAAAGCTTCTTTTGAGTTGATTCAATACCAGACCAATAGCTATTAACTAAATCCCAAATATCTTGAACAAACTCTAACTCATTTTTGTTTAAAGAGGAAATAATATCTATAACTTGAGCATCCGAATAGTTAAATCCGTCCCTTACGCGAGTTCTGTTAATTTCATTTCCCCAGTTCAAAGCAAATGCAAGAACTGCTTTTTTAGGATAACTTTTGCCAACTGAATCAAAATAAGTTCTTTTATCGGAAATCTTATAGCCGCCAAAGTGTTTATTATAAATAGCATCAACTTTTTTATAAAGTTCATCAGACATTTTATGTTTTTCCAATTCTGCTGCATTTAAATCTTTTTCAAAAAGCTGATAAAATTCTCCAAGATTTTTTTCACCATCAATCTTAAGAGTAGTCTGGCTAGTTTTAATTAAAGAAGAAGCATAAGAATCAAAAGCTTTAACTAATTTTTCTCTTTCGGTTGGGGCTTCTATTTCAGGTTTATCTTTTTTGATGTTGGTATTTGCTTGCTCGATAATTCTGTCAACAATTGAATTTAGTTCTTGTTTCTTGCCATTAACTTCCAAGATATTTATATTACGCCCAACAGTAACAAGATTTTGTATTGCATCATCAAGCGTTCTAAATTCATCAGTTGTAAGCGAGCGAATATTATCTTTATCTTGAAATTCTCCTAATTCAGGAAATTCAACCAGTCCCAAAACACCAGAATTGGTTTGCTCTTGCTTCCATTTATCTAAAGCTTCAGCATTGGTTTTTTGATAATCTACGCCTTTAGGGGCTAAATTAAAATCTTGAAGAAGATTAACAGCTTTTAATCTGAAATCCTCATCAATTGTAACTTTGCCAGCTTTGGGTTTTTTCTTAATTCCAGTATAACTCTTAAGAGCTTTCTGAACTTCATTTTTAATTGCAAGGCTTTCTCTAAAAAGATAATGGTTCAGGAGTTGTTTTTTCTTCCACTCAACAGCTTTCTCATAATCCTTTTGACCAAGTGCTTTGCCAGCTTCTCTGGCTGCCTTTACTTCATTTAAATAGAAAGTATTGGTGTCGGTTGCATCTTTAATTTGTTTAGTCGCTATGATTTCTTTGGCTTTTTGCTTATAAGCTTCTTTAGTTTCAACATAAGTTTTAACTTTTCTATTGGCTGCATTTAGCTCGTAGAGAATTTTGTTTGCACGCGCTTCATTTTCAGAGGCATTAAGAGCTTCGTTCTCAATTGTGCCATCATAAAGCATATCACCATAGCGTCTTACCATCTCCGCATCGGTAGCCTTCTTTAATTCCTCTTTAAAGTTTGGAACATTTGCGATTGCATAAAGCATTTGTCCAGCATCATTAAAACCAAATTCTTCGGCTACCATATCCACGGGAACGCCGTCTTTGGCAAGAATGTCAGCAGGAAGGTATTTTAAAAACTCTGTGTCATAATTGTTTTTAATATCTTCGCGGCTTAGTTTATAACCTGTAGCGCCTTCAACTGGCTCTTCGCCAAGTAATTGACCAGTTTTCAAAAAATGAACAAGGCGGAAAGTTTTATCTTGATTCATTTCTAATTCAACTTCTTTCTTTACCGCCGCCCTTTCTTCTTTGTAGAATTTCTTGTTCTCAATTTCCTTTTGCTTCAAAGCCTTAGTCAAAAGTTTTTCTTTAGCTTTCTCATTGGCAGTGTCGTTAAGTTTTTGATAATCCTTCTTTTCAGCAGCCGTAAGCAATTCTAAAATTTGATCGTCAGAACGAAATATTGGATTGTTTTTTAATGACTCAATTGCTTCATCTGATGCAAACATACGATCAAATACACCCCTTACATCATTGGTAAGTTTGACATTTAAATTTTTAATATTGTCATTATAAATTCTAATTAACCAACTTTTAAATCTTGCAAAAGCATCTCTTAAAGCAATCGATGGTGCTTTACCTTCAAATAAATAAGCCTCAAAACCACGAGCAAATTTCTCATGCGCTTCTGTGGTAATGTTTCCGTCTTTGATTCCTAGCCAGTTTTCAAGAATTTTCCAATCTTTCTTTATTTGTTCAGAAACATTTGGAACGGCAGCGATGTCTCGGTTGATTTGTAAAAAGACATGTCCTAGTTCGTGGAGAACTGTAGATTTGTTTTTGTTTTCAAAAAGGGTGATAATTGGCTTTTGTCCAATGAATTGAGTTTGTCCTCTTGGGTTTGATTCATTTTGAAATAATGGCAATCCTTGTCTTTGGATTGACTCGCGCATTGCGGGGGTGATTTCTACAGCGTGTTGTAATTTACCTGTGTCGGATAAATATTTTTTATATAATTCGCTATTATTATTTATATCTTTTTGTGCGTCATTAAAAGAATAATCATTATTTATATTTTTCCACACCCAATCTCTAAATGTTAAAATTTTATTTTGATTTTTAGAGGGAGTGCTACTATTGCCCAACTCAATAGCTTCAACCTTACCACCAAACTTCTTAGCCAACTTATTCACCATCGTTGGCACAATTTTATCGTAGAAGGCTTTCATGCCTTCGCCGCCTACTTTTAGATCGTCACCTTCAATTCTTACAGTTTTAGTGCCCTGCATTGGTTCGTTCTCTAGTAACTTCTTAGCAGCATCCTTTCCAACAAAAGATTCTAATTGATCTGGAGAAATATTGTTTTTTAACTCAGTACGATCTCCAGCTCTAAATGCTAATTGAGAGTCGTTTTTGTTGTAAGAAATCCAAGAAACCTGCTTACTCAAATCATATCTTTCAGCCTGCTGCTCACCAGTTGTCCAAGCAACTTTGTCAAAGCCGTTTTCAACCGCCCAGAGTAAGGCACGTTTAAAGGCTAGTTCGTTCCAAGTGGTTTTGAAGGGGGCGTTGGGAACTCTCATATAAGAATCATAAGCTTCTTCATATTTTTTCAAAAGAGATTCTGGCGCTTTAGCTTCCAATAAATCTGTATAAGATACTTGACCAAAGGGCTTATTTACGCCAATAGCTTTTATTTCCTCTTCTACTTTTTTAAGTAGTTCTGCGTCTTTATACCCCTTTTTCCTCCCCTCTTGGTGCCAATCGCTTTGCAACTCTTCCACAAACATAACGCGCTTGCCTTCTGCATCTGTGCGTTCATTAAAGCGGATATGGGCTAAAATATTTGGTTCATCGTAGTGGGAGGATTTGTAGATAGAAGATTTCTCATCTTTGCGTAAATTTTTAGATTTTAAATAATTCTTAATTATTTGTTTTTGCCCTTCTTCTAATTTGTAGTCTTCCAATAAGTTTGGATTTTCAATTAAATCGTCTAGGGCTTTACCAGCGCTATCATAATTATCTTTCCAACTTCCTTCTTGCTCTATTAAGGCTCTGGCTGCAATTCTTAATGAGCCTATCTCTTGTTTGTTAATAGATTCTTGAACTGGCAAAGTCAGCAACAACTCGCGATAATTCTCGCCACCTGCTAGGGTGTATTTTTCGAATTTGGTATTAGGTTTTTCAGTTTTTGCTGCATCCAATCTATCTCTTAAATTGTCTCTGATCTCTCTTAATCTATTTAACTCTTGATTTGGCAGTTTATCTTGAATTCCTTTGTTGACCACAAACGCAGCTTTTTCATATTCTTTTTCAAGGATTTCAGCTTCATTTTTACCCTTAACAACCTCCTCAACCTCAATCTTATTAGCCTTTAAATAATCAAGAATCTGCTCTTTAGTAACGCTGCCTTTCTGCTCTTTTATCCAGTCTTCAATTCCAGTCCAATCAAGCTCTTCTTGTTTAACGCCTTTTTGAGTTAGGTTTTTAATTATGCCAGCCCATTGCTCGGGTGAACCTTTGCCTTGCGGTAAATCGGTGATTTGTTTTTCTAAAGAAGAATAGAAGGTTGGGGTGGTTTGGTAATATGTTTTTACAACCTTAATTGCAGCGTCATCAAAAACTACGTAATTGTGGTGGCCTTCTTTTTTATTACGACTGTTGCCATCAAAATATTTTATGCCATTTATTCCATTGGCATGAAGAAACTTAGAAGCTCCTTCATCGTTACGAGAATAATCTTTAAGACTACTTGGAAACCCGTCATCCTCAGCTACTTTTTTAAGAAGTTGATAAAGCTCATTTCCGCTTAATTCATAAATATCATCCGCATTCCAATCGCTAAGATAATCTATCATATCTTCTTGAGGAATCTGATCAAATGCTTTTTTTACGGCTTCTTGTATGTTAGGCGGCTGCTTACTCAACATATTATCCCAATCCAACATAGTATCAGCTTCAGGGATATTTACTTCGTAAAGTTGCCCTTCTTTTGCCTTTTGATATATCTCCACAATTCCTAAATCGTGATTCAGGTTTGATATTTCGTTTTCCAACTTTTCTAAATCAGCTTTTAATTCTTTTTTTTCTTTTGAAAAAAATCCAATTTTAGAAAGATCGTTTTTTATATTTAATTTTTCAGAAGTCTTTTCGTCCAGTTTCTTTTTTAGGATTTTAATAACTTCGGGAGCTGCATCTTTTAAATCTTTTCCAGTTCTATACTTTAAAGATATTTCAGGTGTTAGTAAAAAAATTCCTTTACTAAGGTCGACTGATAATTTTTTTCTATACCATTCTGCAATTTCCTTGTCACCAGCAAAATAAAGCCCCCAACCAAAAGCCTGCGCCCCTTCTCCACCTCCAATATTGTCTAACGTAAATTTATCAAATTTGTAAGGAGTTCCATGAAAAGCAGATTGATAATAAATATTCGGATTTTCAGAATCAAAAGTGCCTTTGTTTTCTACGGATTTGATTTGGGTTGGGTCAAAGGCTACATAAACATCACCAGCTTTTGATTTTTCATTATTATTGTAATTGTCCTTAACATTTTTAACAACAACGCCATCAAAACCATTTTTCTTTGCATAATCAACAATCTGTTTTGTGCCTACTAACTTTTCCCCATTAATTTCAGTTTGAAATTGTCTCCAAACTTTATTTTCAGCGTTGACAACTAGAGGATTTTTAATGGCTAAATATGTTTTTACAACTCCACCTTGAGCGTTTTGATAATCATAAGCTCTTTTCTCATCGGTGTATGATTTTGCCTTAGCAAGAGAACCAGTAAAATAATAAGCTCTATTTTTATCTTCGCTGCCAAATTGCTCATTAGCAGTTTTAAAGATTGGATCTTGATTAAACTTATTTAATTCTGGCATTCCATGATAAACAACCAAAGGCTTACCATTCTCATCAACTACTTTTGAATCTCCGAACCATTTCTTAAAGGCTGGGGTTTGGGTTTGGTCTTGAGCTTGATTAAAAGTTTGACCTTCAAACTCTTTAATTGCTTTCTTAATCTCTTCATTGCTTGCATTAATATCAATTCCAGCCCTGTCTAGCTCTTCTAGGAATGATTTAACTTGGTCTTGTTCTGCGTTAGGAGCGTGGGAAATATCTTCTCCGCCAATCTCTTTTGCAAGTAGGTCTAGGAAATGCTGACGGTCAACATATTCGCCTTGGGTTTTGATTTCAGCATGAGGGAATTTTGTTTGTAGTTCGCTTGCTACGAAGTTGTCAACATTGCCAAGGCCACCTTGTTTTTTGAATAAGCCAACCATTGTTTTAGGATTAATTCCTAAAGCAGCTAATTCACCTGCAAGATTTGATCCTAATTGAACGCCGCCTTTTTCTTTAAGCATCTTAATAAGAGGCTTGCCAGCTTTAGGGGTTTTGATTGGTTTACGGGCTTTGTCTAGGAATAAATCTAGGTCTTCAATTTTATTAACAGCTTTAAATGGCGTTTCTTTGTAAATACCATTGTTTAATTCAAGCTGCCCAAGGTAACTATTTAAAATTTTTTTCGCTTCTTCTTCTCCAACTCTAGAACTAACTGTATCATAGTAAGCTTGAGTTTTTGTAATAACTTCTTTAGCATCGCGATAAGGCATTCCTAAATTAAGGATTTGCTTTTCAATGTTTTTCTTTACTGCATCTTGTTCTGTAAATGATTTTTTTTGCTGTTCTTGATAATGAATATTTGGGACAACATTTTGTAAGAAAGCATCTTGGGCTTCTAAATCAGAAAAGCTTTCAGGGCTTAGCTTCATAAAATCTTCAAGACCAGCAGCTTCGGGAATATTAACTAATGCGGCAGCTACGTCATTGCCCTTAAGAACAATATTCCCGCCAGTATCAAGAGCTTCTTGTATTTGAGTTTGAATTTCAGGAAGTGCGGCATTAATTACCTCTATTTCTTGAGGGGTTTTGCTTTGAAAATATGTTTGAACTTGATCGGCAGAAAGATAAACAGATTGTTCGCCAAGTGTTTCAGCAGTAGCTTCTTTAAAAGCTTCAGGGCTTCTTTGCAAAATTTTACTTTGTTTCGCTTTTTCAACAACATCTTTAATTGTTTTTTTATCTTCAGCCTCTTGTTGTCTTTTTTCAACAATTCTAGCGGCATAATCTACAGTTGCGCCCGCAGTTGCGAAGCCAGCACCCCCAATTGATCCAGCAACAAAACTTTGTTTTACACGATTAGAAACCTCTTTGCTGCCTAAATATTGCAAGATTGATTCAGGAGTTACCTTATCTTTTTCAGTGCCAAAAGATTTAAATTTTCCTTCTGAAACATATTTTGCAGCTTCACCTAAAATAACATTGGAATATTCTTGCGCTGCTTCTGTAGTTCCTTCAGCCAACATTGTGCTTGCAATGTTTTTAAGATATTCGCGACCAATAGAAGTTTTTAAAAGTTCTTCTGCGGATTCTTTAGTAAAAAGTTTTTTAAATGGTTCTGTTGCAACTTTAGCAGGAATAAGTTCTAATAATCCACCAATTCCACCAGTTAAAATTGCAGCACCAGCAGCAACTGATTTTTCAATTGGTTTGCCTGTTTCATCTACAAAATTTTTATATTCGCCATAAGAATCAGCTGTCATTCTTTTTGAGCTTTCAGTAAAAACTCCAGCTCCAGCGCCTGACCTACCAAAAGCCTTAGAGCCAATTTTAAAACCAAGTTTAGCACCTGGTATAATTGCTTCTGGCCCAGCAAATGCCCCCGCTACAGCTCCAATTGCTCCACTAGCCAAACCAGTTACACCATAACCTTTTACCGCTCCATAACCCATTTGCACTACAGTGGGAATTTGCCCTAAAGTATAAGCTGGAATTTGCGCTGCTAATTCAGTTGCGTCATTTTTAAAAAGCCCAAGTTTATAATCAGTATTTTGTAATTTTTGTAAATCTCTTTCAGCAAAATAAAGTTCGTTTAATTCTTTATTGCTTAACTTAAAATTTTCATTGCCAGTTACATCAAAAGCCATGCTTTTAAGCCCTAAATCGGTGGTTTGGCGACCAATTTCGTTGCTTTGAAATTCTTTTTTAGTATTGCCAACTATCTTTTCAAAATAAGTAAGATTATCTACATCATCGCGCAACATTGCGGTTTTAGAAGAATCGGCTAATTGAGCAGCAGTTTTTGGGAAATTATTAACTAAATCATCGTAACTAATTGAATTAAGCTCCGTCATTTGCTTAATTTCATTTTCTTTAGCTCTTACTGTTTCAATAGGAATGCCAGTAGCACGCGACATTTGATATTGTTGTGTTGCTTTCTCAGGAGGGATGGGAGTTGAAGCAAATACATTAGTTTTAATTTGGCTTGCCTTATTAGTTTTTTCTTCATTATTAATCGAATCTAAAGCATCAAAAAAACCAGTAGCACCATTTCTTTTTGCTGTGTCCTCTGCGTTTATTGAATCTAGTGCGTCAAAAAAACTGCTATTATTTTTCATTATTTTTTAATATTTGTTGGACGACCACGAGAATCACCTAATTTTTCATAATAAGCTTTTTCAGCTTCTGGACTTTGATCTGGCAAAAAGCCTTTTTTACCACCTTTCCCAACAGGAAGTAAGTCATTTGTATTTGTAACTTCGGCAGCTCCAGCGTCAGAAATTAATTTTGGAAACCTAATATAAACTTTTTTAATTTCTTCATCAGTTGGTTTTGGTCTTCCTAATTTTCTAGCCTCATCATAGGCTTTTTCTCTAAAATCATCGGGAATTGCAATAGCTCTTCCTCTAGAAACTTCATACTTTCTTTTTTCTTCAGTGCCTCCCCATAAACTATCTTTTTCAAAAGACTGCTTAACAACAAGATCGTGAGCCATATCTTGAAGCTCCCTTACCGTTGGTGGACGTTTATGTGCTTCTTGAAATATTTCTGATTCTTCATTTAATCTTGTTTTAAATTTGGCTGCTTGAGTTTTTCCGCTATCTTCAGTAAGTTTATATCCTATTTGTTTTATAGTGCCATTGGCAACTTGGTCAAAAGCAGCAATTGAAGCAGGAACAGTAGTTTTTTGTTGTAATTTTTGAAGCTCTGCAATTTTATTAGATGGAACATCTGCGGCAATTTTAAGAGGAGAAATCTCTGAAAACTTTGTGGGATCTTTTACATACATGTCTTTGTAATCCCAATAATTCTTTTCTTGTTCTGTTGCTTGAACCTTGCCTTCACCTAGTTGTTTTTGACGGACAGCATCATATCTGGCAATATCTTCATTAGAAGCTTTTAACTGAACGGCAATAGGGAGTTGGTCAAATGCAGCTCCTGAAGAAGCGCCTTTTAAAAGTTCATTGTCAACATTTAACTTAGCTTGTCTTTCAGCTTTAGCCGCAGCTCTTTCAGCATCATTTTTTTGCTGCTCTAAAAGCATTTCTGCCCTATCTTTTAGCTTCATTCTTTCATCAGCGGGAAGCATCCTAGCTATTCCTTTTCCTTCAGTATCTTTATCAGCGCCGTTAAGAATATTAAGTTGCTGTTGGGGAGGAAGACTAGCTATTTGAGTTGTAACAAATCTTTTATTTACGTCCTCATTATATTTTTGAATTTTCAAATCGCGGTTAGGATCACTATAAGGAATACTTAAAGCAAAATTATCTTTGGTAGCGCTTAGAATATCTTTTTGAACATTTGGATCTCTCGCCTTTAAAAAAGCATCGAGGTTTGCATCTTCTTCTTTAGCCGCAGTCGCCATTCCATAGGCTTGTTGTTTTGCTTCGGAAGTTTTAAGAATTTGTCCAAATTTTTGCGCTTGGTGTAAATTTAAATCCTCTTCTAATCTTTGCGAATATCCGTTTTCTCCAAGAGATTTTTTAGTTTCATCTTTTATTTTTTTCATTCCCTCTTGGTATTTTTGAGGAAGGTTTGCATAATCGGGGCTTTGATCTAATTCTGTTTCAAGATTAACTGATTGTTGTAAAGCTTTAGATTTAGCAATTGAATAGTTAAACTTGTCATGGCGATTTTTTATTTCCAATAATACACCACCAGTTTTTTCTAAAACTTGTCCTAATTTAGCGGTAGCTTCAGGCACAGCGGTAACATCAGCACTTACAACTTGAGGCGCGTTATAACCAGCAGCTTGAGGAACTGATAGTTGATCGACAATTGGGAATTTACTCATTATAATTCAGCTTTTGCGGTTAAATCAGTAGGAGATTTAGAATTGTATTTCGCATAGAATGATCCAGCAGTTGCGCCAGATCCAATTAAACTAGATATAGCTCCAATATTAGCAGCTTTTCTGGCTTGTTTTCCTTCATAGCGAGTCATAGTCGCTTTATTTCTTAATCCTATAGCTTCATTTTTTAAAGCATCTGATTTAGTGTTTCCTTCATATAAAGCACTTAAAGCTTCATATTCACCTTGACTGGCAGTATTAGAAATTAAATCAGCAATATTTTTTTCAGAAGTTGAGGCTCCTTGTGCGGCGGCAATGGCGATTTGTTTTGATTGCAACATTTTGTTTTGCCTTAAAGCTTCTGTCGCTCCTCTTTGTCCACCTGCGACTGCATTAGCTGCGGCAATATCGGCTAAATCTGCATTCTGGTTATATTGTCCAGCAACAGTAGTCGCCATGCGAGATTGAGCATTACCAGCTTGAATTTGAGAACTAGCTGATAAAAGACCTCCACCTACCATTAAAGCTGGAATTACTGTTGCTGCGGACATAGCTTATAAAATTCTTTGTTGTTTATAGTGTTATAATATTTGTAACCTAATTTTTCTAAATATCTTTTTGAATTAGGAATTTCAACATCTCTTTCGCAAACTATTGTAACATTTAATTTCTTAAATTCTTCCGTTACTTGTTTAGAAATTTCCCAAAATGCTTTCCTTGGTAGATTATTTCTGACTCTAACAAAGGAAGTAAATTGAGTTGGAATTAACCAAATACCTCCGATTGCATATTTTTTTCTTCCTTCTTTTAAAACCCAAGCTTTTGCAGAATAAGGCAAAGTTTCACCTCTAAAAAAGAAATCAAAATCTTTCTTAGTAGCAAATCTACTGCTTATCATTTGTTGTAATTGCAATTTCAATTGCTAATAGCGTGCAAGGTCTTGGGGCTTGGGCTTGAAGACATACACGACTATCAGTATTCCAAGAACCACCAAAATTAAACATTGGTGTATCTATTTCTGAAAAAATAGTATCATAAGGAGTTATAATTCCTGTTACGGGATTAACATTTGGAAGTTGATCTAGTCCATCAAAAGAAGAGTTATAAAGCAAACCTTTTGAATGAGTATTATTCATTATCACGCCAATAGAATTTACCATTTTTCTTGCTCCTAAAGGAGAAGAAGAGGCATAAGCTAATTTAGAGCTTTGATATTGAGCGGTGTAAGGAAGTCCTACAATTGCATTTGAAACTGATTGTCCTAATGTAATTTGACCACCAGTTACGGTATAAGTAGTTTGAATATAAGGATTAGAAGCACTAGGAGGAGAATTTGGATTAGTTAAATTACTAGGACTTAAATCTTTGCCATCAGCCCAGACAATCACTTTTTCGCCTTCGAGATGGCTTAACCCAGTTATAGTAGAAGTAGCCGCGCCAGAATATTCAATAAATGAATCAGCTTGTTTGTTTAAAGTATCGCCTTGGCAATCTTGTTGGAATGCAAACTTTTCTAAATAACGAACTGTTTGACCATTAATTGTTCTTTTAATAGAATAATAAACATAATCTTCGACTGTATTTGGTCCCGGAAAAGTTACAACATCTTCAACTTCTCCGTCAGTTTCATAAAGAAACCAAGCTTTGAGATTTTCAAGAATATCATACAAAAGAATTGCAACCTTTCCATCAGAACGCACACAATGAATCATTGTATCTGGCTGTCTTTGAGTATCAAGACGAACAACAGAAGGCTTACCAACTTCGGGAACTGCTTTGGTTAATTCATCCGCAGCATAATCAATTGTATTTTGATCGTAAGCTAATTCAAAAATTCTTGTTCCAGCACCTTGAACAAAAATTAATTTTTTATCAAGTTTAGCTGGGTTTACATTAGAGCAAGATTGAGTGGTAGGTTCTACTACTTTAAAATTAGTTGGAGTCATTGGCTCTTCAAAAGAAGTAGTTTTTATCCCTTTAACTGAAGTATCAACCCCAATAAATAAACGATAAAGTGAAGCCATCCAATAACATTGATTAGTTGCCCCCGATCCTAAATCTCTTGATATTAAACCAGAATCACCAGTAATGTGATCATCAAAACTTAAATAAGCATCAGAGATTGAGCCAATAATTTTAGAAATTCCTGCGTGAAATAAACGCCCTTCTGAAAGTGCCACTGCTGATGGCCAGCCTCTATAGTCTGACCATTCTCCCTCATTCCATTTAGTAGTAGGATTGGTCGATCCCAATGATTTAAGAACTTCTGCGGCAACAGATGTTGTGCTAGTATACGAAGTAATCCTAAAATATCCAGTAATTGAACCAGAAGTATAGGACAATGAAACATTTGCAGTGCCTGAAGTATAATTTCCAGTTTTAATGCCTATGCGATAGCGAACAGTTGAATTGGTTAGTCCGTCATCATAATTATAATTTTGGTTAGTAGTATAACTTACTGCATCAATCCACGAAGCACTTTCATCAAATGACCTTTGCAAAGTAACTGTACCTACCCATGTTCCAGTTATTGTAACTGTAAAATAACGAGCATCTCCAACGCCTGTAACTATGATATAACCAGTGGTAAAAGTATTGGCTGCACTGACTCCTTGAGCAATATTTTGTCCTATTGAAACATGTTTAAAAATTGCCCCAACATGTCCAGTTTTAAATAAACTTTGACTTGCAGTTACAGTAATATTTCCCGAAATATTAGAAGCAGAAAGTGTAATTTGTGAAGTGTTTGTTACCCTGACTGGTCCATCTTCAGGCTGGTAAAGAATAATTGACCAAGAGCTATAATTGGTTGCAGCAGATCCACGGCGTTGTAAAATTCTTTGTTGAAGGGTATTACCGCAAGCAACATAAATTGTATCTAAAGATTGGTCGGTGCGGATTGATGGAAGTAAAGTTTCGGTATATGGAGAGGGAAGGGTTACTATTCCAGCGCTTTCAATTTGAATAGATTTAACAAGAACTATTCTCTCTAATAATGAAAAAAAGACAATATAGAAGTTTGCGGTAGTTGGGAGGAAGGCTAATGAGTGGGTTCCTGTTCCAAGAGTTGTTTCAGAAACTAAGTCGTCGGCATAAAGAGTTGAGCCGATTTTAAAAGTAACTGGGCCCCTTTCTATAATTACTCTAACTGCATGTTGAATTCCTTGATTAGCTCCAGTAGAAACTCCTTGATAACGTATTGCTTGATTTATTCCAGTTCCAACCAATTGCATATAGCTTCCAGTCGCCCATTGTGAAGTAGCTCCTACCTGATCTGCATTAGTCCAGCCTGTTAAGTCAGTTGTAAAACTTCCATTTGTGATTGTTGTAGTAACTGATGGACGAGTAATTAAAGCGTCGTCAACCCAGAACCTGATAATGCTATCGGTAAATTCTATTAAAGCTCTTTGTGTGTTATTGTAGATAAATTTGGTAAATAAAGCCTTATTATTGCTTTGAGTACCCCCGATGTATTTAGTTCCTGGTCTAAGCATCATTGAGCCAAGTAAGCGAGGGAACCAATTAGATTGTACTTGTGCGCTTAAAGCCACTTTTGAAACATCTATGCGAGCAAGACCTAACTTACTGATAAGCCCGCGATTAAATGCTAATAATGCTTGATTTACTTTGCCCATTTTAGAATCCGTTTACTCCATTTCCATAAAAACCAGAACCAAAGTTATTAAGACCAAATCCAATTCTTGATTTAGTCCAGCGTCCTAATGGTAAGGTGTCCATTGGCTTGTCTCTGAAATCATTATTCTTGGCAATCCCAAGTCTTTGTTTTCGGGCTATTTCTACTTTTTGATAGATAGTGGCGCTGTTTGAAATAGAAGGTTCGGCAAGTAAAGCTAATTCTGCTTGTACATAACGCGCGAAAGATTGAGGCCATGCAGCAATATTACCGCCATAGGTTGAAGCATTTGAAACGTATTTAATATAAATTACATCCCAAGCTGAATAAATAACGCCTGCTTCGATCATGTAATCTTGCAAACCTACGTTGCAAAATGAATCAATCCACAACCCAACCATACCTTTGAAATCACTAGGAATTTCGTAAGCATACTTCCATCCAAAAGCAGGAACTATAGTAGTGGAAGGAGTTATTTCCATTGTTCTAGTGGCAAAATACCATTGTCCTTGTTGAAGGCAATAATCGACAAGATTGTCATTATCCCAAGCATAATCGAGCCATTGGCGGGATGATCTATTCTCAGAAAGAGAGGACAAGGGCGTCTCTGACAATAAAGCCAGAGCGCCGTTATAAATTGCTAACTTTGTTGTCATTACAAGGTATTTTTAATGTGATAAAGGGCTTCTTCTTTTGAAGTTAAGCCATCTTTGCGTAGCGAGTTATCTGATTTTCTGATAATTGCGAATTTCCTAACTGGTCCCTTCCATTCAATAGAGAAATCACTTTCTTTTGAAGGATTGGATTTTTCATCTTCAAGAGGTACGAAATTAATAAATTTTAAAAAAACCTCATCCATAACCTTACCAACTACCAATAAAGTGGCAAAGAAAGCCATATCTTCGCGCAATACTTCAATTACTGAGCCAGTTTTTAAAGTTGGTTGTGATTTGGCAATTTGTCTCCATTTGTGGGAATTAAGTAAGTCTTCTTTAGTAAAAGCGTTATTTAGGTTTAATCTAAATATTTGGCGATCGATTCCGGCCTCTCTTAAGCTAGATGGCTCAATGTGTTGTGGAGAAGTAATCGGAGCGATAATTGGAGCTTTAGACATGTTTGTTTAAAATTTATTAATAAATAAATGGGGGCAGCGATTGCCACCCCCAAGTCGAATTAGGCAGTGGCGGATGCTACAGTCGCTGCACCAGTTGTTGCATTAACAGCCGATACATATTGTAAAGGAGTTTTAAGCACGTCTGATACAGAAACGAACACGATGTCACCAACATTCATTCCAAGTTCTTTCCCGTTAGAGAAATAACCAGAACCTTGAACAGTAGCCAAAGTATCAGCGCTGTTGTATTGCCAGAACTTAGCAACGCCAGTTACGGAAGTTGCGTAGATTTTAGAACTAATGTTGCTAAAAATCTGAACTGGGGAATTTGTAGTAGGAGCGTAAGCCATGATTTAAAAGTATTTTAAGTTAATATTAAGCAGGAACGTTCACAAGTGAAGTACCGTCAGTGTAAAACTTGTAAATACCAGTATCTTGGATCACTTTCGCGCCCATGTAGAAGTTAGCATTCACGAAGTAGTAGCTGTTTTGTTGGTCGTAACCAGCGTCAACAGTTGGAGTACCTTGACCAGAAAGATCCGCAGCAAGACCAATAGCATTTTTATGATAAATGTAGTTGGTTTCTGAAGAAGTTCCAGCTCCAGTCAAGCCAGGCATAACGATAAAATTAATACCCATCCATCTATATGTACGTGGCTCATCTTTCCATTTCAAATCCAATTCAGGAGTTGGAGTTTTGCCAACATATAGTTCATTAGCAAAGTTAGGCAATTTGTATAATTGAGCAAAAACAGAAGGTTGAATAACCGCAGTAATATTGCCGTCCATTGGGATTTTAGCAGCAGTCAATTTCGCTAATAGAGCAGCAAAAGTATCTGTTGAGATAGAAGTCAATGGATCAGAAGACCATGCAGTTTGAGAACCAGCGTCTAATTGATCTAAAATAACTTTATCAATAGAACGGTTGATTTTGCCAATTGCGGCTTCAGTCATAACTCTTTCGATATCACCTTGAGAACCAAGAATATCTTCTTTGTTACGAACGTCTTTAGCAAATTGCATCTGCATCGTAGCAGTGTATTGAGCTTGAGTGAAAGTGCTTGATGGTACGAAACCGTTTGCACCGCGAGTAACGGCGTAATCGTTTCCAGTATCAGCAACTTCAAACACAGCTTGATGGCCTTTTGCTTGGAATTGGGTTAATACGGAATTGTAAAGAAGTTTTTGTCTTCTTTGGAAGCCTAGAACGATCTCGTTTCTATAGACTACTAAAGGAGCACTAGGAGTAAATGCAACAGTCATTGGATAGTATAATTAAGTTTGTAAGGGAAACAATCTGTTTTAAGGAGTGTGCCAACAAACAAACTTAAAGATTATCCGTTAGGGTCTTCAGTTGTGTTCTTATAGCGTCCGTTAGTCAGAACTAAATGAGCAATCTTGCTCTAACTGGTCACAAAACGTGACTAGTTAATTCTTGTGGAATTCTATTTTTTCCTTGAAGCAAGCTCCATCTCAATTTGATTGAGTTCAGCTCGCAATTCAGGAGAATTGTAATAAAGTTTTTCATCGGTAAGTGCAATTTTTTCAATCTGCTTCTTGCGTTCCATTAAGCTTGGTAAATCGGTTGTTGGGCTGGCAACTACTGTGTGGCCACCTTGTTCTTGTCTAGCTTCTTTTAAAAAGTGATTTAAAATTGCAGGATCATTAATAGCATAAGAGCCATCAGGTAAAACAGCTTGGTTTAATTTGTTAAAGGTTTCCGCACCCAACGCTTTTTCTAAATGAGTAGCAACAACGGTTAAATTCTCTTTAAATTGAACGCCCCATTGTTTTTTTAACTCTTCAGAAACAGCATTTTGTTGAGCTTCTGCATTACGGATTCTTTCAGATTCCGCTGCATTATTCATTTCAAAATAAGCTTGAAGACTTTTTTTAGCGTCTTCAGGCTTCATGTTCATTTCATGAGCTTTCTTTAGCCAAGACTCTACAATTGGTTTATCATTTTCACCAATCACCACGCCATTATCTAAAGTAGTGTCGTATTTATCCCAAGATTCAGGGATGCCAGCTTTTTCTCTCCATTCCGCCACTTGTTCAGCGGTAGCATCTTTCGCTAATTCAGGAGTTGGACGAGTGCTTGAAAATTGTTTTTGTAGTTCTCTATAAGCCTTTGCAAGCTCGGCAGGTGTCTTATGTTTTTCTAATTCTTTTAAAAGCTTTGGGTCTTCTCCGGCGATGTTTTGTCTCCAATCATCTTTCCAGTAAGATTTCTCAGTTTTAACTTCACTTGCTGCTTTGTCTAAAAGACTAGCAGATTTAACGGGTTCTTTTGGTGTCTCTGTTTTTACAGGTTCGGTTACTGGTGCTTGGTTTACTTGTTCTGTTGCTTGAACGGGATTAGAAGTCTCTACGATTGTAGGTTCTTGGATCGAAACAGTTTCAGTCATTATTTAGTTTTGTTGTTAATAGGATTGTTTTCCTTGAAAATGTCGATGTTTGAAACGGCTGCTATTGATAGCAACGCTCCAACATGCCTAACACCTTCATTGAAACTTGTTATTGCGTGGCTTTCGTTAAACGAAGGCGCTGCGGATCTGCAAAGCTTGTTAATGATGGTCGAGTAAGCTAGTTGTTGTTCATATTCGTTAGCTCTTCCTTTAGCTACTTTCTGAAGGGCAATTACTTCGTCTTTCTTGATGAGATCATTTAAATCAACTCCTCCAAAGAAGTTTTTGGCAAATAAAGTTTTGGTTTTAGACATTATTCTAACCCCGCTTGATTAATTGCTTGCGCTCCTTTCCCTATCTGTTCAGCAGCTTGTCCGCCTTGAGCTAGGGTTTGGATAAATTGTTGTTGTTGTTGTGCTTGTTGTTCGTTAGCCTTCATTTCCTCGACCTCGTCTTCATCATTTAGCCATTTAGCAGGTATTCCTTGACCATCTAAGGCATCTCTTAAAGCAAGAGTAGCATTTGGTAGGAAACGAACAGAAGGATCAAGTTGGATTGTTTGAGCAACTGCGCCCATCATTTCAATAAATTTCTGCCCTTTATCTGCACCTTTGGCTTCGATAAGTGGCGAAGTAAATGTAAAATCTACAGTTTCGCCTTGTAATTCTTCAGGAATAGTTTCAGGCGCGCCAAAAGCTCTAACGTGCATCAAAGTGTCAAATTGCATTTTGCACATTTGGCTATTATATTCGCTTTGAAGAGTGCTAAATAAAGGAGAAGCAGACCTGATCCACTCTTGGATTCTTTGTCTTACTTCTGTCGCCGTCATCGCTGCATCGAATACAGGAAGAGAAAGTTTATCTAAATAGAATGCTCTTGTTAATTGCGCCCTTGTATCGACTTGCATTTGTAAACCATATTGTAAGCCAGAGCGATCAAGATTCATTATTTTAACAGCATCGTCAGCTTTCCCTTCATAACCCTCTTGAATCCAAGAAATAGTGTTAGCTATTAAAGAGATGTCAGAACGAACTGCGCTTTCATGAGCAATCATAGGAGGATTAACCGCCTTCTCACCAGCCTCTAAAAGCGAAAGCGTAATTGATTGAAGCAATCTAGCATCTGGCAAAGCTGCAACAATCGCAGGAGAGTAAGCATATTGAGAGCCTGAAACAGTTTGCCAACGTGGAATGCAATAAATCATTGTTGGAGAGCCAACGCATTCAATCTCGTGTTCTTCTTCCAATTGGCAATAGATTGACACAAAAGGAAGCTTAATTTTACGATCTTTCGTTGCCGTGTCGCTATAAGAAGTGTAATAATCTTCGTTTGTCATTACGATATGATATAAAGTAATGTTGCAATCACCTTCTTCGGCAAGTCTCTTTATAGTTTGAGGACTTAACTTGTCGCCAAATTGAGCGTAAGCTTGACGAATATTAGTTTTCCATTGACGTACAACAAAGTTTATTTGCCCGTTAGCCGCTTCCTGCCAAGCTACATCTCTTAATAACCAGCAGCGGTGGAGTAAATTCTTGGTCTTATAATCAATTTCAATCGAAATAACGCATTGTCCAAACACTGAATAATCATAATCGCCTTGATCTACTGCTCTTTGGAAGCCAGATTCGCGATCATAAATAAAGTTGCTTTGCTGTTCTGTAGCCCATTCCAAAAATTGGCGGCTTTCATTGCTTAGGATTTTTTCTTTTTTATTGTTAGCAATGGAAATTTTAAACCATTGCTCACCTGCGGGACGAAGATAAGTTGAAATCGAACTTGCTAAATCCCTAGCTATTAAAAGAGGATAAGATGTTGTAAGGTTACTGGCAAAATCACGACCATATGGAAAAGGGCTTGTCCTAGTAAAAAAAGCTCTTTGCGGATAAAAGTTATAGGCTACATTTTGCCAAAACGAATTTAATTGAGTCTTAGCCGACAAGAGTGTTTGCGCTCTTGTAATTAAGAATTGGGTTTTTGGATTAAATGCCATTAGCCACCGAATTGATTAGTTAAAAGAGTTGAGGCTCTTCCGCTTCTTTGTTGTAATTGCGTTAGAGTGTTAGCTCTTTGTGCTTGCACTGTTGCACTGTCAGGAGTTGGGGCAACTTGTGGCGTTGATATTGGTTTGAGAAGACTTCCTTGGAGTTTTTTAGCGTTTTCGGTTGCTTTAGCAGCAGTTTTCATAGCATAACCAGATGCCACAGCTGGTGCGGCACCAACTAATCCAGCTCCTAAAAGGGCAGGAGCGACAATCCCAGCAGCAGCGCCGCCAGTTAAAGCAATTGCTGAAATTGCTGCCACTGTCATTAAAGCATTTCCTGAGCTTTTACCACTCATAATTCCCTCCGTTCTGCGTATTTATCATTCATTCTTGTTGGTCTAACGTAATTAAAATTAAATCTTGGCATTGTTTCTGGTATTAATCCTTTTCTCCCACCCCACCAAGCTATTACTACGGCATCAGCTTCATCAGGAGAATAACCTAGCTTTTCTTTTACTTTTTCTTTTGGCTCAACTTGAATTTTAACGCCTCTAATCTCAAAGGTAGGAGCGGTTAAACCAGCTAACATCCTTGGATCATTTGGCAATTCAATATGAGAACCACCATCTTGTTCGGGATTAAGAGCTTCTCTAAATTCCCAATAAGCTTGCGATCTGGCATTGGTAAAGGTTAATTTACCGTCTGAACTTCTTCGAGAAGGTGTTTCACCACCTCTAAAAGCCACCATCATTTCAGTTCCGATGGAATCTTTTAACATTTTCCAAACGCTGCCACCATATCCGCCACCCATATCAATTGTAATATGTGAGCGATCTCTTCTATTTTTTATAAGTTCTGCCAGCATTTCCTCACCAGCATCGTTTTGAGTAGTATTAAATTTAACTATTTTCCCAAAATAATGATCGTAACGAGTAACGAGACACGCAAAATCTTTTCCACCAGCAGAGCAATCTAAGCCAATATTGCACATTGGAATCCCTTGTGGTGGAATTGTTCTTTGCTCATGTCTAGCAATAGCCGCTTGAACCCAAGCAGTAGGATTAACTTGATTCTGTTGATCCTCTCTTGCTGCTAAGAAGTTCCCAGAAAGCAATTGCGAACGAAAAGGTTCAGGAATTGTTTGCAGGTTCTTCTTATAATCAGCAGGGTTTAAATATGGGTTATCCTCAAGTCTGGCAGGAATGTAAGTTCTTGAGTGCGGGTAATAATCCACGCCGTCAATTGTAATTACGCTCTTGTCAGCAACCTCTTGAGATTTGCCTTCAGAATTGAAGATAAACCATCTTAACTCACCAAACTTAGCTGGATTTGGATATTTTGGATCAAGCCAAGGAGCAAAGAAAGTTCCTAGCCAATCACCTGTTGAATTTACAGGAGGGTTTGAAGCTAGAATAATTCTACATCTTTGACCTTTTACTGTTGTTCTATTCCAACCGATCATTAATCGGATGTCATTTTCTGGTAATTGTGCAGCTTCATCGACTCCAATGAAGTCAAAAGCGTTACCTTGTTTGCCCGTATCAAGCTCACCAGATGAACCCATTCCTTGAAATGAGATTATTTTGCCGTCCGGGCTTTTATATTTTGGTCTATTCCCTCTAACGATTCCGTCAGAAGTCTTTAAAATTCCTTGTAATCCATCAACCACAGCTTCTAAATCCGTGAATTGTTTGCGGATTATTAAGCTTCTTTGGTGTTGCGTAAGTGAGCAGCCCAATAGTAAAGCACTTTTTCCTCCACCGGGCTGCCCTCCATAAAGAAGAATGTCGGCTTTGGAAAGGTAAGCGTCTGTTTGAGGTCCGGCATTGGGATACCAAACCTCGTCTGGCAAGACCTCATTTACTTCTTTCTCCAATTCTAAAAACTGTTGTGGAGTTAAGTTTTGTTGAAGTCTTGCCAGAATTTCGTCAAGCATTAAGCAGCAAAATCAGTTGGGATAACATCATAGACAGCTAAAACTTGTAATCCGAAGTTGCCAGTTGTAATATTTCCTACCAATAAAGCTAATTGTAATGCAGTGTTATCAATTGGCGTAATGTCGCCAGCAGTTGATCCAGTTGTTGCCGAAGCATTAGCGTAGCGTATTTGAGCAGTTGCTTGATCTAAAAAGCCAGTTGTTTCAATTACAGAAGAAACTTGCGCTCCACTTGCATATTTTACAACCAAATCTTCACCAGCAGCAATTCCAGCGTAAGCCGTTCCTGCGTCGTGTCTGATGGCAACATATCTCAAAACGTTAACAAATCCCGCCTCTGGTGCCGGAACAATTTCCACGGGAGTTGTGAATAATGCTAGTAATTGAGCTGAAGTGATTGTTGTTACTTTTGAAAGACCAAACTCGCATTTGTTTTGCAAGCAAACGCCGTTTGAAGTTTGAGCAACGATTTGATCCTTGTTGTCTCTGCCAGTTGAGAGAATACCAAATCTTCCGTTAAAATCTTGACCTTGTAAGTTTGCAATTTTTTGAATAGACATATAATTTATTAATTTGAATTAGTTAACTTGTGAATAAAGAGCGATTTGTAGAACACACGAAGAAGGGGCGATTATACTGAATCGAGTAATGTTCGCACCAACGCGTCTTATTGCCGGATTAATTTCTAACCCAGTTCCATTTGTTATCGATGTTGATGGCACAGTTGCACCAGTTCCATTCCATAACACATAAAAGTTTTCAGTGCATGAGAAAATCATGGCTCTTGGAGTTATACCAGCAGAATCCACCAAATCAGAAATATTAATATTTATCGCAGTATTTGCAGGTAACACATAATTATTAACTGATAGAGGTGGTTCGAGTGCAAAAGTTGTGTTATCACGAACTCGCATCTCATTTAATATTGTTGAAAGTGCCATGGATGTTTGGTTATAAAATTAATTTAATATAGTCTAGTGATGATCTAATGAGTGCCGTTTTGACACACTTTAACTAAAAACAGACTTTTATTAAGAAATATTTAAAAAATATTAATTATTCTTGTTGACAATGATAAAAAAAAGCTTGACATTCCTCGCGTGGCAACAGGGAGGTTACAATCAATCTTTATTATCTATTGTCTCTTTAGCTAAGAATGAAGCCAGTTTCCGAGCTAAGTTCGTCTTCCGCTCTTCAATCGGTATCAAATCTTTTCCATCTTTTCCAGTTACTTGGAGTTTATCTACAAATAATCCTAGATGTTTTCCTAGCAACTCACTTGCTTTCAAAGCTGCTTGTGCATCAATCATCTTCTTTTTAACTCTTACATTTTCTCCATCATTTTGAGTAAATTCTTCAACTTGTTTATTAAAGTTTAAAATTTCCAAAAAGTTATTTATCACAAATTCCGCAGAAACTTGAGCTTTTTCAGCTAAAACAGCTTGTTTCTCTTGAATTTCTTCTTGAATGTACGGTTTTGACAAGTTTTCTGATCCTATTTGTCTTGCAGCAGTTTTACTATATCCTGCCTTTTTTGCTGCTTCCGTAGCATTTCCTTCTTTAACATATTCCCTAGCAAAAGCCTTCTGTTTCGGAGTTAGCTTCTTTTCTTTCATTTTATTTCTTTTTAGCGTTAGCAATAATCTTTTTAGCTGCTGCTTTGTCTTCTCTCTTATCAGCTTTAGAAGCTTCTACTTTTTTAAGCGCTGCTTTCATTGGCATTTTGTTTTTCATAGTATCGGGTAATTTTGGACAATAAAAAAGCCGCCCAACTGTTACGCTGGAGCGGCCTCAAAAAAACAATAATGTGATAAAACCCACACTAGATTTCTACATAGTCAACTTTGGATTATTAAATGCAACAACTATTTTAAAAATTCTTAAAATAATTTCTTCCACCTAAAGCTTGATATTCTTTATTAAGCGCCAAAATTATTTCCCATTTTTAATCATAACTCTAATAATTTTTGACAAATTAATTTAACTCTCGCTTCTAAAACTGAATGATTCATGCCTAGCATTTTCTCAACGCAGTTAAAGCTTTTCTCTTGTTCGAATACTAATTGAAGAATTTCTGGTAATTTTCTTGTTCTTTTCTGTTCAGCATTAAGAGCATAGATAGCTTTTTGGGCTTCATGAATAGATTTGCTTGCTTCTAATTGGCTTTTTGAGAGGGTTTTTTCTGAAGGTTTACCTGTTTTAGGTGGAGCTGAACCATCATACATTGGACGAGAGTGGTTGGAAAGGTTGGCTAGATTATAATCATTGCAATATTTACGACCTGCAAAATATTCTTGTCTTGTTAAAATACCTTTACGAAATAAGCGATCAATCGGATTAACGAAGGTTGCCATTAATATTTTACTATCTTTAATAACTTTTCTGACTTCTTTCCCTTCTGCTTCAATTTGCGCAATAAGAAAATGGTTTATTATCAGATGTTTTTTATTCACTTTCAATAATAGATTCGGTTGATTCAACGTCTGGCTTGTGATTTATATAATCATTAAGCTTCTTCTTAGCTTCTCTCGCCGAGCAAAGTTTTTCTTCCTTTGCGCAATGACCCGTTCTTTTAGAATAATATTCTACCCCTTCTTTCCTAAAAATAATAGACGCAATTTCAATCGGAATAATTGCGGAGAGTTCTGGCTCACCTAATATTGTATATTCTACCTCTTTACCATCCTTACCTTTTTTCTTCTTTTTAAGGAAGGGAACATAGGTTTCAAAATAAAAAACTTTGTCGCCGATTTTAAATTTAGATTTCATGCATTGTGTTAATTACTTTGTCTTCTGTCATTTTGCTACATACTTAAAAATTAATCTTGACAAGATTTCTACACATTAAACCTTGAAAAAATAAACGCAATTACTCTTTTCACCCCAAATCTTTTTTAAATTATTTTTTCATTTTCTTAAATCATTTCTCTACGGCAGCAATAATAATGCTGGTTTGTAGCTCTTAATCTTTGCATTGCCTACAGTCTCAAGGCTTCATCATTCTTTTATCTCTTGCGACTTACTCGCTCTAAGTCTAATTCTTTTAAATTATTTTAGATTTTCTTTTATTAATTTTTTGACTATTATTTTTTATTGTCTAAGATGATGACACACCACAAAAAACAAATAACAAAAAATTTCACAGAATATGAAAATTTACAAAAGAAAAATTTTGCTTGCACGCCGCGCATTAAGAAAATTTTTATCTAATGAAAGAGTGCGTCAAGTTAAATCATTATTAGACGCAGTGATTGCTTGCGACGCTATTGAATGCAAAGCATCAGAGAAGAAAATGAGAAAAATCTCAAAATTAATTATCTCTATTTAAGAGCCTTACCAGTGCCGCCGCGAGTCCAGCGGCACAATGAAGGGCTTTTCTTCAAATAATAATAAATCAGGGGCTAAAATGCAACTTCCAATTTCATCAAAAGACTTCAAAAAATTTGAAAAGCTTCAAAAACTTTTGAAAAAAATAGAGGAATTAGAATCTTTTCCAGCCAGTCATCCGCGCTTTGATTTTTCCAAAAAAATTGCGGTAAAAGCTAAAAGAAAAATTTTTAACAATTAAAAACAGGGGCAGAAAATGAATTTAAAACAAAAAGAAATTGAGCGCAAAGTAAAATTTTACGATCACGAATATTTTGAAAATTATTTTAAAGAATGGCAGGAAAAGCCGTATCTTTGCAAAAAATGGCAAAATGCAAAAAAATACACCCAAAACGAATGGCAAGTAAAAGTTTGCATTTTTAACGATCCATACCAAAGCAGCGGGTTCCGTCTTTGGTGCATTTCAAAACAATCATAAAAACTAAAACAGGGGGCTAAAATGGAAAAACAATTTATAATCAAAATTTATAAGAAAAAAGCTGGCGAACGTTATGAGACATTCGTTCGCGACATTTGGAGCGGTTGCGACAAAAAAACGGCATTCAAGGAAGGCCGCGCTGAGCTTATCAGATTAGCTAATTACGATATCTATTCCGGTGTTAGTGAATCAAGTGAACTCGATATTATAGAAGAGATTAAATCAATCGAAAATGGATCCGATAACTATTATCACGATCAAACAACTTGGTCTTTTAAAATTTTTTCAAAATCGATCAAAAACTAAAAAACGAGGTAAAAAATGCTAAATAAAATCAAAAAATTAATTGCCGCCGCAAAATTCAACCGCGCACAAGATAAAAGATTTGCCGGCGTTTTGGATCAAAATTTCGAGCTAGAAGATGATGCGGGAATTTTGAGAACTTCAATTCTGGTAGGGATAATTGCCGCCGCTTGCTTCTGGCTAATCGTAATTGGCTTAGACGCGCAGGCGAGTAAGCTAGACAAGAAATTAGAGCAGCAAGAATTTTATAACATAATCAAAACAACTTACAATCAATAAATTTATGAGAGAAATAAAATTTAGAGCGTGGCATAAAAATTGGGGATCTTTTGCAAATCTTACAGAGGATTCAGATTTTATGGCTGGATTTAACGAAGAAGGGCAGATTTATATAATAAACAATGGCTATCCTGACGAAAAAAATAGAGACTTCATAATCCAACAATTTACTGGCTTTCGAGATAGTAAAGGAAAAGAGATATACGAAGGTGATTTTTTACAATTTAACAACGATTCTAGCGTTGTTCGGTTAGTAGTTTTTCACCAACCAATAGGAGGATTTGGTTTAAAATACGAAGAAAAACCCGAAAGAATTCTGCCAATTATTGTACCTCTTACGATTGAAAGAGTTTTAGCCTATGAGATAGTAGGAAACAAATTTGAAAATCCTGAATTATTGGAGGTAAAAAATGGAAATTCTTAACCTAATTGGGATAATTATAATTTTTTGCTACGTTACGCCATTGGCGATAATGGTTCTTCACTCTTTGGCTAAAAATGGATTTATCGAAACCTTTAAGAAAATAAACAATTTTAGGAAATAACATGAAAAATAAAATTATAATCACAAAAGAAATTCAGCCGCGCATTCATGTTAAAACTTTGACGGGCGAAAGTATTTTCGGCTCATTAAACATCGAAAGATTAACTAAATCAGATGAAGAAGGCGTTTATTTAATGTCTGACGGTGTACCCGTAACTTGCGATAAAGAAATGCTTGCAAGGATTAATGAACGCTTAGATTTTTTAAATTGGGGGAAATAAATCATGATAAAAGAGTTTTACACAATTCAAAAATTTCAGAAAATTATTGAGGCTTTGGATCTTAATTTAGAGTTGCTGGAGTTAAAAATAGAGAAAGAAATGCACCACCCAAAAACTGGAGAATTGCACATCATAACTAAGCGGGAAGTGGGAAGCGGCGGTTATAACATAGTGCAATCTTTCAAAGATTTTAAGGAATTTAATATTTTTTTGGAAATCTTTCAAAAAAATATTAATAAATTCGCAAAATACTTAATCAACCCGGAATTATTTTAATTAAAAAAAGGAAACTATGAAAAAAACATTAAAAGAATTTTTAGAGAAAAATCACGCTTGCAAAGATGGCTTTGATTTTGCGAAAGACTTAACACTTGAGGAGTTTTTAAACACTTGCGAGCGCGGTGATTGGATTTTGTGGCTATTTGCTAAAACTAACGCTGATTCTTTGCGAGAATTCACTTTGGCAAAGGGACATTGCGCGAATACCGTGCGGGAATTGATGAAAGACAAGCGAAGCACTAGAGCGGTTGATGTTGCAATTGCATTCGGTGAAGGTAAGGCGACAAGGGAAGAATTAGATGATGCTGCTGCTGCTGCTTATGCTGCTGATGCTTATGCTGCTGATGCTTATGCTGCTGATGCTGCTTATTTTGCTGCTGATGCTGCTGCAAAAAAGCAACACCAAAAACAAACAGCCGATATTTGTCGAAAATATTTGCC
>Ga0194063_10000366_pt1 | contig 33421 bp, 35 predicted proteins | sample SepL3720m_MetaG_FD_155459 | JGI IMG/M metagenome (GOLD analysis project Ga0194063, IMG submission 155459) | Anoxic zone freshwater microbial communities from boreal shield lake in IISD Experimental Lakes Area, Ontario, Canada - Sep2016-L373-20m | ecosystem: Environmental > Aquatic > Freshwater...
CTTCCGCTTCGAGGCATTCGATTTCTCCGACGGTCGTGGCGAGAAGGAGCAGAGTGTCCGCCGGAAGGCCCGGGCGGAGTTCGCGCAGCATCGGCTCCAGCATTTGAAAGACAGCCGGGCCGGATCGGGGATCCACATCCGACACAATCCCGAGCGGGGTTTTTGCCGTGCCGCCGGGGAAGGAGATGCGGTCGGAGGCGGCCAGCGCCGTGCGGCCGGCAAGGAGCCCGTGCCAGGCGGCATCCGCCCCGCGCCCGAAGGCGGTCACCAGATCTGCCGCGACGATGACGGCGCTCATTGGAGGGAGGCAAACTGCCCGCCGCGCCAGGCCAGCCGCGAAGCCTCCACAAACGCGGGCAGCGTGAGGAGCGGCGCGCCGGTCGCAGCGCTCGTGAAGAGCTGGACGGTGCAGCCGCGCGCGATCAGACGCCCGTCGGCATGGAGGATCGTGAATTCCGTGTCCATGCGGGCGGCATCGTTCCAGTGGAGCGCGGCCCGGACGGTCACCTCCTCGTCGAGATACGCCGGGGCGATGTAGTCGACGTGCATCTGCACGATGGGAGCATAAACCCCGGCCTTCTGGAAATCGGGATATCCGAGCCCGCACGCCCGGTGGAGCTCGGCGGCAGCGGATTCAAAAAATGCGGGGAAGCGGCCATGCCAGAGGATCCCCATCGGATCGGCATCACTGAAGAGCACCCGCCGGGAGATGCGGATCGCGAGCGGCGCGGGATCTCCGGACCGGGATTCAAAATACGGGGCGCGGGCGCGCTGCTTGCGGAGGGGCTGGATCATGCGGCGGGCAGGGTTTCGAGTTGGACGGAAAGCTCCGCCACGCGCTCGCCGTCGCGGGTGACTTTGGCCTTTGCCGAGACGACATCCGCCGACCGGGCGGTTTCAGTCACGGCAAACCTGAGCGTGTCGCCCGGGCGAACCGGCGCGACAAATTTCGCGTTCCGGACGCCCGCGAGTTTGAGCGGCGCGCCCCAGGCTTTTTCCAATCCGAGCCGCAGACTTTGCAGGAGGCAGACGCCGGGAAGGATCGGGTCGTCCGGGAAGTGGCCCCGGAACCCGACGAACGATGGCGGATAGCGGAATTCCAAAGTGGCACCCGGGGCCGCGCCCGGCGGGTTCGCCTCCGCTCCCACGAGAGCCGAATGGAGCTCGTCCACGATCATGATTTGATTCTCATCTCCTTGAAAAAAATTGTGATCGCGTAGTGGAGGTGGCGTTGTTTGAAGCGGATGACGCGCGGGCAGGCCGGGCGGCCGGCGTAGTCCTCATACAGGATCCTCCAGACAACACTGCTTCCAGGAAAGAATTTTCCGGGGGCCGCGAAGCGTTTTTCGAGGAGTCGCCCGGTCGTTGGATCGAATCGATATTCCAAGGTTCCGCCGGAGGAGGGCACTTGGAAGACTGTCGCATTCTCGCGCGGACGCGGGAGCCGGCAGGCGGCGGGCGGCGGAGACAGGTCGAAAAACATATGGCGCACATCGGCGGCGGCACCGGCTGCAAGTTCGGGATGGCGCGCCAAAAGGTCGCCCGGCATCCGGCACGCGAGGCGGCCGTCGGTTTCGCTGAGCTCGAAGACATTGATCCCGAGCTGGCTCAGGCCGACGAGCGCGAACCGGCGCTTCGGCACATCTACGGTGATAACTCCGAGCGCCGGAAATTTGAACCACCGGTATTGCAGCACCGCGCTGCTGATGGCCGAGTAGCAGGTGGGCCCGGAGCCGCCGGGCGCGGCGACGGAACCCGTGCCCGCATCGGCGGAACGACCGAGCACGCAGATCGCGAACAGGACGAAAAGCATCCGGCGGGCGGGCCCGAAAGTTGCAGAGCACAGGGGGAACGGGCGCCGTGCCTGCCGGCAGGCAGATCCCGCCTGTTTAAAGACTGAAAATCGCATCGGAGTGATGTGCCTCACACGGGCAGGACGGCCAATATTGGCAGTTTTGCAGCGAATTGTGGCACAGGCATTCCTGCCTGTGTTCGGAAATCTCGCATCGGCATTCTGCCCATCCTCCCCATGCGTAACAATCCAGCAACACATGGGCAGCATCCCAAAACAAGCGCGTAGCGTAACGCCGGCAATCAGGCAACGGCAAGTTGCCGTGCAATCCGGGCGTCAGTGCGGGCGATGGCCTCGCGGGCGATGCGGGATTCCTCCGGGGTTGCGGGGCGAAAGCCGTGTTTTTTCAAGATCCGGTCGCAAGCGGCCACGGTGAACGGCTTTTCCGCATGCTGGGGAACCCGGACGGAAAAACCGCCCATTTCAGTGCGCGAGGAAAAACCGGATGTGTTCTTGCGCGTTGGTTTGGAAATCACGGATGGCATAATCAAAACCTCTTCTCTACTTGACTCGAAAAACCATTCCTTTTCAAGAAGTCCTTTTTTTATTCCAAGGATATCGCGGTGGGCCGCGCCGTGCGCGGTGTCGTATCTGGCAACGCAATGTTCGCGTCCAGCGATCTCCGCAATGAGCAGAATGACAAAAGAAACGATCCTCCCATTTTGGATATCACGCCAGGCGAAAATGTGTCCACAGTCGAGCCATTGAGTGAATTCCTTGTCCGGCATCCGGGGAGGATGTCACGCGGTCTTGTGGATGGGAATCACGTTCTGTTGCTGTCCGATGGGCTGGACGGCAAACCATGCAGCAGCTTGTCCGCGGATAGCCCTGCAATGCCTGAACAATTGCGCCGGGATGTTTCCAGTTCAGGCACAACGGATCCGCAGCTTTCGGTCAAGTCGTGCAGAAAACTTTACGCCGACGGATTCCCGGTTGCTGTGTGGAAAAGATTTCGTGGCACGGGCATCCTGCCCATGTCTTGCTGTCGACGGAAAAATATGTCAATGGACATGGCCCATTCGATGGCCGATTCGATCAGTATTGTTCATCGGTTCGTCACATGTTTTGCATTCACTACGGCTTGGGTTTGTGCCAGCGGCCGTCAGCCCCCTGTAGATTGTATTTTTCAACGTCTCTCGTCAGGTATCGTTGGCTGAAGGTGTGCAGACTCTATGCGGAACGGTGAAAGTCAAATCGGCATTCATCGAAACACCCCATGAGCCAGCGAATAACTGGACGAGCTTGTTACGAATATTCCTCTTTTGCATTTGGTGCATGGTAGCGAATCACATCAACCAACTGCGACGATGGAATGTCCAACCCGGCAAAGTCAATCGATATGAAGTGCGCCTGAGAAAAAGCCGCATGAACAGGATGCGGGCTCATAGCTTGTCGTTTGGTCAGAATAGTCGGTTTCTGGGAAGCTACCCATAAATGAATTGGTCGCCAGCCATCAAACGGTGAAAAAGTCATCTGCCGCTTGCCCTGCCTCACAAGACGGGGCACATTACGAAACGCCATAATATCTCTCCAAAGAATGGGGGTCTTCATGAGTCGCGTGTCAAGAAGACCGTTTTCATCAGCGGTCAATATTGGCTTGCGATAAATCAGCCCCCACAATGACAAAGAAATTATCAGAACCGCTATGCAAATAAATGGCAGACTCAGCAATCTGCGGGAGCTATCAGTGATAACATATATTCCGGTCGCAAGAATACTGGAAAATAGACACATTCCGAGTGCATACAGTTTTGAAGGATACGCAACGAGTCGCAGCGGGCTCTGTGCCTGAGTGCCTGATACTATTTTAGAATGGATTTGAATAGGCATCTGCAACCTTCGCTTCCAGTTTGATGTCCGGAGAACTAAGCTTTCCATCCGTGTCCTTGACTGTAATCTTGAAGTATTCTTTCCCGCCCGGCATGACGACCGCATCGACACGACCGGAGGTCTTGTCAATAAAGGTTCCTTTGCCATCAAAAAATAGACAGTCGATATTGGTGCTTTTCCAGTTCGTTTTCCCTCTGTTCTCGACAGTTCCAAGAATCTCGTAGGTTTTATCGACCTGTCGCTTTTCTAATATTTTAATTTGTAGATCCTTGCGGAAATCACCCTTCGGTTTGTAAAGCTGCCACATTGGCAGAAAACCAATCAGGACGATGGGGAGGATGAACAACCATTGCTTTTTAGGCCATGAGAAATTCAAGTTGGTGATTTCGGCTCCACAGTTCGAACATTTAATAGTTGCTTTCATAGTATTTGGTATTCCGATCATCGGCGACCCTTCACTTTCCCTTGATATACACGGTTCCTTCTCCCGGAGGAAAGAGAAGAGCGATTTCGCGGGTGGATTTGTCGAGTTTTGGAAAATCTGCCGTGAAGGTTTTCCAGGTGCCCGCTGGCTTCAAAGAGAGTGGACGGTAGAACCACGATCCGTCTTTTACGCGGATTAGAAAGTCGCATTCCGGATAAACGAGAGCCGACCAGACGTATCCACCGCCTTCGCCAAAATCCACTTTCGAGAACTCCCTCGACTTTTCCAGGCGTTTGAATGAGGGGTCCGCCATCACCTGCACCGAGATGGAAACGTCTGTTTCCTTCGGTTTGGCGCGAAGGGACTGTTTGATTTCCCGCCACGAGTTTTTGCTCAGCTCGAATTTGAGTCCTGGCACGGACCCGGGCGTTGCCGTCTCGGAAACCTGGCCGGACGCATCGAAATAGACCGCTTTCCCGTCGCCCTGCCATCCGGCTTTGCCACGCAAGAAGTCCGCGTTGTTGATTTCCTGGGCGTTCAAGCCGGCGAGGGACAATCCCAAGGCGGCTACTATGGCTGTTGTTGTCGGTTTCATAAAATGTGTTGGGCAAACGGGGAATCTGGTCGGTTCCGAGGCGATTTCCGCTGCCGGTGTTGTATTGCCCATGGATTCATTCCGTGGCCCCCTGTTGTCTGAGGAAGTCAGCGGTTTCGAGTTTTCCCTCCTCGATGGCCCTTCGGAGAACCGTCCGGCCTTGGGTATCCCGGGCATTCAGATCCGCCCCGTATTCGATGAGCTGTTTGAGTGGCGTTGTGGGCTTGTGCCAGAGGGAGCGCATGAGCGGGGTCATTCCGCTTTTCGTGGAGACATTGGGATCGGCCCCGCCTTCAAGGAGATGCTCTCGAAACTCGGTCATTTCCTGATAATCCCAAATCACCGTGGCAAGGAGAGGGGTCGTGCCATTTTTTTTGTTGGCGAAATTGATGTCAGGCCCGTAGTCCAGAATATGACGGGCGGTCGGGACATTCCGCTTGTAGATGGCGAGCATGAGGGAGCTATCGCCATTCTCGTTTGGCTGGTCCACCGGTGCACCGGCTGCCAGAGCCTCGTCGAGCATGGCGATGTCACCTCGCTTGGCCCCGTTGTGCAATAGCCAGACCGGATCGTCGCTGAGCCGGGTTGGCCCATCGACGCCATTTCGCCGAAGAAGATCGATGATCCGCTGGACTCCCTCATTGACGGCAATTTCGAAGGGGGTGCCGTGTTTGGTTCGCTGGCGCGGATCCACCCCCATCCACAGCAGCCATTGCAGCCCGTGCTCGTTGTCTCTCACCACGCTCCAGGTGGTTTCCGTGTGTCCATCCCCACGGAGGGCCGCTGTGTTCGCCCCCTTGGCGAGAAGGAACCGCCGCATCCCGTCCAACCCTCCCCCAAGCCATCCCATCGTGTAGCTGAGCGGGCTGCGGTTTTCGTTGTCGAGAGCGTTGGCGTCGGCCCCCATCATCAGTAGATAGAACACCACCTCGGCCTGCCCCGCTGTAATGGCCTCATGAAGTGGCGTGCGGCCTTTTTCGTCGCGGACGTTGGCTCCCGGACCCTGCGTCAGGAGTTTTTCCAGCATGGGAAAATCTCCCCGCCGGGCAGCATCATGGACGGGATTTTTCACGAACCTTGGAAGACCAGACGCAACCTCCGAAGCCAGAGGCATTCCGGGGCTGGAATAGTCATGCAGCATCGCCGCCATTTCCCCGGAGGCCGTGCCGGCGGAGGCCGGATTCGCTCCGGCCCACAGCAGGATTTCTGCATGGTGCAGGTCGTTTTTCGATACGGCCTTCGCCAGCGGCGATACCCCCGAATCATCTTTCCTGTTGATGTCTGCACCACGCAAAATCAGGAGAAAAAGCGACCATGTCGAGCGACTCTCCACCGCATACCAGACAGGGGTCCGTCCGGACGAATCCGGGAGATTCGGATCGGCACCCCGTTGGAGCAGCAGAGCCACGTAGTCGTCAGCGTTCTTTTTCAATGCCCAATGGAGCGCAGTGAGTCCGGCCGAATCGCGGATCGTGTTGATGCCTGCCCCATATTCATTCAACACATCCGTGAATTGTCGGCTATCCGTCCAAGAAGGGTTGCGCTTAATGGCGCGAATCAAAGGATGATCGGCGTCGGATGCCGTGGCGGAGCAAAGGTGAGGGGGCGCCCGATGATCGGCCGGTTCTCCCGAGAGGATGGGGCTTTCCGACTTTTGTTCGGATGCCTTGGAGGGCAGGATCCCGAAAGCGACCACCGTGACCACCACTGCGGCGGAAGCCCCTGCCAAGATCGGTCCCGAGATCTCGTGCCAGGCCGGTCGAAGGGCATTCCGGGCTATCTCCAAAAGCCGTAGCCCGGAGGACGTCTGCGCCACATGGACAATCCGGATTGCGGCCATCGTTCCCTCCACGGAAGCCTGGGCTGATCCAGCCGCTGCCAAAGAAGCCAAGCCAACTGACACACCCAACCGCTTCTTTAAGAGATCGCGGGCACGGGTCAGTCGCATGGAGATGGCGCTGGCGGTGCATTTTTTCAGGAGGGCAATCTCTTCGATGCTCCGTCCCTCCATGTAGTGCAAGATCACCGCCTCCTTTAACTTGCCGGGCAGCTTCTCCACAATCTCGTCCAGATGTGGAAGCGGTTTCTGCGATTTGGAATCGAGTGCCTGTCGGGCAGATTCCTCTTCCCTCAGCTTCCTGCGAGTTGCTGATTTTTGAATGTCCAGTGACGCCCGCACCGATACCCGGTGAAGCCATCTTCCTAAGCCATCGGAGACATCGAGCCTGCGGCCCTTCATGGCCAGAGCGACGAACACCGCCTGGGTCGAATCTTCCGCATCCGGCCCGCAACCAAGAATGCGGGAGGCTGTGGAGTAAACCAATGGATGGTAGCGCGATACGAGCGAACGGAAGGATTCCTCACATCCGCGATCAAAATATGCGGCAAGCAGAATCCCATCCGAGCAGTCGTGCATATACCTCTCTTAACGACAGCCAGGCTCGAAAACACACATAAAATGCGTGCCGCATTGAAAAGCGATGGGAAGACGCTGCGCGCTCTTGTCGGAAGTCAAATGAAAGACGTTTTACGCCAGCACAACGTCATGAAACCGAGCCTGAAGAGGCGCAGATTGACGCTGAGAAACGCAAAGCCTGCCCCGGACAAACTCCTTCAGACATCCTGATGCAAAGGCGTCCGCGTCACCGTCCATGCGGCCTCCGCTTTTTGATCTCGACGAGCGACTGCCGGATCGCACGGCCGGCCGAATCGATTTCCGACTCGAGTTGGCGCGAGGAGATTGAGACCGCCCCGAACGACTCGACGGTCAGGCGTTCGAGGTGGTCGTCGGTGGCGACGGTCACATCGAAATCGGGAGCATACTTTGCGGCGAGGCGCTCGATGATCGCGTCGGCGGTCTGGCCGGATTTGGAATAGAAGACTTTGATCGCGGTGGATTCTTCGCCGGCCGAGGGCTTCGGGCCGGTGCCGTCGAAGACGACCGCGACCATCCAGTCGGTGCCGTCCTGCAGGACGGTCAGCATCCGGACGAGGGATTCGCGGACAGCGGCACCGTGCGCCGCATATTTTCCGGCGAACTGCGGCCACTGGAAGATCATGCTGTGTCCGTCCACGATGAGGATCTTCTGTTTCAAAGCGATTGTGCGATTCTACCACTGAACCTCACGAAATGACAGTCACGAAAGAGGAATCCCCGGCAGCTTGGTGGTGGCTCCGAAAATTGCAACCCACAGGGGGACCGGACGTTCCGCCCGTTTGGGCACTGACTTTGCAAGCACAGGCGAGTGTCTTTCACGGGCGGGACGCCCGTGCCCCCTGTTTTGCGCTGGCCGTTTATCGTCTGTTTATTTCCCGAAGAGATGGTATCAGCCGCAGGCAGGTCGAGGGCCGGGAAGCGGTCAACTGCCGCCCGCCCATGCCGGGCGGCGGGTGAGATGGAAGAGGCGCTCGCCCGCCTTCGGCACGCAAAGGATGCCCTCGGCCTCGCGGTCCGCATAGTCGCTGGGATTGATCGTCGCCGGGTCGCGGTAGCCGAGGTTGATCCGGCGGCATTCCTCTTCGGGGATCTGCGTGGCAAGCGTCACGCGAACACGCGGGGTTTCGACCCCGTTCTCGTAGGTTCCGATCCCGTGGACGTGCGTCGAATGGGCGAGGACGCCGGTGGGGTAATCCTTGAAACGATCCCATTGCTTCAGGAAGTAATCGCGGCAGTGGTAGCCGATTTCGCGGATCAGCCTGCCATGCACCTCGGAAATCTCGTGAAGGTGGGGCGCGAAGATGATGAGCTCGCCGCCGTCCGCCACGACCGGCTCCAATTTATACATGCACTTTCCCGCGACCCAGAGCTCGTCATACATCGGTGGGGCGCAGGAGAGGACGGTGTGGAACGGGCGATCCTTGCAGGTGATATGAATTTCGGACGAGAGGTCGCTGGCCTCGTCCCATGCGGATTCGGGCGTTCCCGCGAAGAGCCCGGCGAACCGCTTGTCATCGACCACCGCCGCGAGGCAGAGCCGATCCTGTCTAATCAATGCGGCCGCGCGATCCACGACCTTGCGCACCGGCGTCCATTTGTTTCCGATGATCAGCGGGTTCGTGACGACGGCTCCGAGCCAGTGGAAAAAGTTGAGGATCTCCGCGCCGCCGATGCCCGGAAAAAAGTATTTGTTACCGCCGGAGAATCCGACCACCTCGTGCGGAAAGACCGGGCCGATGACGAGGAGCGTGTCGTAGCTGTTGACGAGCCGGTTGATGTGCACCGGAACCTCGACGGCAAACAGCCCGCCGGAAAGCTCATGAATTTCTGCGGCCGAGATCCGCCCGATTTCCTCGAGGGTTTCCGGCTCGTCCCATGTGTGGTTGAAGACGCGGACGCCGCCGAATTTCCCCGCTCGTTCCTCCGGAGTGATTTCGAGCCTGCGGTTGATCGCGTCCTCGCTCATCGGCGGATGGGTTCCGAGCGCGACGATGATGTCCAGCTTGGCAGCCCTTCCGGAGAGGCGCTCGTGCAGACCCTTGAAAAGCGTGCCGATCGGCGCGGTGCGCGTCCCATCTGGGATGATCAGCAGCACCCGCTTGCCGTCGAAGGGGTAGCTTTTTACGAACGCGTCGAGCACGGACTCGACCTGTGCGGAGCTCAGGGATTCTTCGCCCGGGGCCTGGCAGGAAATCGCTCCCATGGGGATCAGATCGTCTGGCAAAGAAATCCGCCGTCCACGCAGAGATCCATGCCGGTGACAAATGAGGAGGCCCGTGGGCTGGCGAGAAAAATGGCGGCACCGGCGAGTTCCTCCGCGGTGCCGAAACGTCCCATCGGCGTGTGGCCGAGGATCGATGCGGCGCGCTCGGTCGGCGACCCGTCGTCATTGAAGAGAAGCTTGCGGTTCTGCCCGGCGGGAAAAAATCCCGGCGTGATGGAATTGACGCGGACCCCGTGCGGCGCCCATTCCCGAGCGAGGAACTTCGTGAGGTTCAGCACGGCTGCCTTGGCTGCGGAATACGCCACGACCCGCGAAAGCGGGAGGTGGGCGGAAACGCTGGCGATGTTGATAATACTGCCTTTTCGGGCGGCGACCATCGCCGGGCCGAAGACCTGGCACGGAAGCAGCGCGCCACCGAGAAGGTTCAAATCAAAATTAGCGAGCCATGCCTTGGTCTCGATCTGCTCGAAGGCATGATCCTCGGTGACGGTCACTTTGGGATCGTTGCCGCCGGCCGCATTCAGGAGCACGCTGACCGGGCCGAGACTGGCCTCGACGGATTTCCTCAGCGCATCCAGACTCTCACGCGAGGTCGCATCGGCCGCAAAAGCCTCCGCAGTCCCGCCCGCCTCGCGGATCGTCTTCACGCAGGCCTCGGCCTGTTCGAGAAACCGGTCGGCGACGGCCGTTTTTGCTCCGGCAGCCGCAAGCGCCGAGGCCAGCGCCCCGCCAAGCACTCCGCCGCCGCCGATGATGACGGCGGTTTCTCCGGTGAGATCGAAGAGGAATTTTTCAGAAGATTTTTTCATAGTCGGGAAGTGTGCTCACTCGAGCCGTCCCGGTTCAAGCCCGAAATATTCCACCGCGTTGCCGTAGCAGATGCGCCGGACGATCCCGCCCAGCCATTCGATGTCCCCGGGCAGTTCCCCGTTCTCAACATCGGTTCCGATCGTGTTGCACAGGACGCGGCGGAAATATTCGTGGCGGGGATAGGAAAGGAAGCTGCGCGAGTCGGTGAGCATCCCAACAAAACGCGAGAGAAGGCCGAGGTTGGAAAGCGCGTTGATCTGCCATTCCATGCCCTCCTTTTGATCCAGAAACCACCAGCCGCTGCCGAACTGGATCTTGCCGGGAACCGTGCCGTCCTGGAAATTTCCCATCATCGTTCCCATGACGTAGTTGTCCGCGGGGTTGAGGTTGTAGATGATGGTTTTCGGGAGCGCCTGTTCCGCGTCGAGGGCGTCGAGGTAGCGCGCGAGGCCTGCGGCCTGCGGACGGTCGCCGATCGAGTCGAATCCGGTATCCGGCCCGAGCGCGCGGAGGAGCCGGGTGTTGTTCCCGCGCTGCGCGCCGAGATGAAGCTGCTTGATCCATCCGCGCCGGGCGTCCATGCGGCCGAAGAAGAGCATCATGAAGCCGACGAAACGTTCCGAGGCCCCGGCATCCGCAGTCCGCCCGCAACGCGCCGCGTCGTAAATCCGCGCGGCCTCACTTTCGGAGGCAAACTCCCCGGGGCAGGCCGGAAGCCCGTGATCCGACAGGCGCGCTCCCATCTCGTGGAAGCACGCGTGGCGCTTTTCAAGCGCCGAGAGAAATCCCGCGAACGAGGAGCAATCGGTGTCGGCCAAGGCCGAAAGCTTTTCCACCCAAACATGGAACGCCTCCGGCTGGTCGACCTGGAGCGCCCGATCCGGACGGAATGTCGGATAGACCCGCGTCCTCAGCACCCCCTCGTCGAGAATCCGCTGGTGGGCGGCCAGATCATCCGCCGGATCATCCGTCGTGCAGATGACCGCGACGCGGCTGCGCTCGATGAGCCTCTGCGCGCGGAAGTCCGGCTGCTCGAGGAGCGCGTTGGCCTTTTCCCAGATCGCGGGTGCCGTGGATTCGTCCAGGAGATCGTCGATGCCAAAGCAGCGCAGCAGCTCGAGGTGCGTCCAATGGTAAAGCGGGTTCCGGATGGCGAAAGGCACCGTGCGCGCGAAGGCGAGGAACTTCTCGTAGTCCGGAGCGCCGCCCGTGATGAAGCGCTCGCCGATGCCGTTCGAGCGCATCGCGCGCCACTTGTAGTGGTCTCCGGCCAGCCAGATATCCTGCAGGTTCCTGAAGCGATAATTGTCCGCGATCTGCTGCGGCGGAATATGGCAGTGGTAATCGAAGATCGGCTCGCACTCGGCGAACCCGTGGTAAAGCTCGCGGGCCGCCGACGAGCGCAGGAGAAAGTCTTCTGTCAGGAATGTTTTCATCGGCGGCGACCCTATCAGAAACGCTCTCCGATGCGACATCTCAAACCACCTCTTGGAAATAATCAGACTTTGCAGCGCCCAAAGGAGAATGGGCGATGCTTCACTTCGTTTCGGTATCAGTTGACGCGTTCGCTCCCGCTCATCTTGCCCTGCGGGCTGCCTTCGGCAGTCTCCCGAGCGGCTGCCCTCGCCGCCTGGGTGTGCTCCCTGAACCACCCATTCGTCCTTCCCGCTTTACGATGCGCTATCGCGCTGGTTTTCCGCCCGTTTGGGCTCTGGCTTTGCAAACGCGGGCGAGTGCCTTTCACAGGCGGGACGCCCCATGTTCCCTTGGAGGATTCGCGAAGTTGCACTTTTCGGGCATGCGCCCAAAAAAGAGGGGCCGAATGGATTGCGGATAGCCAGGCCCGTGCCCGACGGTGTAAATGTTTCCGGTGGATTTTTTGACATTACGATTGGCAACGGCCCGGCGGCGCGCGGTTTTTTCCGGCTCCGGCCGCCGGGGCCGCAGCATTTTATTGCACCGGCGATCCGTTCAATGCTGTCAGGATAAGTGGCATGGGCAGGATGCCCGTGTGCGTTTTCCCCAGCATGGGCAGGATGCCCATGCTACGATTTTCAGCAAAACTGACGAGGTCGGGCAGTCCGCCGGTAACGCGCGCCATGCTTGAAGCCTGGACAGACTGGATGGAGCAGGGGATGTGCCTGGTCGAGCAGAGCGGCTGGGTCGGCTGGATCTGGTTCGTCGTGCTTTACGCGCTGTCGTGCGTTTTGTTTTTGCCCGGATCGGTGCTGAGTTTTGGCGCGGGCGCGGTTTACGGGTTTTGGTCCGGCACGCTGCTTGTTTCGCTGGGCTCGGTCGCCGGGGCGTTCGCGAACTTTGTTTCGACCCGTTACCTCCTCCGCGGGTGGATGGCGCGGAAGTTTGCCAAGAGCCGGAAGTTCCATGCGCTCGACCACGCGGCGACGAACGACGGATGGAAGCTGATCATCCTCACGCGGATTTCGCCGATCCTTCCGCACAGCCTCGTGAGCTGCGCGTTCGGGCTTTCCCGGATGTCCCTCGTGCGCTACCTCCTCGCCTCATGGGTCGGGTTCCTGCCGATCAGCGCGGCGTATGCCTATGGCGGGGCGGTCATCGGCCGCGCGGCAAAAGGCGGCCTGCATCAGGGCCCCTGGGCCTGGGCGGCCTACTCGGCCGAGCTTGCCCTCACGGTGCTGGTCACGATCTGGATCACCCGCATCGCCCATAGGGCCCTGAAAAATTATGCGCCCGAGGTCGCCGAAGCGATTGCCGAAGAGACGGAAAAATGAAACGTCCGTTTGTCCTCGCGCATTTCGCCATGACTGCCGACGGCAAGATCAGCACGCGAGCGGGAACTCCGTCGCGGTTCACGTCGGTGGCCGACAAGCGCCGCCTGCAGGAGGCGAGGGCGGAATCGGATGCCGTGCTGGCCGGGCGCGGCACGGTGGAGGCCGATGCGATGAGCATGGGGATCTCGGCGAAGGATCTGCGGGAGGTGCGCGCGGCCCGCGGGCTGCCGCCGGTTCCACTGCGCGTGATCGTGTCGAATGCCGGCCGGTTTGATCTCGACGGAAAAGTTTTCCGCTACTCCGCGTCTCCGCTCGTCATTTTCTCGACCGCCCGGATGCCGGAACGTCTGAAGCCGGAGGTCGCCCGCCGGGCCGAGCTGTTCCTCTTCCGTGGCAGGGAGGTGGATCTCGCACGGGCGCTCGAAATCCTGCGGGCCGAGTTCGGCGTCAAGCGCCTTGTGTGCGAGGGCGGGGGCGGGCTGCTGCGCTCTCTGGCCGGTCTGGGCCTCGTGGATGGAATCCGCCTGACCGTGGCGCCCGTCATTTTTGGTGGCCGCCTAGCCCCTTCCCTCACCGGCCTGCCCGGGGCGTTCCTTCAGCCACCGCGGAAGTTCCGCATCATCCGGCAGACGATGGTCGGCGACGAGTGCTGCCTCGAACTTATTTCACGGCGACCGGGCTGAGGTTCCAGATATCGCGGGCGTATTCCGAGATCGTGCGGTCGCTCGAGAATTTCCCAACGCGGGCGGTATTGAGGACCGCCATTTTTGCCCAGCGGGCCTTGTCGCGGAAGGCATCGGACACATTTTTCTGACACTCGCTATAGGATTCGAAATCCGCGAGGCAGAGGAACGGGTCGTGGTGGAGGAGGTCGTCGCGGAGCGGGCCGAGGACGCCGGGCGGCTCGTCGGCGGTGAAGTAGTTCGAGCCGACCCAGTCCACGACCGCGCGGAGTTCCTCGTTCGCGTTGTAGAAGTCGCCCGGGTTGTAGCCTTTGGACACCAGCGCGTTCACCTGCTCGACCGTGTTGCCGAAGATAAAGATGTTTTCGTCCCCGACCTCCTCGCGGATTTCGACATTTGCACCGTCAAGCGTGCCGATCGTGAGCGCGCCGTTGAGCGCGAGCTTCATGTTTCCGGTTCCCGACGCCTCCTTGCCGGCGGTCGAGATCTGCTCGGAGATATCGGCGGCCGGGACGATCCGCTGCGCGAGCGAGACCCGATAGTTCGGGAGGAAGACGACCTTCAGCTTCCCGGCAATCCGGGGATCGGAATTGATTTTCGCGCCGACGGCATTGATCGCCTTGATGATGAGTTTGGCGAGGTCGTATCCGGGCGCGGCCTTGGCGGCGAAGATGAAAACCCGCGGCGTGACCTCGGCCTCCGGGCTCTGGAGGATCCGGCGGTAGAGCGCGAGGATGTGAAGGAGGTTCAGGTGCTGGCGCTTGTATTCGTGCAGGCGCTTGATCTGGACGTCAAAGAGCGCGGAGGGATCCACCTCGACGCCGCAGTCGTTGAGGATGATGCGCGCGAGATCCTCCTTGTTCGCGTGCTTGACCGCCATGAAATCCGCTTGGAACTGCGGGTCGTCGGCAAACGCTTCGAGCGCGCGGAGCCGGTCGAGATCGCGCTCCCACCCGCCGCCGATCTTCGACGTGATCAGCCCGCTGAGCCTCGGGTTGCAGGCGAGCAGCCACCGGCGCGGGGTGATCCCGTTCGTCTTGTTGTTGAATTTTCCCGGGTAGAGCGCGTCGAACTCCGGGAACAGGTCGCTCTTGAGGAGCCGGGTATGGAGGGCCGCGACGCCGTTGACCGAATGGCTGCCGACGACCGCGAGGTGCGCCATGCGGACCATCTGCGCGCCGCCCTCCTCAATCAGCGAGAGCACCCGCTTCTTCTCCGTGTCCCCCGGCCACTTCGCCTCGACGGTTTCCAGGAACCGCTTGTTGATCTCGAAGATGATCTGAAGGTGGCGCGGGAGGACTTTTTGGAAGAGTCCGACACTCCATTTTTCGAGCGCCTCCGGCAGGAGCGTGTGGTTCGTGTAGGCGAACGTGCGGGTGACGATCGACCACGCCTCGTCCCACGGCAGCTTGTTCTCGTCGTGGAGCAGGCGCATGAGCTCGACGATCGCGATCGCGGGATGCGTGTCGTTGAGCTGGACGGCGACCTTCTCGGGGAAGGCCGCCCAGTCGGTGTTGCTTTTGTGGAAGCGCCGGATGATGTCCTGCAGCGAGCAGGCCACGAAGAAATACTGCTGGACGAGGCGCAGCTCCTTGCCGAGCTCGGTCTTGTCGTTCGGGTAGAGAACCTTCGAGACCGTTTCGCTCGTGTTTTTCTGGTGGACCGCCTGCTCGTAGCCGCCGCGGTTGAACGCCTCGAAGTCGAATTCCTCGGAGGCGCGCGATTCCCAGAGGCGGAGGAAGTTGACCGTCCCGTTCCCGTAGCCCGGGATCGGGATGTCGTAGGGGACGCCGAGAAGCGGCTTCCAACCGACCCACTTCGGAACCGAGTTCCCCACGTCGTCAAAAATATTTTCGACGTGCCCGTAGAGGTGGATTTCGGTCGTGTATTCCGGGCGGACGATTTCCCAGGGGGTTCCGAATTGCATCCAGGCGTCGGGGAGTTCGACCTGGTAGCCATTGCGGAACTCCTGTTTGAAGAGGCCGTATTGGTAATGGATCCCGTAGCCGACGGCCGGCAGGTCGAGGGTGGCGAGCGAATCGAGGAAGCAAGCGGCGAGGCGTCCGAGGCCGCCGTTGCCGAGCGCCATGTCGTATTCCTCCTTGCGCAGCTCATCCATGTCGAGGCCCAGCTTTTCCAGCGCCTCCTGGATTTCCTGGAAAACGCCGGCGCTATACATGCTGTTGACGAAAAGCCGCCCCATCAGGAACTCGAGCGAGAGGTAATAAACCCGGCGGACATTCTGGCGGTGGTGCACGGTCTGCGTGGTGATCATCCGCTCGATGATGATGCTCTGCACCGCCTTCGAAGTCGCGATCCACCAGTCGCGCGTCGTCGCGGTATCGGGATCTCGCGCCAGCGAAAACTTGAGCTGGTTCAGAATGTAGTGGTCAATCGACGGGTTGGTCCGGCGGGTCAAATTTTCTTCTGCCATATAAGTCGTTGCGAATCGTTTACCGTCGGGCAGAATGTCAGGAACCCATGAGCTCTGGCAAGTCCCGCTTGGATCTGGCGCTGGTCGAACGCGGACTCTTTGACTCCCGCGAAAAGGCGCAGCGTGCCATCATGGCCGGTCAGGTGCTTGTGGACGGGCAGGTGGCGGACAAGCCCGGAAGCCAGGTTGCGAGCGATCAGGTGCTCATGGTGACCGCGCGCGAAAAGTATGTCGGGCGGGGCGGGCAGAAGCTCGAGGCCGCGCTGGACGCCTTCGGGATCTCCCCGGACGGCCGCGTCTGCGCCGACATCGGCGCCTCGACCGGCGGGTTCACCGACTGCCTGCTCCAACGCGGGGCGGCCCGGGTTTATGCGGTGGATGTCGGTCGCGGCCAGCTCGCCTGGAGGCTGCGGCAGGATCCGCGCGTGGACGTGCGGGAGGGCCTCAATGCGCGCCACCTTGCCCCGGAGGACTTCCATCCGGCCCCCACGCTTGCGGTCGCCGACGTCAGCTTCATTTCGTTGACGTTGATCTTTCCCGCGATCTTTGCGTTACTGCCCGCCGAAGCAGACATGGTTGTTCTCATCAAACCACAATTTGAGCTCAGGCGCGAAGACGTCGGGCGCGGAGGGATCGTCCGCGACGAGGCGTCCCGCCTCCGGGCCGTCGAAAAAATTCGCGCTTTCATCGGGCAGGCCGGCCGCCGCTGGCTCGGCCACATCACCTCCCCGATCACCGGGCGCGACGGAAATGTCGAATTCCTCGCCCACCTGAAACCATGAACACGATTGCAGAATGGGAGCGCAGGCATCCTGCGTGTAGGACATCCGGCATCCTGCCGGATGCCCCCCCCCCCGCTGCCTCACCACCCCTCTCATGATCGGACTCCTCGCACACTCCGAAAAGCCCGGTGCGGCGGCGGTCGTGCAGGCGATGGCCGCCGAGCTCGCGAGGCAGGGGATTCCGTTTTTGCTTGAGCGGGCGACGGCACCGCTGGCGGGAGCGGTTTCGGATCTCGACGAGCAGGCGCTGGCGGCGCGGTGCGAACTGCTGGTGGTGATGGGCGGCGACGGCACGATTCTCCGTGTGGTGCACAAACTTTCTGGCGTGCTGCCTCCGGTCTTCGGGATCAACATCGGGTCGCTCGGGTTTCTGACCTGCCTAGGTCCGGGGGAGATCGCCCGCGCGGTCGAGAGCATCCGGAACCGGGATTATCTTCTCAGCAGGAGGCCTCTGCTCGAGGCGCGCCTGGCCCTGGCGGACGGCGAAGTCCGGGTGTTTCACGGACTGAACGATGCGGTCGTGAGCCGGGGCGAACGCTCGGAGCTCGTGAGAATCCGCGTGCGCCTCGGCGGGGTGCCGCTCACAGACTACAACGCCGACGGCCTTGTGGTCGCGACCCCGACAGGATCCACCGCCTACTCGCTCTCGGCCGGCGGACCGATCCTGATGCCTGGATCCGGCGGCTTCGTCGTGACCCCGATCTGCCCGCACGTGCTCACGAACCGCTCGGTCGTCGTCGGAGACGCCCTGGAAATCCAGATCGAAATCGCCGAGGCGGGACAGATGGTTTTTGTGACGGTGGACGGCCAGGAATCCCACGCGATGGGCCTGGGCGACTCGCTTGCGATCCGCAAGAGCGAGCGGGAGCTCCCGCTGGCGATGCTGCCCGAACGCTCGTTCAGCGAGGTCCTGCGGCAAAAGCTCAAGTGGACGGGCAGCAACATATGATTCCGATTTCCGATATTCTTCTGCCCGCGCAGATCAATCTGGCTCTCACCGCGGCCGACCAGGCGGGCGGCGTGGATCAGGTCCTGTCCGGCCTCAACGGGGATTCCCGCGTCCTCAACTGGGGCGCGCTCGTCCAGGCGGTCACCGAGCGGAACGCCCCCGCGCTGGCGTGCCACGACTGCGGCATCTGCATCGCCCACGGACGCACGAATGCGGTCAGCTCGCTGGTGATGGCGGCCGGCCGCTCCGCGATGGGCCTCGTGTCCCCGGAGGTTCCCGAAAAAGTGCGGCTGGTCTTCGTGGCGGGAATCCCCTCGGCATTCAACTCCGAGTACCTGCGGGTCGTCGGCGCCATCGCGCGCCTGTGCCGGGACAAATCCCTGCTCAACCGGCTCCTCAAAGTTCAGGATCCGAAGGAATTTGTGAGCTTGCTATCCGGCGGCGAAGCGAAGCTGTAGGCACCCGCCACGTTTTTTCACGGCCTTCCTCGCAGGAAGTTCTCTGAGAAGGAAAATCAGAATTGCTTCAGGAACCGGAGGTCGTTTTCGACGAGCATCCGGATGTCTGGGATCCGGGCGAGGTTCATGGCGAGGCGGTCGAGCCCGAATCCGAACGCGAACCCCGAGACGTGCTCGGGATCATAGACCCGGTCGCCGCGCCGCCCGCAGACAGCCTCGAAGACCGCGGGATCAACCATCCCGCATCCGGCCAGCTCCATCCACTGGTTCCCGAGCGCCTCGGCCCGGATGTCGATCTCGTAGCTCGGCTCGGTGAACGGAAAAAAATGCGGGCGGAACTGGATATCGGTGCCCGGGCCGAACAGCTCGCGGAAAAAAAATTCCAGCGTCCCCTTAAGGTCGGCGAGGCTGACATTTTCGGCGACATAGAGCCCTTCCATCTGGGTAAATTGGGCGAGGTGTGTGGCGTCCACCTCGTCCCGGCGGTAGGCCGAGCCCGGGGCGATGATGCGCACCGGCGGCGGGTTGGTTTCCATCACGCGGATCTGCACGGTCGAGGTGTGCGAGCGCAGGAGGCGCCCGTCGGGAAGATAAAATGTGTCCTTCTCGTTCCGGGCCGGATGGTCGGGCGGGGTGTTGAGTGCGTCGAAGCAATGCCACTCGCTCTCGATGTCGGGCCCGTCGGCGATCGCGAATCCCATCCGCCGGAAACACCGCACCGCGCGATCCATCAGCTGCGTGAGCGGATGGATCGTCCCCTGGCCCGCGCAGGTGCCGGGCAACGTGAGGTCGAGCGCGGCGGCAGCGGCCGCATCGGCCTCCTCGAGCAGGCGGATCTCCCGCGCCTCGAGGGCGGAGGTCACGGCCTGCCGCAGGTCGTTGAGCCATTTCCCGATCTGCGGGCGTTTCTCCTTCGCGACATCGCGCATCCCCTCACTGAGAGCGGTCACCGCGCCGCTCTTCCCGAGGAAGCGCACGCGCGCCGCATCGAGCGCCACGCGGTCGGATGCCGCCGCGATCTCAGCCAGCGCCTCGCTGCGGAGGACTTCGATTTGTTGCTCCATGGATTAATCCGTGGCATGGGCATCCTGCCCATGCGAAGAAGCCCGGCAACGCATGGGCAGGATGCCCATGCCACGACCGTCAGTCTTTGCGCCGCCTTTGTGCTGATGGTTTTTGGTCCTCATCACTCCATCATTTGCTCGGTAAAAATCAGCCGCATGTATCGCGGCATGGGCAGTGCTCCCATGCCGTGACCGTTGAATGGCTCAGGCGGCCTTCTTTTTTGTCGGCTTCGCCGGCTTGGCTTCGAGGGCGGCTTTGGCCTTTGCGACAATCTGCGCAAAAACCGCCTCGTCATGGATCGCGATGTCCGAAAGCACCTTCCGGTCGATCAGGATGTTCGCGGCCTTCAGTCCCTCGATGAACCGGCTGTAGGTCAGGCCCTGGGCGCGGACCGCCGCGCTGAGGCGGGTGATCCAAAGCGCGCGAAAATTCCGCTTGCGGGTCTTCCGGTCGCGGTAGGCCCAGTATTTTCCCTTCATCTGCGCGTCTTTCGCGTAGCGGAAGAGTTTCGATCGGCGTCCGCGGTATCCCTTCGATGCGTCGATGACGCGTTTCCGGCGGGCGCGGCTGGCGGGAGCATTGGTTGCTCTTGGCATGTGTTTTCACCCCTTGCGGGGTCTCCTTGGAGCGGCTGTTCGTTTCGTTGTGATCCCCGGACTCGCCGGCTCCGTTATCCCGGGATTAACTCCCGGGCAGTCCGTGGGATCGAAAATTTTCGTTCAGTGGCTGAACGGAAGGCAGGCCTTGATCCGGGCGGTGTCCGAGGAATGGACGAGCGTGGACTTCGCCATCTTGCGTTTCCGCTTGGCGCTCTTGCTGGCGAGAAGGTGGCGGCGACTGGCTTTGGCACGGACGATCTTGCCGGTGCCGGTGATTTTGAACCGCTTGGCCACGGACTTGCGGGTTTTGCTGCGGGCGATGGATTTTGGCATGAGAAAAGGGTGAAACGATATCAGCCGAAACCCGCATGGCAATCACAAAATCGGGAAATGTCATCGCGATTAGGCGCATGCCCGAAAGGTGCGAGATCGAAGGTGTCTGCCCAGGGGGCATGGGCGTCCCGCCCGTGTGGGCACTGGTTTTTGATGCGAGGCCAGTCTCCAAACGGGCGAGACGCCCCGTTCCCCCTGTTTTTGCACTTATCGGGCATGGCGCGCCCATCGCGATTGATCGGGAGCGCGGGCTGTGGTATGGATGTGTGCTTGCAAAGCGCGCATGCCATGTCTGCGGGTCGAAGGTTTCTTTTTGTTGCCGCTGTTCTTGCCGCCGGATGGCCGGCGGCGGTTCTCACCGGCTGCAAGGATCGGACGCCGCGGGATCAGCCGCAAGAGCAGCCGGAAGCCGGAACCCCTGCTCCCCGGCGGGTTCGCGAGCCGGCTGTCGCCGGGCTGTTTTATCCGAAGGATCCGGCGGATTTGTCCGGGGCGCTCGACGGGCTGCTGGCGGGCGCGAAGCCGCAAACGATCGAAGGCGATCTGCGCGCGCTGATCTGTCCGCACGCCGGCTATCCGTTCTCCGGGCCGGTGGCGGCGTCGGCATACCGGCTGCTGGCGGGGCGGGAATATCAGACCGTCGTGCTGCTTGGGGTGAGCCACTATGCGGCGTTTGCGGGTGCCTCGGTGGCCGATGCGGAGATCTACCGCACGCCGCTCGGAGATGTGCCGGTTTCCCCGAGGGCGGGGCAGCTCGCGAAAGAAAAACCGTTTGTCTTGGAGCCGCGCTGTCGGGTGCAGCGTCCGCCCTGGTCGGCGCAGGCTTCGCACGCCCTGCCGCCCGAGGGCGGGGACACGCCGGAAACCTGGGAGCACTCCGCGGAGGTGCAGGTGCCGTTCCTCCAAAAAACGCTCGCAAATTTTCAGCTCGTGCCGGTTGTGATCGGCGAAGCGGATCCCGAGGAGATGGCACGCGTGCTGGCCGGGCTGCTCGACGACTCGACGCTGGTTGTGGCGAGCAGCGACCTGAGCCACTACCACCCGTATGATCAGGCGCGGGCGCTCGACGCCCGGTGCGTGCGGGCGATCTGCGATCTGGATGTCGGGGAAATGAAATCGCAGGAGGCCTGCGGCCGGGCACCCGTTCTGACCCTCCTGTGTCTGGCCCGGCAGATGGGCTGGAAGGCGAAACTGCTCGACTGCCGGAACAGCGGCGACACCGCAGGCAACAAGGACGGCGTGGTCGGCTATGCGTCCGTCGCCTTCTACTCCCCGCACCCGCAGGGCTTCACCGACGGCGAGCGCGGCCAGCTCCTCGCGCTGGCCCGGCAGTCATTGAAAAATGCCGTGTCCCAAGATGGCGGCCCCGGCATCTCCCCGGACAGCTTCCCCGCGAAGTTCGCGGAGAAGAAAGGCTGCTTTGTCACGCTCACCGAGCGCGGGCAGTTGCGCGGGTGCATCGGACACATCCTTCCGCAGGAGCCGCTGTCCCGCGCCATCGTGGACAATGCCGCCAAGGCCGCGCTGCACGACCCGCGGTTCGATCCGGTGCAGCCCGGCGAGCTGGACAAAATCGGAATCGAAATCAGCGTCCTGACCGAGCCGACGGCGCTGGCTTTCCAATCCCCGGACGACCTGCTCGGCAAGCTGCGTCCGCATCGCGACGGCGTCGTGCTCAAGATCGGCGACCGGGTCGCCACATATCTCCCGCAGGTCTGGTCGCAGATTCCCAACCGGGCGGATTTTCTCGATTCCCTTTCCCAAAAGGCCGGCTGCGCCCGGGCCGACTGGCGGAATCCGGGCACCGAGGTTTATGTTTATCAAGTGGAGTCGTTCAGTGAACCGGACAGATAAATCCGTGGAAAAAAAAGCCCTGCCTGCGCGCGAAAGATTTCTCGTGCTTCTGATGATCGGAGCGGTGGGCGCCTCGAGCGTGATGGCGCAACTGGCGCTGATGCGGGAGATGCTGGGGACGTTCAGCGGAAACGAGATGGTGCTCGGAATCATTCTCGGCAACTGGCTGCTGCTCACCGGGGCCGGCACGTGGCTGGGAAGAACGGCGGGCCGGCTGGCAAATCCCCGGAGCCTTCTGCCCGCCGGACTGGCTCTCATGGCCGTTGTTCCGCCCGCGCAGGTCTTTTTTCTGCGGGCATTTCACAACGACATTTTCCTCCGTGGCGCGGCGGTCGGGATCACCGGAACCGTGGCCGGAAGCTTTGTCCTGCTGCTTCCGTTTTGCGTTTTGTCGGGCTATCTGCTGACGCTGGCGTCCTCGATCCTGGCGCCGGGCGAGGGCTCGACGGCCGTCGGGCGCGTCTACATTGCCGACAGCCTCGGCAGCATCGCGGGCGGCGCGGTTTTCAGCTTTGTTCTCATCCGGTTCTTCGACCATTTCGCCATCCTCTGCTTTCCCGCCCTGCTCGGCCTCGCGCTGGCCGGGATTTCCGCGGCCGTGTTCGGGAACAGGATTCTTTCGGGAGTCATTTTGGCGACGGCGGCCGGGCTTGCGGCATGGGTTCTGCGCTGCGATGCGGACGTGCTTTCCACGGCGCTGGAATACCCGCGGCAGAAAATCGTGTTCCGGGGCAGCTCGCCCTACGGGAAACTTCTGGTCGCGGAAGCCGGCGGCCAGCTCACCTTCATCGAGAACGGCCTGCCGCTCTTCTCGACAAACAACGCCGGGGAAATCGAGGAGACCGTGCATTACGCGATGGCCCAGCGGCCTGGCGCGCGCCAAGTCCTGCTCGTGTCGGGCGGCGTCGCGGGAACGGCGCGGGAGATCCTCAAATACGGCGTCTCCCAGGTCACCTACGTCGAGCTCGATCCGCTCGTCCTCGCGGCCGGGCGCGAGGTTCTGCCCGGGAATCTCGACGACCCGCGCATCCGGGTCGTCAACACCGACGGGCGGCTTTTTATCCGGCAGACGGACGAGCAGTTCGACGTGGTGATCGTGGATGTGCCCGAGCCGTCCACCTCGCAGATCAACCGCTTTTATACGGCCGAGTTTTTCGAAGAGGTCCGGCGCGTGCTCGCCCCGGGAGGCGTCCTATCGTTTTCCCCGGGCCGCTACGCGAACTACGTCAGCCCGGAGCTCGCCCGGCTGCTGGCGTCGGCGGGACGTACGGCCAAAGACATCTTCAAGAACCTGCTCGTGATCCCGGGCGGACGGGTCTTTTTTCTTGCGTCGGACGGAGAGCTTTTTCCGGACATCGCGGCGCGCATCGAGGCGGCAGGGATTCCGACGCGCCTAGTGGAACGGCATTATCTCGAGGCGATGATGGCACCCGACCGGCTTGCCGACATGAGCCGGGCGCTCGAGGAGCCTGCGGCCGTGAACCGGGATTTCAGCCCGGTGCTGTATCACTACCACCTGCGGCAGTGGATCAGCCAGTTCCCGATGCGGTTCGGGATCTTCGAATGGGCTCTGCTGGCCGCGCTGGCCACCTATCTGCTGTGGCTGCGCCCGGTGCCCCTGGTTATCTTTGTGTCCGGATTTTCCGCTTCGGTTCTCGAGATCGTCCTGCTGTTCGGCTTTCAAATTCTTTACGGCTCGGTGTATCGGCAGCTCGGCGTGATCATCACGCTCTTCATGGCGGGGCTGGCGGTCGGCGCATGGCTGGCCCTCCGGGTGTCGGGCAACGTACCGAATCCGGCGCAACGTTCGCGCGCGAAAGCCCGATTGGCGGCGCTCGCCTTTGCCGTTGCGGCCTTCGCGGTGCTGCTGCCGCTTGTGCTCGCCGGTCTCGGCGGGGCGGGGAGCGGATCGTTTGCGCTGGCAAGCGTCCAGGCAACGGTTGCCGGGCTCGCCGGGCTCTTGGGCCTGCTGATCGGGATGCAATTTCCGATCGCCTGCCGGGCGCGGTTCGAAACCGGCGCCACGACCGCCTCCAAACTCTACACGGCCGATCTGGTCGGGGCCGCTTTCGGCGCCCTGCTGTCCAGCACGCTCCTGATCCCCCTGCTCGGCGTCACGGAGACCTGCCTGGTGACCGCCGGACTCAATATTCTGGGCGGCACCCTGGTCCTTCTGCGAAAGAGTTGACTCCCATGAAACCCGCCATGCAACGACCCCCGCATTATGTGCTGAACCAAATCGTCCGGGTCAGCAGCTGGCCGCTGCTCCTGATCGTGGCCGCATTTCTTGTGACCGGCTACGCCATAAGCGGGCAATACGGGCTGGGCTCTATGATCGAAGCGAAGCGCGCCCTCGCGATCCACAACATGCTTCACGGGCCGCTTCTCGTTCTGCTGCTGTTGCATTCCCTGCCGGCGGCGTATCTTGCCTTCAAACGATGGGGACGAACAAACATCGAGGAATGACGATGGCCGCCCCCAGGGGCATCTCCCGCCGCAAGGCGATCAACTACTGCCTCGTCGGGCTGGCCGGCGCGGCCGGTGGCGGCGCGGCGGCATGGATGCTCGGCAGCGCGATGCGGCCGAATCCGGGCGAGGTGTTCCCCGGCGACGCGCCGACGGGCGAGTTGTGGCGCCTGTGGCAGCAGCGCGGGTGGGTCAAGGAGGGCTACCACTACCTGAAACTCGGCGCCAACGTCCAGTGCAAGGTCTGCCCGAACAACTGCATCCTCGCGCCCGGCGACCGGAGCCACTGCCGCAACAAAATCAACAAGGACGGCACTCTCTACACGCTCGCCTACGGGAACCCGTGCTCGTTTCATCTCGATCCGGTCGAGAAAAAACCGCTGTTCCACTTCCTGCCCGGCAGCACCACGTTTTCGATCGCCACCGCCGGCTGCGTCTTCCGCTGCCTCAACTGCCAGAACTGGGAGATCTCCCAGAAGACGCCCGAGGAAACGAAGGACGCCACCGGGCCGGAATTCCAGCTGCGCCCGCCCGTGCCGGCCACGCTGAGTTTCCAGGACATCGCCCGGCTGAGCATGTTCCCCGAGGACGTTGTCGCGCTGGCGGAATCGCTGCGCTCCCCGTCGATCTCCTACACCTACTCGGATCCGATCGCGTATTACGAATACGCCTACGACACGTGCCGGCTCGCCCGGGCAAAAAACCTGAAAAACATCCTGGTGACGTGCGGCTCGATTAACGAGCGTGCGCTGCGCGACCTCGGGCAATTTGTTGATGCCGCGCATGTGGATCTCAAGGGGTTCGACGAGCAGACCTCCTGGAAGCTCAATGCGGGAAGCCTGCAATCCGTCCTCGATACCTTGAAGACCCTGCACGCGATGGAGAACATCTGGTTCGAGATCATCAACCTGGTCATCCCGGGCTACACCGACAGCCCGGAGATGATCAAGCGGATGTGCGGCTGGCTGGCCGACCACCTCGGCCCCGACCGGCCGGTCCACTTCTCCCGCTTCCATCCGCTCCACAAGCTCGCCCACCTGCCGCCCACGCCGGTCGAGACGCTCGTGAAGGCACGCGATATCGCTCGGGCCGCCGGCCTCCGCTATGTCTATATCGGCAACGTCCGCGAACTGCCCGACGCCGAAACCACCTTCTGCCCGGATTGCCGCCGAGCCATCGTCGAGCGCGACATCTTCGCCGTCACGCGCATGGATATCGCCGGCGGACGGTGCAAATTCTGCCGGGCCCGGATCGCCGGGGTCTGGGGATGAATTCCGTTCAGGGAGATTTTGGTCCCTCCTCGGGCCCGGTCCGCCAGTTGGCGAAAATCTCCTGATCCTCGAAGAGCTCCTGCGGATTGATGGCGTAGTTCGGATTGGCGAGGACGCCCTTGTCGGCGTATTCCGGCTGGCAGTCGAGGCAGTAGGCGGCGAGCTCGCTGCAAATCCAGCGGTTGTCGCGGTTGAGAAGGCGGCCGACAAAGTGGTCCTGGCTCTCGTGAAAATGCGACATCATCCAGCGCCGCAGGAAACTGCCCTCGAGCATCTGTGCGGCGATGAGAAGGGTGTCGTATTTTGTTCCGACCTGCGCGAGCGCGGTTTCGGCGATCCGCTGGCCGATCGCGGGCGTGCATTTCCGCGGCTTGCGAAAAAAGATCTGCGTCTTCGGATCGTTGAAATACCCGTCGAGCGGGGACTTCACGACGCCCTTCCCGCCAAGCGCCTCGACGCATTCGTTTTCCCCGGTGACGACGAGCGCGTGCGTGACATGGATGTCGCCGAGCCGCGACCAGCGGGTGAAATACGCGATGCCGGTCGACAGCAGCGAGGATCCGGTATGCGTGAACCCGATGTAGCCGGGCTTGTAGTTCTCCCCGAATTCGGGCGCGAGCGACTGCACCGAAAGCCGGGGACGCAAAAGACGGGTGGTATCGAGGCGTTTCATCAGAAAAAAACTACCCGCGCCAACACGGATGAAAAGCCTCAAAGCCGCCAAATTTCTCCGGGCGAGGTCAGGATGTCTGGCCTTTGGCACGAAGCCTGCTTGCGATTCGGTTGTTCTGGGGGGAACACGCAGGCCGTCGCAGCACTCGTTGCGGTGGCCTGCAACTCCAGGAACCCCGCCCTATCTTTCAGGCCCCGGGGGCTTGGCCTTGTCGCCGTCGCGATACCAAAGGATGCCGTAGCGGCGGAGATTGGAGACGAGGGCGCGGAGGTTGTCGGCGGTTTCGCGGTTGGAGATGAGCGTGCCGAGCGCGCCTTGTCCCTGGCGGATCTCGCGGACGAGCCCCCGGATATCGGCGAGCGCGCGCTGCAGCTCGTCGGACGCCTTTTTGGCGGAGTCCATCGTCCCCTTGCCGCTCTGGATCGCTGTGTCCGCCTGCGTGACGACATTGTCGACCTTCGCCGAGGCGGCGGCAAGCGAGGCGCTCGTGGTCCGGAGGTTATTGAGGGTTTCCCGGAGCGAGGTGACACCCTCTTCGGTGAGGAGCCCGGTATCGAGTTTTTTGACGACCGAGTTGACGTTGCCGACCGTGGTGCGAAGTTCCGCGACGAGGGAGCCGACGTCCTCGGTCATCCCGCCAATGCCGCCTCCGCCGGTGATGCCTTTGATCGTGGTGTCCGGGGCGATCGGCACCGATCCCTTCGCTCCCGGCTTCAGGTCGATCTGCACGAATTTGTCGCCGAGGAGACCCGAACTGCCGATCGTGAACGCGCTGAGGCTCGGGATTTTCACGTTTGAGAAAATCCGGAGATCCACATAGACGCCCTCCATGTCCGGGAGGATGATCGGGTCGTTGACGACTCGTCCGATCCTCGCGCCAGCAAGCGTCACATGCGCGTCCCGCATGAGCCCGCTCGCATTCGGGAACTCGACGCGGAGGTTGTAGTAGCTGCTCACCCCCTCGCCGATGCGCCCGAAATACACAACCAGCATCCCGATGGTCGTCAGCCCGATCAATAGGAATATCCCGACTTTCATCTGCATGGAGCGTTCGTCTTTGGTCATGTTCTCACGTTTTATTAAACGGTTTCGCCCGAGCGTCCATCCACAAAATCCCGGACGACCGGGTCGGGGGACTCGCGCAGCTCTTTGGTGGTACCGAGGAAACGGAGGCGGCCCTCGTCGAGGAGGGCGACGCGGTCGGCAATATGGTTGCAGCTGACCATGTCGTGGGTGACCACGAGCGAGGTGGCGTGGAGCTCCTTCTGGAGGTGGCGGATCAGGCGGTTGATGCTGTCGGAGACGATCGGGTCGAGCCCGGAGGTCGGCTCGTCGTAGAGGATGACGTCCGGCGGCGAGATGATCGCCCGGGCGAGGGCGACGCGCTTGCGCATGCCGCCGCTCAGGGTCACCGGCATCTTGTGATCGTGGCCGGTCATGTTCACCATCGCCAGCGAGCGCGCGACCTTGTCGCGGACGACCTCCGGGTCGCGCTCGCCGCGCTCGCGGAGCGGGAAGGCGACGTTGTCGAAGACATTCAGCGAGTCAAAAAGCGCGCCGTCCTGAAAGAGCATGCCGATTTTCCTCCGCACCGGCTCGAGCTCGCGCTCCTTCAGATGAGTGATCTCCTGCCCCTCGAAAATGATGCTCCCCGACACCGGACGCATCAACCCGATGAGGTGGCGGAGGAACACGCTTTTCCCCCCGCCGCTCTTGCCGAGCAGAACGAGCGTCTCCCCCGGGAACAGGTCGAGCGTCATCCCGCGAAGAATCTCCTGTCCGCCCAGGCGCTGGACGAGATCGCGAACCTCGATGAGGGGCCCGTTCACCATTGGCCTGCGGGGTAGATGATGTTGAGCGCCATCGTCAGGAAAAAATTCGCAATCAGGATCGCGAGCGAGCAGGCGACGACGGTGGCGGTCGTCGCGCGGCCGACCCCGACCGCTCCGTCCTTCGCGCGCAGGCCCTCGCGGCAGCTGATGAAGACGATCAGCCCGCCGAAGACAAACCCTTTGATGAGCGACATCATGATATCGCTGCTGTCGGCAAATCTCTGGATGTTGGCCATGAAATAGACCCCGGGGACATTCAGGACCACAACGCCGACGTAGTAGCTGCCGAGCACCCCGAGCCCGACACACTCGACAACCAACAGCGGCATCGAAACCAGCATCGCCAGGGTCCGCGGAACAACAAGGTAATCCACCGGATTGACCGCCAGCGCACGCAGCGCGTCGATCTGCTGGGTCACCTTCATCGTGCCGATCTCCGCGCTCATCGCCGCGCCGACCCGGCCGGCTACCATCAACCCGGTAAGAACCGGACCAAGCTCACGGAACAGGGAAAGTGCCACAACCGAACCGACGGCGGTCTCCATGTTCAGGCTCGAAAACTGGAAATACGCCTGGGCCGTGAAAACCGCGCCCGTGAACGCGCCGGTCACCACCACCACCAGCTGCGACCCGAAACCGATCTCGGCGATCTGCCGCAGCGCCAGCCCGAACCGGATCCGGCCGCGCCCGATCGAGGAAAATGTCTCTCCGGCAAGTATCGCAAGCTCGCCGAGCGAGGAGAGATTCGAGACGAGCAACCCTCGCACAACGGACAGGATCGGCATGAGGATCTAAACGATCCGCTGGGTTTTGGTTTTCGAGCTGACCTCCGGCGGAAGCTGGCCCACGAACTTCACCTCCAAGCCGAGCTTGCGAAAAATGGATTCGATGCCGTGCCGGGACGGAACCTCGCCGCTGAATTCCATGTAGATGATATCGTGGTTCGTATCCACCTTGTAGCGCAGCTCCGGCAAAACATCCAACTCCAGCGCCAGCCCCATCATCTTGTCCGGCTTCCGAACCCCTGCCGCATAAACTTCCAGTTCGATCATGCCTGATAGTTTCCCTCTCCGCCGGATCAAATCAAGACCCTTTTCTCAAGCCCGGTCGGACTGGAGGCCGACCATGAGCATGGTGGCTCCGCTGAAAATGGACTGGATCCCATAGAGGAGACCGATGATCCCCTCCGTGGCGTCCAACGGCCAGTGCTTGTAGATCATGCCGCCAAGGATCAGCGCAACCACGCCGTTGAGAAGCAGCCAGATCCAGGCCGGGTTCTTCTGCATGCGGAGCGACGTGATCATGCACACGATGCCCTCGGTGAGGAACACCACGGCAAGAACCAGCGTCAGAGCCGCGACGCCGGCCACGGTGTAAAAGAAAAGCGCCGAGCCGGCAGCGATGCGGATGATCGCGGAGAGCATCGAAAGGAACCGGTGCGGGCGCTGCTTGCCAAACGCCCCCTGAAAAAGGGAAACGAAACCGCTGACGAGGCAGAACGCCCCGATCAACTGCGTGAGGAGATAGGAAAAAAGCAGCGGGGTGGCGATGGCGAAAAATCCCACGAGGATCGAAACGATCCCGCCGAAAAGCAGCCATCCGCGCCCGGGAGCTTTGGAGACAAGTGTGCCAGCGGCCATCAACTTATTCCTCCAGGGTGAACCCGACCTTCACGGTCACCTGCCAGTGCGCGACCCGGCCGTCCTCGATCTGCCCGCGCGTCTCGACCACCTCAAACCAACGGAGGTTGCGCAACGACTCCGCCGCCTTCGCGATCGCGTTCTGAACCGCCTCCTCGATGCTGCTGGGAGAAGAGCCGACCAGCTCGATTTTTTTATAGATATGATTGCTCATGCGCTCCAGTTAGCAAAAGCGCGGGCGTTCTGGAAGCAAAATTCCGCGCGGCGGAAAAAGAGAAGGTTTCCGCTTGTCTCCGCGCGCTTCCGCGCGGATGTTGAATCCGCCATGACCCCGACCGCCCAAGGATATGCGATGCCCGCCGAGTGGGAGCCGCACGAAGCCACCTGGCTCTCCTGGCCGCAGCCCGGATGCAACAGCTTTCCCGGATCCTACGACCGCGTGATCCCGACTTTCGTGGCGATGGTCCGCGCGCTGGCCGGCTCCGAGATCGTGCGCATCAACGTCCGCGACGCGGCGCAGGAAAAATCCGTGCGGAAGCTTCTGGCGGGGGTGCCTGCGGAGCGGATCGAATATTTTCACATCCCGACCAACGAGCCGTGGTGCCGCGACCACGGCCCGATCTTCGTGCGCCGGAAAAACGCCCCGCGTCTCGCCGTCCTGGATTTCGAGTTCAACGCCTGGGGGTGGAAGCTCTCCCCGTTCGAGGACGACGACGAGGTTCCGCCGAAGATCGCCAAGCGGCTCGGCCTGCCGGTATTCGACTGCGGCGGGTTTGTGCTCGAGGGCGGATCGGTGGACGTGAATGGGGCGGGCACGGTGCTGACCACGGAAAGCTGCCTTCTCAATCCGAACCGCAACGCGAAGTTCGGCCGCCACCAGATCGAAAAAAAACTCCACGAAACGCTCGGCGTCAAACAGGTCCTCTGGCTGGGCGACGGCATCGAGGGAGACGACACCGACGGGCATGTGGACGACCTCGCGCGATTTGTATCCCATGCGGTTGTCCTGACCGTGACCGAGGACGATGAGAACGATCCGAATTTCGAGCCGTTGCGCACGAACCTCAATCGGCTTCACGAGATGCGCCTGCCCGACGGCGAGCCACTCCATGTCCTCCCCCTCCCGATGCCCGCGCGCATCGTCCGCGAGGGGATCCGGCTGCCGGCCAGCTACGCGAATTTTTATATCGCCAACGAGATTGTCCTGCTTCCGGTCTTCGGCGAACGGAACGATGCGTGGGCGGAATCCGTCCTCCGGGAGGCGTTCCCCACGCGCAAGGTGGTCCCCATCGACTGCCGCGAGCTGATCTGGGGCCTCGGCGCCTTTCACTGCCTCACCCAGCAGCAGCCGGCCACCTGAGGAGACAAGCCCATGAAATTCCGCCGCAACGTCGCGTTCATTCTCACCCGCTCCAGCGGGGAGATTCTCCTTTGCGAGCGGAGCGGATACAAGGGCTCCTGGCAGTTTCCGCAGGGCGGCGCGCAGGAGTCGGAAAGCAACCTCGATGCGCTTCACCGCGAGGTCGAAGAAGAAATCTCACTCAGCCCTGACGCCTACCGGATCGTCGCCGAGCGCGGCCCCTATCGGTATGTCTTCCGCTCCGGGTTCCGCAAGGAGGGATTCGACGGGCAGGATCAGCGGTATTTTCTCGCCGAGGCGCTGGGCTCGCCCGATATCGTAGTGGATAAAAAAGAATTCAGCGCGTTCCGGTGGATCCAGCCGGAGGAGTTCCTCATCGATTGGGTGCCGCCGATCAAACGCACGGTCTACCGCCGGGTTTTCCAGGATTTTTTTGACGTCCGCCTCCCCTGATGCCGCGATGATTCTTCGGATTCTCATGTCGCGGCGCGATCAAATTCTTCGGATTCTTATTGACTCTTGGTCGAAAAGTTGGGATTCCCCCGCCGCTGCCTATGCTTACATTTACCGCCTTTACCGTTCTGTCCTCCGCGCTCCTCGGGTGCGTCTGGTGGGTGAGCCGCGACGATCAGGACGCTTCCTGACCGTGCCCCATCGCTTTTTTCCGGCAACCGGATTTTTTTCATGATCAGCTGGCTATGTTTTGAGTGGCAGACGGACAGCCTGCCGGACTTTTCTTCGCTCGTGGCGCCCCTGGCGGTTCGTGCCGCAAAGAAGTCCGAAGCCGATGTGGTGGCCAAGGTGCTGAAAAGCGCTTTTTCCGCGGATTCCGCATGGGGGGATGTGAACCGTGCCGTCTCCGCGAGACTGGCCGTGGCCGCCGAGGCGGTTTTCTCGGAGGAGGATCCGCATTGCGTGGTCATCGTCCACGGGAATCGCGTCATCGGGGCCTCGCTGCTGGATGTCGGAGCCGAAGCGCCCAGCCACCTTCTCAGCGGGCCGTGCATCCTCCACGAATACCGGAACCGCGGGCTGGCCTCCGCCCTCCTTGCCGCCTCGCTCGATCATCTCGGCAAAAACGGCATCGCGCTCGCGCGGGGGATCACCCGGGCGAATTCCCTCACCGCGCGGTTCGTCTATCCGAAGTTCGGCGGCACCGCGCGCCCGTTCGAGGGCGACCCGCTGATCGCCGACGAGGACTAAGCCCGAAAACGATCCTTTGATCGGGCTTAAAGCTCGAGCGAGAAATCCACGGCGGGCGCGGAATGGGTCATCGCGCCGACCGAGATAAAATCTACGCCGGTTTCCGCGATCGCGCGGATCGTGTCGAGCGTCACGCCGCCGCTCGCCTCCAGCCTGATGTGCGGCGGGCGCAGGCGGACGGCTTCGCGCAGGAGATCGGGCGGCATGTTGTCGAGGAGGACGACGTCCACGCCGCGGAGCTGAAAAAACGAGCGGGCCTGCGCGAGCGAGTCGGCTTCGATCTCGATGCGGAGTGCCGGGGCCGCGGATTTTGCGGCGTCGATGGCGGCTTGGATTTGTCCGGGCTCCGTGCCGGATGCGAGGTGGTTGTCCTTGATCATCACCATGTCGTGGAGCCCGAAGCGGTGGTTCGTTGCGCCGCCCGCGGCCACGGCGGCTTTTTCCAGCGCGCGGAATCCGGGCGTCGTCTTGCGCGTGTCGAGGATCACCGCGCGCGTCCCGGCGACCGCCGCGACGTATTTTCTCGCCAGGGTGGCCACCCCGGAGAGCCGTTGAAGGAAATTCAGCGCCGTCCGCTCGGCGGTGAGGATGGAAGCGGCGGAGCCGGATATTTCCAGCACCGGGTCCCCGTCGCGCAGCGCGTCCCCGTCGCGCCGCTCTACCACAATTTTCAGCTCCGGATCCACGCGACGGAAAACTTCGGCGCAGACATCGGCCCCCGCGAGGCAGGCCTCCTGCTTCGCGATGATCCGGGCGCTGGCGCGGCGTGCGGGATCCGTGAACCACCGGCACGTGACGTCCCCGCTTCCGATGTCCTCCGAAAGCGCGAGGCCGATGAGATCCTCAGGCATGTGCGCGCGCCTCGAGGCCGAGAAGCTGCCGCTGCCAGTTCATGAG
>Ga0194063_10000367_pt1 | contig 33368 bp, 32 predicted proteins | sample SepL3720m_MetaG_FD_155459 | JGI IMG/M metagenome (GOLD analysis project Ga0194063, IMG submission 155459) | Anoxic zone freshwater microbial communities from boreal shield lake in IISD Experimental Lakes Area, Ontario, Canada - Sep2016-L373-20m | ecosystem: Environmental > Aquatic > Freshwater...
TCTGTATCCAGCTCCCACAGCCACTTGAGAGGCGGACCTTTGCCCTCGCAAGGTTGTTTTAAGCGCGCCAACTCATCGCGGCTCAACTTACCATCGGCGGCTTGATCGAGTCGCCTGAATAGGCCCGCGCGTTTCTCATCCGGCAATTTCTGGATACGCGGAATTTTAGCAAATTCCTCCCCAGTGATAAAACCATCTCGGTTGCCATCAGCGGCATTCCATAAGGCTTCGAAAGGACGAGACACACCTTGACGTGAAACATTCCCCTCTTCTGAGGAGTTAGCCAAAACCACAGAGGACAGCGGAGTTCCAGCAAGAAGAAACGAAACAAGGATTGTTTTCATGGGCAATAGACGCTTTTTTAGCCAATGTCTGAGGTGTGAATAATCGAAGAAACACCTGACCCGTAAAAAAGTTTCGGGACACGGCCTGAAATTCTGCAATTCTCCTCCTCAACTCGTTATGCACATCCGCGATATTCTCAGCAATCCAAAGCCATCGCTGTCCTTTGAATTTTTCCCGCCACGCAGCAGCACTGCATGGGAAGAACTGTATCAAACTATCCGCGACCTCGAGTCGCTGCAGCCAACTTTTGTTTCCGTCACTTATGGCGCGGGCGGCGGCACCCGCGAGTTGACCCACGATCTAGTCCTCCGCATCAAGCAAACGACATCGATCCCACCCGTACCCCACCTGACCTGCGTGGGCCATTCGGAAGAGGAAGTGATGGCGATTCTGCTACGCTACGCCGCAGCGGGGGTTTCCAACATCCTCGCGCTGCGCGGCGACCCGCCGCGTGATCAACCGAACTACGATTGGTCAGAAGGCGGATTTCGCTACGCTGCGGATCTGGTGCGCTTTATTAAAAAGTTCAACGAATCAGGAAGCCATCCCGACCCGCGGGGCTTTGGCATTGGCGTGGCAGGATTTCCAGAAGGGCATCCGGCGACCCCTAACCGGATGGACGAGCTCGATTTCCTGAAAGCCAAGGTCGATGCGGGCGCGGACTACATTTGCACCCAGCTATTTTTCGACAACCACGACTTTCTCGACTTCCGCGATCGCTGTGACCTCGCGGGCATCCACGTGCCGATCATCGCCGGAGTCATGCCCGTCACCTCGCTGCAAGGAATGAAGCGGATGGCCGAACTGGCTGCCGGCGCACGCTATCCAGCGAAGCTTCTGCGGGCCCTAGACCGTGCGAAATCGAATGCCGAAGCCGTCGAGCGCGTAGGCATTCACTACGCGGCTGAGCAATGCGCCGGACTCCTCAACGAAGGAGTGAATGGCATCCATTTCTACACCCTCAACAAAAGCCACGCAACCAGGGAGATCTACCACAGCCTTGGTCTCGCAACCGGGGCATGAGGCCTTATCGGCTGCCTTGCTGGTAGAGATCCTCGGCCTGTTGCAAGGTGATATCGTAGATACTGCCGTTGATCGGAACGGTCAAAGGAATCCGGTCCACGGCACGATCCAATGGATATAGAGCCGCCAGTCGCGGCGCGCGCTCGAAAATACCTTTAGGCAAAGTGAGGACAAACGACCCTTCATAGCGAAGTAATTTTGAAATCCGTTCGCCAGCCTTCTCCTCCATGCGGCGCATTTCATAGCTGATACCCAAACGATCAAAGAGCGACGCAGACGCGCCCCCTACCTCAGAAGCATCCTTGCCCCGCTTTGAGACTTCAGCCGCCTGTCTCAAGTTCATCTCCGGCTCTGTCAAACTGTACACCGGTTCCTCGGCTTCCTGCGTCTCGTTGTTGAAAAGCGGGGATCCGCCTGGATTACTATCTTTACCGACAGCCACCCGGGCCTCCTCGCTTGTCGGCGCCCTGGCAATCAATTTCCCCTCAAGGGAAAATAAATCATCAGATTTCAACTTCAAACCCGTGATGGTCATACCATCCGCGATCGTTTTGATTTGAAACGAGCCTTCACGGAAATCGATGCGGTTGTAGTTCCTTTCATAGTCGACGATCGAAAGCGCCTTGAGCAAATGAAGCCGATCTCGCACGGTGATGGTGTCTTTACCATCGAGCACGACCTGTCCGGAAAACCCTACTCCGTCTGCGCTATTGGTGGATCCGTAAATTTGAAAGTCGCCCGAGATCGATCCGGTCACAATACCCCGCGCCGCTCTGGGCAGGGCGCTTTCCAAGCCGAGGCGGCGGATCTTCGCGGTACCATCGATCCGTGGGCGCTCGCCACCCAGCACCCTGAGTCCGCCGAAGTCGATCGTGCCCTGGCCTTGCTTCAATTCGGCCGATTCAAAGACCAATCCCTCACGGTTACAAACGACCGTCAGATTGACAATTTCGAGATTTTTCAGCCAATTTTGGTTAAAAGTGCCTCCCTTAAAAATGAGCTTCAAGCCGTCGTCGAGCCGTTGAACCTTGAGATTGCTGTTCACAATCGAGCCGTACGTTCGATCAGAATAACCCCAGTGGAGCGTAGTATCGGTAACTTCCAGCGACTTAATATCGATCTTATCGATTTTTTTGAACAGCGCGTCGGATAGCTTTTGGGCAGAATCTGCGTCGTCAGCCCCCGCACGCAGGTCCATAACGAGGCGGAAGATTGAAATCGTACCCGGATCCCATTTCCCGAAGATCCCATCAAAAAATCCCATTTTACAGCGAATCACCCTCGCCTCCAGAGTCGTGAAAAAGGTTTGGTCGCCGCCTTCGCAGGCAAGCCGTTGAATTCCCAACTGACCTTGGACACGGGAGAGGCCACGCATCTCGGCATTGGAAGCCGAAAGCCCAGCTTTCAACGAATCCTGAATGCCCTGGCTGAATTGTCTAGAGTCAGTCCGCTTGGCGAGGTAGGCCCAGCCGATGACTGAGGCGACCAGAAGGAAGATCAATACCCGCAGGAAGATGCTTAAAAAGTGAAAGGCCGCTGCCCCTCTGAGTCCATTTCCCGACATGGAATAGCGAACCTGAAACCAAAAACCTTGTTTCGCTACCCATTGGCTTAGCTGCTCGTTGAAGTCGGATGCCCGTTCGGATTGCATATTTCAGTGTAATAGTGGCTGCCGCTTGATATAAAGCAGCCATGAGCAAGTAGCGAGTGAAATTTGCCCTCGCACAGCTCCAACCGATACTTTACGACCCTCCTCCGTGGAAGCCAATGACTACAAAGTCCGCCTTGAAATTTTCGAAGGCCCCCTGGACCTGCTGCTTTACCTCATCAAAAAAGACGAGGTGGACATTCATGCGATTTCCATCGAGCGAATCACCCGCCAGTATCTAGACTACATCAACACCTTCAAGCTGCTCAATATCGATCTCGCGTCCGAGTTTATCGTCATGGCCGCGAACCTGATGTACCTGAAAAGCCGTACACTGCTGCCGCGGGTCGATCAACCGCCGGAAGAGGACGCCGAAGATGACGATCCACGCTGGGAACTGATCCGCCAGCTCATCGAATACAAAAAATTCAAAGATGCGGCAGGTTTCCTGACCCTGCGCGAGCTCGAGCAGGAAGGACGATTTGCCCACCAACCCGATGACGCGCTAAAGCCGACGGAAGCCCCCCCCACACTAGCGGAGGTTTCGATTTTCGACCTCATCCGCGCCTTCCAAAACGTCCTCAAACGCTTTGAGGAGTCCAACGACTTCGGCGACATCATTGACGACCGCTTCACCGTTGCCGATAAAATTGAGTTACTTCTCAGCCACGTCGCTCCCGGTGAGTCTCGCCGCTTCGATGAACTATTTCAGACTGCAACCACCAAGGCAGAAGTCATCGTGACTTTCCTCGCCCTACTGGAGTTGATGAAGCTCAATCAATTTGTGGTGTGTCAGAACGAACTGTTAGGCGACATCGTCATTGAGAGGCGCAGCACCCAATCGGCGGCAGCGCTGTAGGCCGCCGAACTCGGTGCTGACTATGCGTGAACCTCAGCTCAGACGGAATACGATCCGCGCCTTGGTCAAGTCATAGGGAGACATCTCCATCTTGACCTTGTCGCCCACCACGAGGCGGATAAAGCGCTTGCGCATTTTTCCAGAAATGTGTGCCAGAACCTCGTGACCGCTTTCCAGCTTCACGCGAAACATGGTTCCAGCAAGAACCGATGAAATTTCACCGTCCACCTCGACCGCTTTTTCCTCTTCGTCCTTGGTGGAACGCTTGGGAGGTCCATAACGATTGCGATTGTTACGGCGACCGGATCTAGTAGGGCGAGGAGGCATATAGGATTGATATCGATTGCGGCGGAAAGGAAATACCTGCCGGAGCCGTAATGTTGACCCATCCGCGCCGCGCCATCAATCTCAAATAATTTGAGGCGGCAACAATCCGCAACTTTAGTCATCAGCTCGTGCTTGCCAAGAACCTGTACCAGCCTCATTTTATAGCGGTTGCCACTCCTAGCCAGTGATTCAAATAGCTGCCAAATTTTCCATCGCCATGCCTGAAATCACCGAAAAAGAACTTTCTCCCAAACTCAAACCCATGTGGCTAAAGGCGCTCAGCGCCGTCCAAGTGTCCAACCACGCATACGGCATTAGCCTACTTCAGGCCGTGCTCCACGACAGCCCGGGATTCTTGGAGGGCCGAAAGCTACTAAGGAAGTGCGAACTTCAATCTACCGATGCCCCTAAGAAAAAATCCGGTTTTTTCGGCCTGCAGACGGGCGGCATGAGCGTGATGAAACTCCACGGCCAAGCCAAAAAAGACCCCGCAGGCACCCTGCCTTTGATCGAGAAAGAATTGGAAAAGGATCCCCTCAGCGATCAAGCTAACGAACTACTTTTCGACACCTGTCTCAAGCTCGAGCTCTATGACACCGCCGCATTCGCTCTAGAAACGATCCGCAGCGGCAACCCTGAAAATGCCAAGCTCCTCCACAAGCTGGCGGAATTCTATCTCAGCCGCCATCAGCCGCAGCTCGCGTCAGAGGTGTACAACGATATCATCAAGCACCATCCCTTGGATGGCACAGCGATCAAAGGCTCCAAGGACGCCTCAGCCCGCGCCTCGATGCAAAAACAAAAATGGGACGAAAATGCCGACATGCGTTCACTGATGAAAAACACGGCGGAGTTCGAAGAACTCGAAAAAGCAGCGCGCACAGGCCTGACCCGCGGACAGCTCGAAGAACGACGCGACAGGATGGTTGAAAAATACAACGCCGACACCCAAAACTTGGCGACCGTTAAAGATCTGGCGGGCATCTATGAGCAATTGGAGGACTGGCACAATGCTCACACTTTTTTCCAATGGGCCCACACCCTGAGCAATGGCGACATCGCACTGGCCAATAAAGCGACCGCGATGAAAGACCGCGCGCTGGAGACTGATTTGGATCATCTTTCCAGCGCCGTGGCGGCCGACCCGGAAAACGTCGAGCTCAGGGCTGCGCTCGAAGGACGCGTGGCTGAACGCCTGGCTGTGCAGGTTCAGGAAGCGCAGAAGCGGGTAGAACAAAACCCGACCGACCCACAGCTACGCTTTGAGCTCGGCAGCGCATTCTACCATTTAGGCGACTTTAGCGCAGCGATCCCCCACCTTCAACAAGCCACGCGCCACCCACACATTCGCACCAAGGTACTTCTGATGCTTGGGCGCACCTTCAGAGCCAAGGGCATGTTCGACCTTTCCATCAAGCAACTCTCCGACGCACTCGCCGATCTTGTGGCCATGGACGCCATCAAAAAAGAAGTGCTCTACGAAAAGGGCCTGATCCAAACGCAAATGGGCGACCATCCGGCAGCCCTCGACTGCTTCAAGCAAATCTACGAAGTTGATTACGGCTACCGCGATGTGGCGCAGCGCGTGGAATCCTCATACGCCTAACGGTCTGTGACTGATGCCTGGACCACTGTTATTTGAATTGCTCTTCAAAAGGCACATTGCCCAAGATCCAATCCTCCCCGAGGACACGTGAAATCATGACTTGCCGGGGGGCAGTCCCCTCAGCGTGGCTAATTTCCAGAACGACACGGGGCAACTTGACCTGCTTAGCCAAAATCGCATCCAGCGCAGCGGCTTGCACGGAACCGATTTTGCAATATCCAAACAGTGACTCCTCTCGATCCGGGGAAGCGATTGCGTAGCAAAGCCATTGCTGCTCATCGCTGAACGGGCCGTTGTAATAAATGTCCTTTGCGACATAGGTGCGGACTTGGAGGTTCGACACACTCCGATTCAAAAACTTGTCCCATGATGACTCGCCCGTTCGGGCAAAGCCATCGAAGTCGATTTTCCATTTACCCGATAGATCCGGAGTCAGCAGCGCCATGCGCACGCACCGCTTGTCCTCGCGGGCAAAAATCACCTGCACGCCATCGACTGAAAGACCGCTCGCGTCGATACTGCTGAGCCACTTAAATTCCCTCGCCTCGCCATTTTTAGCCTCCAGCCCCTGCAGGAACTCGAGCACCTCTTCCCGGCTTGAGGTTCCAAGGCGGAAATAATCCTCAATCGGCCCGAGTGTGCGAACGGCGAGGGCTTGCTTCACGGTGGCGACAGCATCCTGCTCCGAAGGTGATTGAAATTTTGAGATTACCCGCACGCGCTCCTCGCTGGCCTCCGTTGACAGCGTGGTTGGCATGTCCAAGGTTTCCCTCTTTGAAGACAGCCAAATGCCGAGAGACAAAATGACACACAAGAAGGTCAGCGCACCCAATACAAAGGTCGAACTCCGAACCAAGCGGCGGTGGTCATTGCGAGCGATCCGGCTGCGGCTGGATACTCCAGCCTTTCGCTTGCGCCTTCGGCCATCAGTCAAAAGCGAAGGCGAACTCCGCGTTGAGCCGCGCACCCTGACGACCCGCCCGATGTTAGGCGCATCGCCCACCATTCTGGTGTTTGAATTGCCTTGAATGACATGCTTCGACTTCGCTGGCTTCATGCGCTTATTAGATTAATCATAACGCATTTTAGCGCGGCATCATTGTGATGCGTAGGGGGGTGTAGCGATCATCCGGGCGGAATAGCCAGCCCGGTTGGCGATCCACGGCTTCATATCCTATCAACATGAACTCGGGGAGAAACTGGTTGCTGTTCGGGTCGTATGCTTGCTGGCCAGTAAAGTGTCCACGCAGGCGGTAATCGTAATTTGTATCGAAGCCGTAACGCTGGCCAGGCTCTCCGGATTCAGAGAGCCGGTCGGGATTTTTTTTCTTGTCCTCGCGCATGATGACTAGCTTCGCACGGCTCCACGGCTGGCGAGGTTGGCGGATATAGCCCCAGAAGCGAGTCTTCTCGACGTAGTAGCGCCGGCCGTAGAAAAAATCACCCGTCGGCTCGCTGGCGATCTTCGCATTGCGCTCCTCAACCGTCGGCCCGCCCAAATTACCACCCCGCATCGACGAGGTACCACACTGCGTGAGTAGCAAACAAAGCGTGCTAAATAAAAGGATTCGAATCGAAAAGATCACCATCTCCAACGAATGTAACGATGCATCGTTCATCCAGGCAAGCTCAGACCCATGAAAAAATTGTCACCTTGGATACCTCTGTTTCCTCGCTTGGCAGCTCGGCGCAGCGCAGCGATACTGTCTGCCATGCCGCGCATTCTTATCACGCTGGGCGATCCCGCTGGAATCGGTCCCGAAGTCATCGACCTTGCACTCGCGTCGGACAGGATCCCTCACGACTGTGAAATCGAAGTCATCGGTGATCGATCCGCAGGCATCCCCGGCAAGCCCAATGTCCGCTCCGCAGCAGCAGCCCTCGCCGCTCTCGATGAAGCCGTTCTCCAGCTGAAAAGTGGCCACGCCGATGCCGTAGTCACCGGCCCCGTTTCCAAGGAAGGCCTGCAAGCCCTTGGTTTCCCCTTCCCCGGCCAAACGGAATATTTCGCCGATGCCTTCGGCGTCGCTGACTACGGCATGCTGTTGACTGGCGACACTCTTAGCATCGGCCTGGCAACTATCCACGAATCCATCGCCAAAGTCCCCAGCCTTTTGACACCCGATCGCATCATTCGCATCGGCCTGCTCACTGCGGATTTCCTGCGGCGCCGTGGCATCACCCACCCGCGTATCGCCGTGGCTGGCCTCAATCCACACGCGGGTGAAAATGGCGCTTTCGGAGATGAGGAAACTCGCATCATCCAGCCCGCGATCAACCAGCTCAACCAAGCAGGCTCGGCAATCTTCAGCGGCCCCGCCGTTCCAGACGCGATCTTCCGCGAAGCCGCCCTCGGCCACTACGACGCAGTTCTGGCCATGTACCACGACCAAGGCCTCATCCCGCTGAAACTACTCGACTTCGACTCCGCCGTGAACGTCACCCTCGGCCTGCCAAAGCCGCGCACCAGCCCAGACCACGGCACGGCGTTTTCCATCGCTGGCAAAAAAATAGCCAGCCCCTCCTCCATGATCGCAGCCATCCGCCTCGCCTGCGAGCTCGCCTAGAACTGGCTGCAAGCCTACAGGTGCTGGAAAATCGGCGCCCAGCTTCTGGCTGGCCGCCGATTCAGATCATTGCCCCGCCTCAGTGAACTTTGACTTCGATCAACTTCGGCTTGGCCGCTTTATCCTTCGGCACATGCACAGTGAGCAGCCCGTTGTCGTACTCAGCAGTCATCGCTTCAGGTTTTGAAGATTCAGGTAAACTGAAACTCCGTTCAAACGAGCCATAGGATCGTTCGATGCGGTGGTATTTTTTACCCTTCTCCTCCTTCTCCATCTTGCGCTCGCCACTGATCTGTAGAACGCCATCTTCGATCTGGACTTTAACGTCATTTTTTTTGACCTCCGGCAGTTCCGCTTTGATTTGGAATTCATTCTCATCTTCGGTCACATCGACCAGCGGGGCCCACTCGGCAATGCCGAGATCCCCGTCGCCGTTGTAGCGTGTGCCCGCACGTCCAAATAATGTCGTCAGTCGATTTTGTATGTCGTTGAGTTCACCAAATGGGTTCCATTTTGTAAGTGTGTTCGTCATGATATTTTGATCCGGCTAGTATTGTTCACTGAGGTGATCTGCCGGATTGACCAAACCCCAGCAGGAAAATGAGCCAGTTGCCATCGGCAGCAAACTTCCCCTCACCGTCCATGAATACACTAGCCTATTGGCGCATCGAGTTACTCCCCCACCCTTGTCAAAAACTGCCCGTCGCTTGTCCCGCCCATTTCACGTCATGCGGAGCATCGCCTTTTCTGGCATCGATGCGGGTGGCCGCATTTTCACACTGTCCTTGGCAATTGTTTGCGATGCTCAGTCGGGCACTGGCCTACAACCTCTTTGAAAACACGGTTAAAATGAGTGATCGATTGAAACCCAACCTCAAACGCCACTTCAGTGATGCGGACTTGCGGGTTGAGCAGCAGGGCTTTGGCCGCTTCCACGCGGGTCCGCGCCAGATATTCCGTGAAGGTGAACCCCGTGGATTCTTTGAATTTCCTGCAAAAATAGCAGCTGCTCATGTGGGCCAGACCTGCGAGTTGCTCCAAGTCCAGCGGCTCCGCATGATGTTCGTGGATAAACTGACGGGCCCGTCTGATGTTGGGCGATTCAGAATTTCCATCATTCAAAGCCAACTGCCCTGCAACCAATGCCAAGTGCCGGGAAAAAATCGCCAGTAAATCCAAGAAGGATCGGTATTTTGCAAAGGACATCACCCGGATGGAGCAATAAGCACGGCACATGGCTTCCTCATCAAAATCCGTCCCCAGCACCCGCAAATGCCGGGCGACCTTTCGAAACTTTGCCGCCGATCGACGAGACGTCGCCACTTCGCCCGTCCGAAGAAAGCCGATCGTTTGATCGCCAGTCCGGATCGGCACGCTGCTTTCACACAGCCCATCAAAATAGGTCAGGGTGCGCGACCCCGCCACCGCGTCACGCATCGCCCGCTGTCGCGATTTCTGGCAACTGACACACAAGGGATAGTGGCGCGCGAACCATTCAAAAAAAACATTTTGATAACCCTTGGCCGGATACGCGAACGACGAATGGTCTACAGCGGCCAGACTCAGCGGCAAACCCGTCGCATCGCCAAAAGCCCGCGCGTAATCCAGATAGAGACGCGACATCTTCAGCTGTTCGACAATCCGCGGATCCGTGCAGTCCGAGTCATTTCCCCAAGCTGGCAATGGATCCCTCATACGCGTTTTTTGACGATGGAACACTCTCAGGTGCCACCGCTTGAGTCAAACTCAAAACCCCATGATCCGACGCGATTCAGGCAGCCCGTCGCTTGCCCAAGCCATGGTAAAAGATGGCAAAAATCACCCAGCAAACGGCGATCAACGATGCCAGGATCGCCCAAAAATTCTGCCACCCCTGCCCACTCGCCGTCACGCAATGGCTGTGCAACCAACCGCACAGCACGGCCCCCACCAAGGGCCCCAAGCCTCCTGAAACCAAGGCCAACAAGCCCTGCGCCTGACCGCGAAGCCCGGGATCAACCCGCCGGTTGAGAAACACCTGCGCGGTGACGAAGTAAAACGTGTAACAAATTCCGTGCAGTGCGATCCCTGCGATGTGCCACTCGATCAGACCACTCGCCCCCGCATAAGCACTCATCCCAAACCGCACGGCCGACAACCCCAGCGCCCACAGCAAGACGGTCTTGACTGGATACCGCAGCATCACCGACCCCACCCACCACATTCCTGCTATTTCGGTCAGCTGGGCAATCGACATCGTCGCCGCGGCGTGCCGGTCCCCCAGCACCATGAGCAACTCCGGCGCGTACATGTAAAAGGCGGCCAGAGGCACCGAAAACAAGGTCGTCACCGCAAAAAATATGCAATGATCCCGCTGCCTGAGCAAACGAAACGCATCCAGCCCCAAGCGGCTTCGCCACGAACTCACCCGGCCTAACGGCGGCGTGTGCGGCAACATCAACGCCGCCGCTCCTGCCAAGACACGCGTCACGGCCCCCGCATAGCCAGCGTTTGCACTGGTATCCGCGTGCAGGCCGTAGCTAGTCAACAATCCCGCCGCGATCCATCCCAAAGTCGCCCCCAGCCTCACCCGCGGAAATCGCCGCTCACCCTGCGCCAGATGGCTCAACCCCACCGTCGCCAGCAAGCCCCACGACGGCCCCAAAAAAATCGAAAAACACCCCAACCACCCGATGAACCACCACGGATTCCACCCCGCATCCAAACACCCAAATGCCGCCAACATCGCCACTGCCCCCAGCCACGAAGTCCAGACAAACAAACGATCCGCCGAGACCCGCTGATCCGCCAAGGCCCCACCGATCAACGGCGAAACCAGCGCACAAACCGCCGACACCACAAAAGCCAGCGCCACCCAGCCGCCAAACCCATGCCCCTTGAGAATATTCGTCAACGACGGCACCCAAAACCCCATCGACATCCCCTGCAAAAAAAACGTAATCCACAGCCACACAAACACCCCGCGGGGCTCGCCTGAATGCTCTGAATCGTCGTGCACGGAATGTGGCTAGCCCCATCGCCCTGCAAATGCCAGCGACATCCGCCAAAAATTTCACTTGCCCCCAAGGCGATCATCGATTTTGTTCTAAGGAACACTGTTCAACCAACGCCCATGCCACGCAACGACCTCACCCACCGCCAGCAGGAAATCCTCGATTACCTCCGCAAGTCCCAGCGCCAAACCGGCGTCATGCCCTCGACCCGCGAGATCCAGCACTCCTTCGGCTTTGCCAGCCAAACCGCCGCCATGAGCCACCTGCGCGCCCTCGAACGCAAAGGTGTGATCCAGCGCATCCCCGGCAAGGCCCGCGCCGTCGTCTTCCCTGACGAACTCGATCGCGGCGAAATCATCGACATCCCCGTCTACGGCAACATTGCCGCTGGCATGGCCCAAGACGTCGAACCCGAACGCCAAGGTTCGATCTCCATCGACATCGCCGCACTCGGCATCCCGCCACGCGCCCAAACCTTTGCCCTCCATGTCCGCGGCGAATCCATGATCGACGCCCACATCTGCCACGGCGACACCGTCATCCTCGAACGCCGCAAACCCCGCAAAGGCGACATTGTCGCCGCACTCATCGACGGCGAAACCACCCTCAAGCGCTACATGTTCGAGCGCGGCAAACCCTTCCTCCGCGCCGAAAACCCCGACTTCCCCGACCTCATCCCCGCCCAAGAACTCGTCATCCAAGGCGTCCTCATCGCCCTCCTCCGAAAAGCCAGCTAGGCACAGCACCTCACGCTTAGCGAACGCTTTCCACGGCCTTGATGACTGGCGCAAGGCGTGGTTGGAAGGTTTTCAGCGCGGGATGAAGTCGTCGCTGCACGGCTAAGGCTTCCCCAAGCAGTGATTGGGCTTCCCCGTCCGCTGCGGCAAAGGCAGCGACGGGTTCGCGGGCTTCTCCAAGCGATCCATCGCCTTCTTGATCGAGTGCAACGGCTTCACCAAGGAGATGAGACGTCTCCTTGCCCAGCCCTTGGAGCCGATCCAGAGCATTTAATTGAGCCACGGCGCAATTCAGCAGAGTTTAATCGATTGAACCAAGAGAATACCTTGCGTGATATTCTGCTACCATGTCTTGAAGCAGAGTTTATTCAAGCCAATGAACCTAAATACCCGCTAGATATTCTGCCATAACGGCTGTCAGCAGGGTTTTCTCGAAGGAATCAAGTTGAGCCAACGCTAGATATTCTGCTATCATAGCTAGTAGCAGGATTTCTTCCGAAGAATGAACCTGATCCACGACTGGATATTATGCAATAACCGTTCAGAGCAGAATTACAACCGCTGGGTGAAGCCAATCAATCGCAAAGTCAAGTCCATCGAGCGGTGAGTGAAAGGTCGAAAGCACTGAAAGAAATCCACGAAGCGATGGGAGAAAGATCGTAGGTGCAACGGGGGTTTATCCGAAGAGCCGCACACACGCCGACCCTAACCAAACCAATCAACGAATCCGAACTAAGACCAAAAAATTTAAAACGCCCGTTCGTTTCGCTAACACTTGGTCTCTGCATCGCGTCGGGGCTTGTCGGCGGGGGAAATCCGGGCATGCTTGATTCATGATCCGACTGGTTGCATTTCTCTCCTTCCTTGGATTCGCCGCCACGGCGTCCGCCCAATCCTACACGCCGGTGAACGAACGCCCGCCCGAGTTGGCGCGCGAGTTCCGCGGTGCGTGGATCGCCTGCGTTTACAATCTCGACTGGCCCAGCTCGGCGGGCCTGAGCGCCGCGGGCCAGCAGGCGGAGCTGCGGGCGATGCTCGACAAACTGGCCGCGCTGAAAATGAACGCGGTGATTTTCCAAGTGCGCCCGCAGTGCGACGCGGTCTACGCATCGGCGATGGAGCCGTGGTGCTCCAGCCTCACGGGCACGATGGGCCGCTCGCCGGGTTACGATCCGCTGGCGTTTTGCATCCGCGAAGCCCACGCCCGCGGCATGGAAGTGCACGCGTGGTTCAACCCGTTCCGCGCGCTGACGAACAATTCCCAACAGGTCGCCGCGAACCACGTCAGCCGCACGGCGGCTAATACGACGAAGCGCTTTGGCACGATGACGTGGTGCGATCCCGCCAGCGCCGACACCCGCGCCCGCGCGCTGAAGGTAATCCTCGACGTGGTGCGGCGCTACGACATCGATGGCGTTCACCTCGACGACTATTTTTACCCCTATCCCTCGGGTAATCTCACGTTTGCAGACGGCAAAAGCCCGGCCCAGCGCCGCGCCTACGTCGATGGCTTTGTCAGCAACCTCTACAGCTCCGTCAAACAACAGAAGCCGTGGGTGCGCGTCGGCATCAGCCCGTTCGGCATCTGGCGGCCCGGCGTGCCTGCGGGGATCGAAGCGGGGATCGACAGCTACGAGCAGCTCGGCGGCGACTCGCGCAAGTGGCTGAAAAACGGCTGGGTCGATTACCTCGCGCCGCAGCTGTACTGGCGGATCTCGCCGCAAAAACAAAGTTTCCCGACCCTGCTCAACTGGTGGCGACAACAGGGATCGCGGCCCGTTTGGCCAGGCATCGCCAGCGCGCGGGTGAATTCCTCCGAAGACCCAGGCCGCCCCGCTTCCGAGATCACCAAGCAGATCGACCTGAGCCGCAAGATCGGCAAGAACTGGAACGGCCACATCCACTGGAGCGCCAAGAGCTTGGTCAAAAACCAAGGCGGCCTCGCGACCAAACTTGCCGCCACCTACACCCAACCCGCCGCGATCCCGCCGATGCCGTGGATTAACAGTCAAACGCCTGCCGCGCCCAGCGTCAGTGCTTCGGCGCAAGGCGGCGGCACCGTCGTCCGTTGGTCGCCCGCGGCTGGCACGGCTAAAGTGGCCATTCAGGCGAAGGTCAGTGGCAGCTGGCGCACGGTGAAAATCGCGCCCAGCGGCTCGCAAAGTGTCACGATCCCGCGCGCCAGCGCTGTCGCCATCACCGCGCTGGACCGCTACGGCAACGCCAGTGCGCCCAAGGTGTTGGGGATTCAGTGATGGATCGTGCCTATTTTAGCGATCTGCAGGGCGAATCGCGACGATTTTGGCATCATCCAATGAAACCCAGCCTTGGTGATTCGGTGCTTCCGGCTTCGAGGTGGCATCGTTCCACTCGCCGCTTTGCTTCATGCGAATGACGGCGAGGAAAGCTGCGAGTTCCCTTTGTTCCTCGGCCCGCAGGGTGGCACTTTCGTTTTTGAGCTCGGCCAGAGACATGTGAATAACATGGCTCGAATGGCCGGATTTGCCAAGTCAGGTTTTTTGCGGAGGAGGGCAAACCTTCGGTAAGGCTAAATTGCAATTTGAGAAATTAATCAAAACTTGGCTTGATCCCTCGGGTTAGAGGGCTTAAACCGCCGCTCCTGCATGTCGGATCCATCACGAACTCTCAAAGTCGCAATCCCGAAAGGCAGCCTTCAGGAGCCCACTATCGAGCTCCTCGCCAAGGCTGGCTATGAGATTTACGTCTCGTCGCGCGGTCTGCGCCCGAGTTCGAACGACCCCGAGCTCGATCTTTACATGATCCGCGCACAAGAAATCGGCCGTTACCTCGGCCAAGGTTTCATCGACTGCGGCATCACGGGTTACGATTGGGCCTACGAAAACGGCGTTGATTTGGTCGATCTGGCCGAGCTGCCGTACTCCCGCGCCACGACCCGCCCGACGCGTTGGGTGCTGGTGGTGCCAGAGGATTCGCCGATCAAAAAGCCCGAAGACCTCGAAGGCAAGCGCATCGCCACCGAAGGAGTCGGAATCACCCAGCGCTACCTCGACGAGCGCGGCATCAAGGCGGAAGTCGAATTCTCCTGGGGCGCGACCGAGGTCAAAGTTCCCGATCTGGTCGATGCCATCGTCGATGTCACCGAGACGGGCTCCTCGATCAAGGCCAACCACCTGCGCATCGTCGATACGCTGCTGACCTCGTTCCCGCACTTCTACGCCAGTCCTGCCGCTGCAGCCGACCCGTGGAAGATGGAAAAAATGGAGCGCATCGCCCTGCTGCTCAAGGCCGCCCTCGCCGCTCGCGGCAAGGTGGGCCTGAAAATGAATTTCCCGAGTGCTCGTTTACCCGAGCTTCTAGAAAAACTACCGTCGCTTCGCCGTCCCACGATTTCACAGCTTTCGGAAGAAGGTTGGGTTGCCGTTGAGACAGTGATTGACGAAATCGTCGTGAGAGACATGATCCCAGAACTGAAGCGTCTGGGGGCTGAGGGGATCATCGAGTATCCGCTCAACAAAATCGTCCCTTAATTCTTTCACCTAACCTAACCCCGACCGCAACTGCCATGGGCTCCATCAAGAAACGCCGTAAGACTAAGATCAATAAGCACAAGCGCAAAAAGCGCATGAAGCAGAACCGCCACAAGAAGCGTCTCCGCTACAAGTCCTAGTCACTAGGATTGATCGAATATTACAAATGCCAGAGGCCTGTTCGCGGGCCTCTGGCTTTTTGTTGTCTATCAGTCAGACTGGAGCGTTATGAACTTACAGCAAGGTGCCTTGAAGGATCACGCCAGCGACCGCGAAATAAATGATCAACCCGGTGACGTCGACCAAGGTGGCAACAAAAGGGGCTGACGAGGTGGCAGGGTCGAGGCCGAGTCGCTTAAGCAGGAAGGGTAGCATCGAGCCGGAAAGGGTTCCCCAGAGGACGACGCCGATGAGGGAAATTCCAACAGTGAGGGCAATGAGTGGCCAGTGTTCGCCGTAGGCGTCAGGAAAAAGCAGCGACCACGTCGCGATCCGCACCATGCCGATGGCGGCGAGAATGAGGCCGAGTGTGAGGCCAGAGAGCAGTTCCCGGTGCATGACGCGCCACCAATCCTTCAAGCGGACTTCGCCGATGGCCATGGCGCGGATGATGAGGGTCGCGGCTTGGGAACCGCTGTTGCCGCCGCTGGAAATAATCAGCGGCACAAACATTGCGAGCACGACGGCCTTGGAGATATCGTCTTGGAAATGCCCCATCGCGGTGGCGGTCAGCATTTCGCCGAGGAAAAGAACGATCAACCAAGTCGCCCGCTTGCGGATCAGGCGGCCGAGAGAAATGTCCATGTAGGGTTCATCGAGTTGCTCCATGCCCCCGATTTTCTGGATGTCTTCAGTAGCCTCCTGCTCCGCCACATCGAGCACATCGTCCACGGTGACGATACCGACCAGACCGCCGTGGCCGTCGACAACGGGAAGCACCGTGCGGTCGTATTTGCGGAAGGCGTCGACCGCGGTTTCCTGATCGTCGGTGGCGTGGAGCGCGGTGAAGATGCCGTCGCGTAGGTCGCTGACTTTTTTGTCGAGCGGGCAGAGCAGGATTTCGCGAATGCGGACGTCGTCGAGCAACCTGCCGCCGCGATCGACCACATAGAGTACGTTGAGCGTCTCGCGGTCGCTGCCGAAGTTGCGGATGTGATCGAGGACTTGGCTAACCGTCCACGAATCGCGGATCGAGAGGAATTCCGAAGTCATCAAGCGGCCGATACTGTCTTCGGGGTAATCGAGCAGTTTCAGTGCGACGAGGCGCTCCTTGGGTGAAAGGCAGTCGACGAGGCGGGCGCAGACGTGGGTCGGTAGTTCCTCGAGCAGCGCGGTTCGGTCGTCTGGCGCCATCGCGTCGAGGATTTTAGCGGCCTCCTCGTTGCCCATCGCGTGGAGGAGTTTTTCCTGTGACTCCAGCGGCAGGTACTCGAACATTTCCGCCGCTTTGTCAGTCGGTAGCAGGCGAAACAGCACCGCTTGTTCGACGGGCGAAAGTTCTTCCATCGCCTCGACTGCGTCGGCGGGTGGCAAGGTCGCCAACTCGGCCTTCATTTCCACGAAATTGCGTTCCTGGATCAGGAGGGTGAGTTTCGGCAAAGTCGGATTCATACTCTTCAGTAGGTCGGGCTGCGGCAGTCTTTGGGACAAATCAAAGCGCGTCCAGCCTTTGATCGCTTGAAAAATGCCGGCGGGCGATAAATAAGCAGCTGCGGCCTCGACTGGACACTAATCAGCGGTGTTTTTCCGCTTCAAGTTGCTGTCGCGCTGCGTGAATTCTCTCCATCCGCAGGCCGGAAACCGGCGGGTAATCGAGATTCAGTCCGCGAATGGCGGACACCATCACATCGGCGACCATGGCGCGGGCGACGTGTTTGCGGTCGGCGGGGATGATGTGCCACGGTACTTTGGCGGTGCTAGTGGCGCTGAGCGCTTCTTCGTAAGCGGTTTGGTACGCTTTCCAACACTCGCGTTCCGACAGATCGGCTTTGGAAAACTTCCAGTACTTTTTCGGATCGGTCAGTCGTTCGAGGAAACGTTTCTTCTGCTCGCGTTTCGAGAGATGGAGGAAAAACTTGAGGATCAAGGTGCCGTTGCGGGCGAGGTGTTTTTCGAAGTTATTGATGTCCTCGTAGCGATTTTCCCAGAACTTCGGGTCGGGCTTTTTGGAAGGGGAAGGTGACATCCATTGCGGGTGGACTTTGACGACGAGCACGTCCTCGTAGTAGGAGCGGTTGAAAATTCCGATGCGGCCACGTTCAGGCAGGGCCTTTGAATAGCGCCAGAGGAAGTTGTGATCCAATTCTTCGGCAGAGGGTTGTTTGAAGCTGAAAACTTGGCAGCCCTGCGGATTCACCCCGGACATCACATGGCGGATGGTGCCGTCCTTGCCCGCCGCATCCATCGCCTGGAGAATCAACAGCACCGAGTGGCTGTTGCTGGCGTAGAGCAACTCTTGCGCGGCAGCGAGACGCGCTCGGTTTTCCTCGAGGATGGTCTCAGCCTGCGCCTCAATCGCGTCGCGGCCGAGTTCCTTGGCGTCGTCGGTTTTGGTCCAATCCGTAGCGTAGTGTTTTAAATTTACCTTCGAGCCAGGCTCAACGAGGAATTCAGCGATCCGTTTTTGGGAGATCATGGGGGGGCTTGGGTTTTGAGTTTTACTAAATTGGGACAAATGCGACCGGCCTCAAAGTCGGCGAGATTACCGAGCGTGGTATTGGCGATGTTTTCCATCGCCTCGTGGGTAAAAAACGCCTGGTGACCGGTAACGAGCACGTTGGGAAAGGTCGTCAGCCGCATGAAGACGTCGTCTTGAATGATGCCTATGGAGCGATCTTCGAAGAACAGTTCGGACTCTTCCTCGTAAACGTCCAGCGCTAGCCCGCCCAGTTTGCCGTTTTTGATCGCGGCGATCGCAGCCTCGGTGTCGATCAGGCCTCCACGACTGGTGTTGACGATGAAAATACCATCGCGCATCTGGGTGAGGGTCTTTTCCTCGATCAGGTGGCGAGTCTGCGGCGTCAGCGGGCAATGCAGGCTGATCGCGTGGGAGCGGGCGAACAACTCGTCGAGGTCGACATAGCGGACGCCCATGCTGAGGCACTCGGGGTCCTGAACCACGTCGCAAGCCAGCACCTCGCAACCAAAGCCGCTCATGATCCGTGCGAAGATGCGGCCAATACTGCCGGTACCGATGACCCCGATCGTCATGCCGTGCACGTCGTGGCCGATCAGACCGTCGATCGAGAAGTTGCCGTCGCGTACGCGGTTGTAAGCCTTGTGAACGTGGCGGTTGAGGCTCAGGAAAAGGGCCACGGCGTGTTCGGCCACGGCGAAGGGAGAATAGGCCGGCACGCGGGCGACCTGCAGGCCCAGCGACTGCGCGGCTGCTAGATCGACGTTGTTATAGCCCGCACAACGCATCGCGATGAAGCGGGTGCCACCGTGGGCAAGTTTTTCCAGCGTGGCGGCATCGAGCACGTCATTGACAAAAGCGCAGACGGCAGGTGAACCATAGGCGAAATGCGCGGTTTGTGGGTTGAGCCGGTTTTCGATAAACACCAACTCGTGCCCAAAGGACGGATTGAGGCGTTTGAGAAACGCCTCGTCATAGGGCTTGCTGCTGAAGAGGGTGACTTTCATGACGCGGATTCCATCATCGCGGATTTCGTAGTAGACTCAAGTCTCGATCACCTTAGAAAAAATCACAGAGGTTGCGCCGGGTTCCTGCGGCAGATATGGCTTCCTGCAGAAACTCCCGCATTTTGAATTCTCTCACACCTGACCCTGCACCTGCCAGCTGGCTGATCCGTATTTCCGAAGTTTTCGCGGACTTTTCAAAAGAGATCGTCGATGGGCTGGGTGGCCAGACGACCAAGCGGCTGGGCAGTGAGTATTACTTGATCCAAACGCCCACGCCGGAGGCGATTTTGCGCTCGGATGCGTCGAAGTTCCTGCGGTGGAATTTACCGGTGGAGCACGCGTGGCCGTGCAATCCGGAGAAGATGGACGGTTTTGTGGAAAAGGCGGCGCAGGCGATGTTCCGCAAGTTCGCCGACCGCAATCCACAGGCGATTTTCATCGGCCAGCTCGATCCGAGCGCACCGAAGAGTTATTACAAGACGCTGGCATCGAATCTGCGGGGACGGACATTGCAGCTTTTTCCCGAGAAGGTGGCAAAATTCAAGGAGGTGGAGGCGCAGGATAGTCGCAAGGCGACGCTGTTTTGTCTGGTGGGGAAGGAGGGTTTGTTCTGCGGCATGCAGAGTCCGAAAGCGTCTAACGGATTCTATCCGGGCGGCACCAAATACATCAGCCAGAATACTCCCGACACCATCAGCCGCGCGGGGGCGAAGATCGCGGAGGCGCTGCACTATTTGGGAATGCACCGGGCACCGCTGAAAAAAGGCCGCCACTGGTTAGAGCTGGGAGCCAGTCCCGGCGGGATGACCTCGGAGTTGTTAGGCCGCGGCTACAAGGTCACGGCGATCGACCGAGCCCCGCTGGACAAGCGGCTGGATCAGGCAAAGGATCTGGTTTTCGCGCTGATGGATGTGGCGGCGTTTCGGCCGAATGGTGGCATGATGTACGATGCGATCCTCAATGACATGAACGGCGACGCGCGCGAGTCGATCCGGCAGGTGTGCCGATTGGCGAAGAATTTGAACGCGGGCGGCTTGGTAGTTTATACACTCAAGACGCCGGGGGTGAAGACATACGACGAGACTAGCGAGCTGTTCCGCGACGCGGTGGTAACGGCGGCTGCCGCTGGGTTGAAGCTGTTTGCCAAGACACACCTGACCTACAACCGCAACGAGCTGACCTTGTTTTTCGAGACTCGGGCGGTGGACAAAGACTAACCGAGACGGACCGTGCGGCTGCCATCCGGCTCGATGGCGAAGTGTAGCCAGATCGTATCGGGCGGCAGGATTTCGGGGAATTTGTCACCCCATTCGGCGATGATCACGCCATTTTGATCGAGGTATTCATCCCAGCCCAGCGCGATCAATTCCGCCGAAGAATTGAGTCGGTAAAAGTCAAAGTGAAACACCGGCAACCTGCCGCCAGCGTATTCGTGAACTAGGCCGAAAGTCGGGCTGGTAACGGCAGTGGATGATCCTAGCCCGTCGACAAATCCCTTCGTCCAATGGGTTTTTCCCGCGCCTAGGTCCCCCACCAGTGCGATTACTGCACCCGCTCTGGCCGAGGCGGCAGCGGCTCGGCCTAGGTTCTCGATGGCTTCAGGGGATTGCGCGTGTCCTTGCATCGCTCTTTGGAAAGCCCAAACGGCGGGGGAAGTCGAATGAAAACGGAGACCGAGGCGATATGGCTGTGGCGCGGGGAATAGGGCATATCGGACCTGTAGGCCCTATGACAAACTCGCATCCGATAAAGATTCGCGTTGATTGTCTGCCCGATCGCCCGCGAGAATCGCTGCGCCATGCTCGATATCCGCGTCATCCGCGAAAACCCTTCCGCTATTCAAGAACGCCTTAAAGCCAGGGGTGGAGATCTCTGGAAGCTCGTCGATGACGTGCTTGCCTGTGACGAGTCGCGCCGTGCGGCGGAGACTTCCAAGCAGCAGCTCCAGAATTCGCGCAAAACGATTTCCAAACAAATCGGCATGCTCAAGAGCAAGGGGGAGGACACTACCGCGATCGAAGCGGAGGTGCGTGGTATCAATGACCAAATCGCCAAGCTCGACGCCGAAGCCGAGAACGATGCAGCCCGCCAGTCGGAGCTGTTGCTCAATATCCCCAATCTCACCCACGAGGCTTGCCCGATCGGAAGTGATGAAACGGCCAACCCCGTCGTGCGCGAGTGGGGCAGCAAGCCGGTTTTGGTGGAGGCAAAGGACCATGTCGAACTCGCCAACCAGCACGGCTTGATCGGCTGGGACGATGGCATTCGCACTGCCGGTTCGGGCTTTGTTGTCTACCGCGGCAAAGGCGCCCGCCTCGAACGCGCGCTGATCAATTTCCTGCTAGATACCCAATCGGCCAACGGCTACGAGGAGGTGAACGTACCGCACCTCGTCAAACGCGAGTGCATGGAGGGCACGGGCCAGTTGCCGAAGTTTGAGGACGATATGTACGGCACCGATGCCGATGAAAATGGCATCAACAGCCTCTTCCTCGCGCCCACTGCCGAGGTTCCCGTCACCAACCTTTACCGCGACACGATCCTCAGCGAGGCAGATCTGCCTGTCAAAATGGTCGCCTACACCCCGTGCTTCCGCCGCGAGGCAGGGTCCGCCGGGCGCGACAACAAGGGCATCATCCGCACCCACCAGTTCGACAAGGTCGAGCTGGTTCAAATCGTCCACCCCGACCACGGCTTGGAAGTCTTGGAACAACTCACCGCACATGCCGAGTCGATCTTGCAAAAGCTCGGCCTGCACTACCGCACCATCGAGCTTTGCACCGGCGACATCGGCTTTTCCTCCGCCAAAACCTATGACATCGAAGTTTGGGCACCCGGTCACGGCAAGTACCTGGAAGTCTCCAGTTGCTCGTGCTTCACCGACTACCAAGCGCGCCGCATGCGTCTGCGCTTCAAAGACGCGGAAGGCAAAAACCGTTTCCCCTACACGCTCAACGGCTCCGGCACCGCGCTGCCGCGCCTCTACGTTGCGTTGCTCGAGCAATGCCAGCAACCCGATGGCAGCATCCGAATTCCCGAGGCACTGATCCCCTACTTCGGCTCCGCCAAAATATAAGGAGCAGGGACATTCCTGTCCCTTCTTCAATGTTCACGATTGATTTTCGGCGGTGGGTTGCATGGACATCCGCCCGCATTGAGTTAGGGTGCAGACCGATGCCCAACGCACTGATCCACGAAACCTCGCCCTACTTGCTCCAGCACGCCCACAATCCGGTCGATTGGCAGGGGTGGAGTGAGGCGGCCTTTGCGCAGGCAAAGGCACAGGATAAGTTGGTCTTTCTGTCAGTCGGCTACTCGACGTGCCACTGGTGCCATGTGATGGAGCGCGAGAGCTTTGAAAACGAGGCGGTGGCCGCGGTGATGAACCACCATTTTGTCAACGTGAAGGTGGACCGAGAGGAGCGCCCAGACATCGATGCGACTTACATGGCCTTTGTCCAGGCAACGACCGGTCAGGGCGGCTGGCCGATGAGCGTGTGGCTGACGCCCGATGGAAAGCCGGTCGTCGGCGGCACATATTTTCCGCCAGAGGACCGGCAGGGTCGGGCGGGCTTCACGCGCGTCTGCCATGAGCTTGGCCGCTTATGGAGGGATGATCGGGCGAAGATGGAGTCGAACGCGGCACGGGTGCTAGAGCAGCTGCAAAAACAAGCGGCCGACACGGTGGTCCTGCGCGGCTTGCCTGAGGCAAAGGTTTTCGGCGATTACCTAGACCGCTGCGATTCCTTGTCGGATCCCGATTGGGGCGGCTTTGGCGGCGCGCCAAAATTTCCGCGACCAACGATCATCCGCGCGCTGATGCAGCTGCGCGAGCGCTTTGGTAAAGACAGCGAGGAAGGCACGATGGCTTGGCAAATGAGCGAGCGAACCCTGCGCGCCATGGCGGCCGGCGGCATGCACGACCACTTGGGCGGCGGCTTTCATCGCTACTCGGTCGATCGCTATTGGCACGTGCCGCACTACGAAAAGATGCTCTACGACCAAGCCCAGCTGGCGATGGCTTATCTCGATGGCTGGCAGATCTCGGGCGATGCGGCATTTCGCGAAGTGGCGGAGGGCATCTTCCGTTACTTGCTAGAAACCCTGCGCGATGCCGGTGGGGCCTTTCATGCGGCCGAAGATGCCGACAGCCTGCCTGCGGCGGATGCTTCGGAAAAACGCGAGGGCGCTTTCTGGACCTGGGAGGCCACCGAAGTTTCCGCACGGCTCGCGCCCCGCGATGCGGCAATCTTCTGCGCCGCCTACGGTATTGAGGCCCAAGGCAACGCCCGCCCGGAAAGCGACCCGCATGGCGAGCTGGAAAATCAAAACACCCTCTTCCGCGCCATGCGCGACGAGGCGCTGGCGGTGATGTTTGATTGCCCGGAATCGGAAATCCGCGAGCGGTTAGAATCTGCTAGTAAGACCTTATTACAGGCCCGCGCCCAACGCCCGCTGCCCCACCGCGACGACAAAATTGTTACGGCATGGAACGGGCTGGCCATCGCCGCGCTGGCGCATGGCGCCCGCATTCTCGGGCGCGACGACCTCGCCACTGCGGCGAATGCGGCCGCGGCTTTCATCCGAAAAGAACTGTGGGATGGAGAGTATCTCTACCGCGCCTATCGTTGCCAACGCGGCCAGGTGAAGGGCTTTCCCGCCGATTACGCGTTTCTCATTTCCGGGCTGATCGAGCTGCACGCGGTTTGTCCGGCGGCGGGCTGGCTCGACTGGGCGGAGCAGCTGCAGCAGAAACTCGACGCCGGTTTCTGGGATGCGGCACAGGCCGGTTACGTCATGCGCTCCGAGCTGGCAGGTGCCACGTTGATGGTCATCCGCGAGGATTACGATGGCGCAGAGCCTTCGCCCAACCACCTCGCAGCAGAGAATTTGCTCAAGCTCGCGGCCTTGCTCGATTCCCCGGATCACGCTACGCGGGCGAAGGCCCTGCTGCGTGCGGGATCGCGGGTGTTAGAAACCCAGTCCTTCGCCGCGCCACTGCTGCTCGCCGCACTCGACCTGCATGAGCGCGGCGTGATGAAATTCCAAGTGGCCCGGTCCGTACCCGCCGACGTTCTCGGCAAGCTGCGCGACAGCTACTTCCCCCGGGCTGTCTTCACCGCTGGGGCGGAGGGCCATGAGGTGATCGTGTGCGAAGGACTCACTTGCCGTCTTTTTGTGGGCGCCGATTGATCTTTTGCATCAGCCAGCTGAGCACCGGGCGCTCGCCTTGCAGCACGGAGGTGGCGTCCCATTGGTCGCGCTGCTCGGAAATGCGCCCGTCGGCCGCAAAGCGGAAGTGGCTCATGCCGTGGATCGCCCGTGCCTTGCCGTGCTGTTGGTAGTTCACCGTCCACAACAGAAATCCCGTGCGCTCGTCACCATGCGCATCGAGCAATTCCACCGAAAAATTCTCCAGCTTCTCAAAGCGCGTGGTCAACACCTCGCGCAGTTGTGCCAACCCGCGCGCTTGGTGGATCGGCCCGTTAAAGATCACGCCCGGGCTATAGACGTCGCCCAGATGCTCCAATTTCGCCGGCGTCATCTCGTTGAAAAGACGGACGACGGCGTTCATCGAGTCAGGGCAGTGCAGCGGCATGCTTAAAGAAAGCACGAATTCAGGAATGTGGAACCAGAGATTTTTCTAAAAAATCAACACGCTTCGCGGTTGGCCGCGGGCGATTTCTGTTCCATGGTCCGCGCATGCACTCGCAAGGCTTGCTCTCCCAGAAAATGTTCGCTGTCGCCAAAGAATTCATCCCGGGTGGGGTGAACTCGCCCGTGCGTGCCTTTCGCAACGTCGGCGGAGAGCCGTTTTTCGTCCGCCGCGCCGCGGGCAGCCGCATCGAGGACATCGACGGCAAACACTACATCGACTACATCGGCTCATGGGGGCCTAACATTCTCGGCCACGCGCCCGTCGTCATCACCAACACGATCCACGAAGTCGCCAAGAGCGGTATCTCCTTCGGCATCCCCAACCTGTTCGAGGTGGAAATGGCCCGCACCATCTGCGCTTGGGTGCCGTCGGTGGAAAAAGTCCGCGTCTGCAGCTCGGGCACCGAGGCGACGATGTCGGCCATCCGCCTTGCCCGCGGTTTCACGAAACGCGATTACATCGTCAAATTCGACGGCTGTTACCACGGCCACAGCGATTCATTGTTGGTCGCTGCCGGATCAGGCGCGCTCACCCACGGCGAACCCGACTCCGCGGGCGTGCCCAAGGCGTTTGCCGAAAAAACGATCGTCCTGCCCTACAACGACCCCGAAGCGCTCGAAGCTCTCTTCGCCGCCCGTGGCGAGGAAATCGCTGCCATCATCGTCGAGTCCTACCCCGCCAACGCCGGCTTGGTCTTTCCCAAACCCGGCTACCTCGCACGGCTTTCCTCCATCACCCATGAGCACGGCGCGTTGCTCATTTTCGACGAGGTGATGACCGGCTTCCGACTCGGCAAGGCGGGCGTGCAAGGGCTCGAAAACCTCACGCCCGATCTGAGTTGCTTCGGCAAAGTCATCGGCGGTGGCCTGCCGGTCGGTGCCTTCGGCGGCCGCGCGGAGATCATGGACTACCTCGCCCCCCTCGGACCTGTCTATCAGGCAGGGACCCTCAGCGGCAACCCGCTGGCCATGGCTGCCGGCCTCGCCCAGCTCCGCGAGCTCGACCAACGCTCGGGCTTTCAACGCCTCGAATCGCTCGGCGCCCACTTCGAACGCGGCCTGCGCCAGCTCCTTGACGCCAAAGGCGTGCCTCATCGCTTCAACCGCGTCGGCTCCATGTTCTGCCTCTTCTTCACTGATCGCGAAATCGTGAATGTTAGCGACGTGATGAAGCAGGATCTCGACCTCTTTAAAAAATTCTTCTGGGGCTGCCTCGACAAAGGCATCTACCTCGCCCCCTCGCCCTACGAAACTGGCTTCCTCTCGCTCGCTCACACCGAGACCGATCTCGACGACACCCTCAGTGTCTTCGAAGAAGTGCTGCGCGCGATTTAATCCGAATTGCGCCCGGCGGCAGCAAAGCCAGCCGCCCTTGGGTTCAATGGCGGCTTCACTGAAACGCTCTTCAAGCGGTCCACGGATCCTTAACCCTGCGTGGCGACCTTGCCCGAGCGGCCATCGATCTCGGCCATCACCAAGGGGCGCACCGGAACGGCATCGCGGTTCGCCAAAATCTCCCGCGCGAGGTCGTCCATGCGGACGAAGCGCACGCCTTGGTCGCTCCACGCCTGCATCAGCTGGCGGAAGAGCGCCAGCTTGGCCATGCCCTCGATTTCGGCGTGGATCGTTAGAATGTTAGGATGGTCCTGTTTCAGCAGGCTGACGTAGTGCGGGACGATTTTTTCGTCCGGGTATTCCGGGCGGCCCATCAGCTCGTCGAAGGTCGGCAGGGTGCTGGGGATTTCCAGGGTCTTGAAGACGCGGCCGCCGATCTCGGGGAAAAATGCCGATTCGCCGCGGGTGTCGCTGGCGTAGAGCAGCTCGGCCTCGTCGTAGACCTTTTTACTGTCGGCCGTGGCTTGCCAGCCGGGAGCGCCGGCGGTGGCCGCTTCGCAACCGAAGATGCTGCGGAACTCGGCACGGGCGCGGCCGAATTCCTCGCGCACCTGGTCGAGCGACATCTTGAACAAGTAGTCCTGCCACTTGAAGTGGTCGTTGCAGTGGATGCCGACTTCAAAGCCCGCATCGCGCACCCGCCTCATCGTGTCGGCGTGGCGCGAGCCGATGTGCGGTGCGGGCAGCAGTGTGCCGTTGAGCAGTGTGCGAATGCCGTAAACCTGAACGACGCTGGTTCGACTGACTTTTTGGAAAAAGCCGGGGCGGAACACGCGGCGGATCGCCTTGCCCGTGTTGTCCGGCCCCAATGAAAACAAGAAGCACGCTGGAGCCGAAAACTCCTCTAGCAGAGCCGCGAGGGCAGGCACGCCCTCGCGAGTTCCGCGGTCGGTATCGACATCGACTTTCAGCGCGACGACGCAACTCATGACGCGGCAGAATCAGCGGTCAGGTCGTGGTCGTTTTGCTTGAGATGATAGTCGAGCGTGGCGCGGATCGCCGTTGGCAGATCGACTTGGGGATCCCAGCCGAGGGCTTCCTTTGCGGCTTCGATCGACGGCACGCGGGTGTGGATGTCCTGATAGTATTTGCCGAAGTATTCCATCGACGAGACGGTCACGACATTCGCTTGTTCAGCGCGTTCGCGGTACTCGGGGTATTCCTTGAAGGCCTCGATGATGATCTTCGCGAGGTCCGCGACAGAGACGTTGTTTTTCGGATTGCCGATGTTGAAGATTTTTTGCGAAGCGGCGCCGTCCTTGTTTTCAATGATGCGCAGCAGGCAGTCGATGCCATCTCCGATGAAGGTGAAGGAACGGCTCTGCGAGCCACCATCGACGAGTTGGATCGGCTTGCGGAAAATCACGTTGCTGATGAACTGCGTGAACAGGCGCGAGCTGCCTTCTTTCGGCTCCATCACGTTGTCGAGTTTAGGCCCAATCCAGTTGAAGGGGCGGAACAAGGTGTAGTCGAGATTGTCGCGCACGCCATAGGCGTAAATGACGCGGTCTAGCAGCTGCTTGGAGGTCGCATAGATCCAGCGTTGTTTGTCGATCGGGCCGTAGACCATGTTGCTCGTTGCCTCGTCGAGAACGTCTTCTGGCGACATGCCATAAACTTCCGAGGTGGATGGGAACAGCAGGCGCTTCTTATATTTGACGCACTGGCGGACGATTTCGAGATTAGCCTCGAAATCGAGTTCGAACACGTTGAGCGGGTTCTTCACATACTGCGCAGGATTCGCGATGGCGACGAGCGGAATGACGACGTCGCACTTCTTGATGTGATATTCAATCCACTCGCGGTTGATCGTGATGTCACCCTCGACGAACTTGAAACGCTCGTGGGCTAACAAGTGCGTGAGTTTGTGGTCGCCGACATCCATACCGTAGACTTCCCAGTCTTTTTGGCTGAGAATCGTTTCTGTCAGACTGCTGCCGATGAAGCCGTTGGCTCCGAGGATGAGTACTTTAAGTGGCATAAGGATGTAGTTTCAGTGGGAGAGTGTGATTCCAACCTCAAGGGCGGGTGCAGGAACGCCACGCCATTCCACGCGCGTCAAATGGAGTGCGCCGTCACCAGTGGCAATAATCAGGGGATCTAGCGAGAGAATTTCTCCGGGGCTACCCGATTTGCCGGGAGCGGGCTCGGCCCACCAGACCATCAGTCGTGCACCGCCGTGGTCGCTGAAGGCGCCCGGATAAGGATCCGTCACGGCGCGGATGAGATTAAAAATGTCAGTAGAACGGCGGGTCCAGTCGATTCGACCGTCCTCGGGCTTGCGACCGCCGAAGTAGGTGGCAGCGGATTCGTCCTGCGGTGTTTCCGTCGCGCTGCCTGCGAGAAGGGCGTCGATTTGTCGGGCTAGCACTACACGGGCGCAGGGCATGACCTTGCGGAATGCCTGTTCAGCCGTGTCTTGCGAGGAGATATCCACGCCCTCTTGATCGACGACATCGCCGGCATCGGCGCGCCTCACCATCCGGTGCAACGTCATGCCGATGTAGGTTTCGCCATGGAGCACCGCCCAGTTGATCGGCGCACGGCCGCGGTATTTCGGCAGCAGCGAGCCGTGGAGATTGAACGCGCCGAGTGGCGGCAGATCCAAAATCGGCTGACCGATCATGTTGCGGTAATAAACGGATAGAATCAGGTCGGGCTTCATCGCCGCGATCCGCTCGATCCACTCAGGCGTGTTCACCGACTCGGGCGTGAACACCGGAATCCCCCGCTCTTGGGCGGCGAGGGAGGGTGTCTTGAACCATATTTTTTCATCCGGGTTATCCTCGTGCGTGATCAGCCCGATGACATTGTCACCGCGGGAAAGCAGCAGATCGAGACAGGTATAGCCGACTTCGCTGTAGCCGAAAAACAGAATGCGGGGTTTGCTCATGATTGGGCCTCCAAGATGTGGCTGACGTTATAACGGGCGCGTGCTCTCACGACCTGATACGTCCGGCCCATGTATTCGCCGATCAGGCCGATGCCGACCATGCAGACGCTGATGAGGAAAAACAGCACGCCGAATAGCGTGAAGATCCCGCCCTCCTCAGGGCCGAGAATCAAACGCCGGGTACCGAGAACGATCACTAACAAAAATGAACCCACTGAACACAGCATCGCAAAAATCGTAAAGAGTTGTAGCGGCGCGGTGGTGAAGTAGGTGATGAGGTCGAAGTTGAGCCGGACCAGTTGATAGGCCGAGTAATTCGATACGCCAGCGTGGCGCTCTTCGTGGGAGACGGGGATTTCGGTCGGATTGCGTGCGAGATTGTAGGCCAACGCGGGAATGAAAGTATTCACCGCACCGCTGCGAACAATCCCATCGACCACCGCGCGTGAATAGGCGCGCAGCATGCAGCCTTGGTCAGACATCTCAATGCTGGTGGTTTTGCTGCGGACGAAGTTGACGAGTTGCGAGCAGCGGCGGCGCAGGAAATGGTCCTGGCGGTTTTGGCGAACCCCGCCGACACAGTCGTAACCCGCGTCGGTTTGTTTGAGCAGGTTGGGAATTTCCTCGGGCGGGTTTTGCAAGTCGGCGTCGAGGGTGATGATCACCTCGCCGCGAACGCGCTCAAGGGCCGCCATCACGGCCATGTGCTGACCGTAATTCGCATTGAACTCGATGACGCGAGTGACATCGGGCCGGGCTGCATACTGGGCAGCTAACAGGTCGCTCGATTGGTCGGCACTGCCATCATTAGTGAAAATGATCTCATAGCTGCGGCCAAGTTTATCTAACACGGGATAGAGTCTGGCAAACAGTGTGGGGAGATTCCCCTGCTCGTTATACACGGGAATCACCACGGAGATTTCAGGTTTGGCGGCAGTGCTCATGATGGAAGGAAAGATTGGAGGGTGCTGACAAGAGTGGCGACCACCCGGCTGACGTCATCAGCAGTCATCGTCGGGAACAGCGGCAGTGTCAGGATATTGCGCCCGGCGTGTTCCGCCTGCGGGAAGTCACCTTCCTGCCAGCCCGCCTCTCGGTAAAGCGTGAAAAGATGGATCGGCGGGTAGTGCACACCAGTGCCGACACCCGCTGCGTGCATTTTTTCCATGACCTCCGAGCGGCGGGGGCACCCTTCGCCTTCTGGCAGCATCACTTGAAACATGTGCCAGTTGCTTTGCTCGAAGTCTGCCACGGGTAGGCCAAGACCGAGGGCGCGGGCTTTGCGGCTTTCGAGCTGTTTGAAATACTCCTGTGCCAGCTCGCGGCGCTGGTGGGTGAATTCGTCTAACCGTGCCAATTGGCCAATCCCCACGCGCGCGGCGACATCGGTGAGGTTGAACTTTCCCCCCAGGACTTTCACATCCATGCCGTCCATGCCCGATCGCACCACGCCCTGAAGGCGATATTGTTCGGCCAGTGCGGCGTCGCTTTCCTCCGTCATCACCAGACAGCCACCTTCGATGGACGTGAGGTTTTTATTGGGATGAAAACTGAAAGACACCAAATCACCAAACGAACCGATCAAGCGGCCCTGCCACGAGCTGCCCATCGACTGCGCGGCGTCCTCGATCACCCGCAAGCCGTGGCGGGCGGCGATTTGATAGAGTTTGTCACGGTCCACCGGCAGACCGGCGAGATCGACGGGGATGATCGCCTTGGTCGCGGGAGTGATGGCGGCCTCGATGGCATCCAGATCGATATTACGAGTGACTGGGTCGATATCGACGAAGACGGGCCGCGCTCCCACCGTAAGAATCACGTTGCTGGTGGCAACCCACGATAACGGGGTGGTGATCACCTCATCGCCCGCCTTGATGCCTGCGAGACGGAGAGCGACTTCCAGCGTCGCCGTGCCAGAGTTAAAAACACGCACGGGTCGACCGCCGAAGAGTTCCGAGAGTTTCGCCTCGAATTCCTTCACCTTCGGACCGGAGGTGATCCAACCGGAACGCAGAACGTCGGCGACGCCAGCGATGGTTTCTTCATCGAGCGTCGGGCGGGTGAGCGGCAAAAAAGTCGACATCGCGTAGATCGGTTATGGTTGGCTGTTGCGCTTTACGACTAACACAAATCGATTCGTTTGCGCAATGACGTCGTAGGGCATATTCAAAGCGGAAAACCATTTATCGTAGTAGCTTTTCCGCACCACCGCATAGGCATTGCCCGGTTCCGCCCATTGACTGACAAATCCATCGCGATTCAAAAAGCGTTTCGACGTGATCTCCGGTTCCGCGTCGATGCCAAATTCGAGCTCGCCGCGGTAATCGACCACACTGACCAATCTTTCGAGGTATGGCGGCAAATCTTGGCAATAGAACCCGACGCTGTAAACGCGGTCCTCAGGTTTCAACATCGGCTTCAAGATCTTCGCCAGTTTCTCGGTTGAGGCTTTATCAAAAGATCCTGCACCCGCGTTGACGCCAAGTAGGAATATCGTACTGGAAATAGCGATTGCACCGATCATTAAACGCGGTTGCTTGCGCCGCAGTGCGAGAAAAGTCGTACCAGCGCCCAGAAGCAGCGCGCCGCCAAGAGTCACGCGCAGGATCGGCAGATAGGCGCATATCTCTGGCTGATCCTTGGGAGCAGGGTAGACCGAAATCGCAGCAGCCAGCAGCAGACAGGCTACGATAAAGGCCCAGCCGCTTTTCCGATAGCTGCTGCCCGCCAGCCCCTGCCACAAGCCGGACATCGAGCGGCCGATCAGGACGGCGCATGCTGGAAAAACAGGCAGGATGTAAGGAATCAGCTTGGATTGGGATTTTGAGAAAAAGGCGATGATGAAGACCACCCAAATCAGGAAAAACCAAGCCTCGGCGTTTTGTGAGCGCGCCTTCCAGCCGCCGCCCAACGAATTGCGCAGAGTTTGTTTGACGAAAAAAATCCATGGAAACAGCCCGACGAGAAAGATCGGCAGGAAAAACCACCACGGCTCAAAGCGGCCATGGATGCGAGTGGTGAAGCGCAGCCAATGCTCGTGAACGAAATAAAACCACGCGAAGTCGTGCTCTTGGATCGCTGAGTGATTCGCCTGACTGGCCAGTATATGCCAAGGGGCAGCAATCGCTAACAGCAGAACTGTTCCTAGCAATGGATAGAATGGCCACAGCGCACGCCACCGATTCAGCAACAGCACCCACAGAAAAATCACCGCGCCCGGAATCGCAAAGCCAATCAACCCCTTGGATAAGGTGGCCAAGGCCATGAACGCATAAAAAGACATGAACAATCCGAATCGCCGTTTGCCCCGCGGTTCGCGCATGGCAAGGATGAAGGAAAACAATGCGCCGCTCATCGTCACGGCCACCGCCATGTCCAGCAACATGATTTGGCTCAGAATGTAATAAAGCAGCGAGGTCGACAAGACGATCGCCGACCAGATCCCAGTCCGCCGATCGTAAATCAAACGGGCGGCGGAGTAGGTCAAAAGCACGCCGAAGATTGAAAACAGGCCGCCCCACAATCTCGCCGTGAATTCGTTCACACCAAATTGGCGGAAGGTCACCGCCGACAACCAGTAAACCAGCGGCGGTTTTTCAAAGTATTTCACGCCATTGAGACGCGGCGTCACAAAATCGCCGGTAACCTCCATTTCGCGGGGGATTTCCGTGTAGCGCCCCTCGTCGGGATTGCTCAGCGGTCGCACCCCCAGCAAGGCGCAGAACCACAGCCCCGTGATCACCGTGATCAGGATCAGATCCCGCCACCACGTGTAGCATGCGTCTCCTGTGGAGGCAGATTTACCAGAGGGCGTGGACAAACAAGAAGTGGCTGGCGACATGCGATTGATGAATAACAGGACCTGATGGAAAATAATTGGAGGGCGAAATCCCGTGCTTTCTCTGAAATTCGAACAAGTTAAGCAAGCCCGACAATCAACCCTCACTTCTTTCGACGTCTTGGCAGGTGCCTCAGGACTCGCCCCAGCGCTGGGTCAGCCCGCCATAGGCATCGACGCGACGGTCGCGGAAAAACGGCCAGATCCGCCGAAAGTCTTCAACCCCTTGGAAATCGAGGTCGTGATAGAGGATTTCCTCGGACTCGGTGGAGGCCTTGGCGACGATTTCACCGTAGGGGTTAGCCACGAACGAACGGCCCCAGAACTC
>Ga0194063_10000368_pt1 | contig 33300 bp, 35 predicted proteins | sample SepL3720m_MetaG_FD_155459 | JGI IMG/M metagenome (GOLD analysis project Ga0194063, IMG submission 155459) | Anoxic zone freshwater microbial communities from boreal shield lake in IISD Experimental Lakes Area, Ontario, Canada - Sep2016-L373-20m | ecosystem: Environmental > Aquatic > Freshwater...
CCCTTTACGGATTGCAGGAAGAAATTTAGACATCTCAATGGAATTTGTTCACTGGAGAAAACGAGGATGAAGAAATTCAAACTCCCTAAACTCTTTTAAATGCAGGCACCCGAAATCGAACGGCACCGGCAGATGAGGGTGAATGCCTCCTCAATTCAGGACGAACTACGTCAGCAGGATGCACAGGAAGTAGGATCATCGAATCTCGATCAATTCCAGAATGATCAAAAAGGGCAATTCATGGCAGCATTCGCTTCTTGACCATCAGTTCCACGCCCTCATGGAACCGGTTTCGTCTTTTGCTGAAGCCAAAATTGTAACTGGTTGTAATATTGTCGGCAGATGTGTTGACTGCAATGTTCTTTGTGCAAAGATAATCGCCTTTCTCCAATTTATATGTCAGATACTGTTACTAAAGGTCTCGCTGATATACTTGCCGAAGGAGCCCTTCGAAATGGGCAGATGGCAGTCAAAGCTCAAACTAGCCTAGATTCGATTTTACGATTGATTACTCTCGGTAGACCACTTATCGAAAGCGCTATTGCGGACGAGAATTTACCAGAGGTGCAGAGAACTATTAAAACACTCCTTGAAGACGTTTCGAGATCTGCGCGCGTAGGATTGGGTATCCAAGATGAGACAAAGTCTTCAGCCGTCGCAGAGGAAAGACAAGAAGAGTAATCAGTTCCACGCCCTCATGGAACCGGTTTCATCTTATCCTGAAGCCATAAAATGACCACAAGCTGATTTTTCTTCTCGCAGCCCTCCTCCCAGGGGAAACAGGAGCCTTTAGCCTAGGCCCCTGTATTTCTTCCCCCCATTTTTTATGTTCAACGTGAATCGCGTCACGCTCCTCGGTAACGTCACCCGTGACCCCGAGCCGCATGCGAACAAGACCGGCACGCCGCTCTCCACGATCGGCTTCGCTACCAATCGTTCGTGGAAGGACGCCCAGGGCGAGATCAAAAAAGAAGCAGAATTCCATAGGCTCATCTGCTGGAGCACCCTCGCCGAATTCGTCGGCAAGACCGTGAAGAAAGGCCAGCCGCTCTATGTAGAAGGCCGCATCCACACCAACAAGTGGAAATCACCGGAAGGCAAAGACGAAAGCCGAACGGAGATCATCGTCGAACGTCTCGTCCTCCTTTCCGCGCGCAAGACCGGCGAGACGGAGGCGGCGGAGGGAACGGCGGATGCTGAAGAGGAAAGCGAAGCAGCCTGATCAAGTAAAAAATCATTACCGTAGCTGGGGTTCATGAACCCCAGCTACGGTTGATGGGCTATTTCGGCGTAATCGATTTCAGAGAAATAGTGGCACGGATTGTTGACTGAATATATTTTGGTATTAGGATCGCTTCATGCACAACACTGATCAACCATGGGGGCGTACAGGAGAAGTTGTATCTAGCTCCTCTGGCACTTCCACTTCTTCAACTCTCCATTGTTTAGACGGAAGGACAAGAGAGTTTGTTACAGAATTCGCGGAGGTTAGATTGGGTGATATTTTAACGTTTGACCATGGTATTCCGGTGGATTGGTTTAGAAATGCTACACATCAGATTTTGAGGAGAAATGGAGAGCCTGTTACGGCACAGTTTGATTCTGGAGGGAGCCCGAAGATTCCTCAAAGACTCGTGTCGGAATTTTCTCCTGGTGCTGATACATGTTGCACTGTTGTCTGATATTCTCCCTTGAACAGAGGATTGATACCAAGGGATCCTCAGTTCTTTCTGGCGATCGGATAGTTGAACCTTTATGATGTTCACATGAAATCCTTCAACAGCGTCACCCTCTGGATCGGCCTTCTTCTGATGGGCTTTCTCGCGATTTTATTCCTGCGTGAATACTACCGAACTCTCGGCCATCCATTTCGGTGGGATGTTCCGACATATGTAGAGTGGGATTGTTTCTACAACGATTGTAAGAACATAAACAGCGACCCATGAGTCTTTCATATTGACAAGCTTTTCTTAAAAACCTACCCCCTACGTCCTACCCCCTTCCGTCCATGAAATCTGTGAACAGCGTCACCCTCCTCGGCAATGTCACCCGCGATCCGGAGCTCAAGGCGACTCCGGGCGGTCAGTCCGTCTGCACGTTTGGCTTGGCTACCAACCGCACCTGGCGCGATGGTGCTGGGGAGAAGCAGAGTCTCGCGGAGTTCCATAACCTGGTGGCCTGGGGAAGCCTCGCGGAGTTCTGCGGACAGACGGTGAAGAAAGGGAAGCCGATCTACATCGAGGGATACCTGAAGACGCGCAGCTGGGAGACACCGGAAGGGGCGAAGATTTTTCGGACGGAGATTGTCGTGGAAAATATTATTTTGCTCGGGGCGAAGCCGGAGGGGGAAGTCGCGGAAGGTTCGTCGGAAGTTGGTGCTGTCGAATCTATTGTTGAGAAAGCTTCTTAGGTTGTAGCTTATTAGCTTGTTAGGGGATGCTGATTCTCTTTATCCAGAGCCACTTTATCCATTCCTAAAAAGCTAAAAAGCTAACCAGCTAACCAGCTTCGTCCCGATGAGAACAACAGCCGAAACCTCCAGACTTTCAGAAGCTCATCGATTCTTCTTGACTCCCATTTCCGCCTCAGTACAATCGGCAGGCTCTATGTTTTCTCGCGCTTACCCGTAGCATTCGTCCCGCGTTCACGCGGATTTCCTACGAATACTTCGGGTGTGCACGGGCCACCCGCTTTTTTTATCCCGCAAGTGCCGGATAAGAGACCCGGTTTCACTCAGCGTTCACGCTTAGGTGTGGGCGAGGGGTGCATCCGCGATGCAGGTCGGTTCCACTCACCCGTTCCTTCACAGCACAGGCACATGAAAGAACTGAAAAAAATCTTACTTTACAAATATCGCGTGCGCAGATTGCGGGCACATCCTGCTCGCTCTCTCCCTGCAAAGGGAACTGCGGCACGTGAACAGCATTAATGGAAAAACGTTACTCATACGCATCACATGAATGCCTCGACTCCGTATTCCGATGAAGGACGTGGCCAGCTGCGATAAGTCTCGGTGAGCCGCTAGGCAGGCGCTAATAACCGGGAATGTCCGAATGGGGAAACCCCTTGGAGGTTATACTCCTTGACCTGGCCTCACTGTTGTTTTTCGAGAACCGGAGAGAATGTAAAATGTAGAATGTACAATGTAGAATGAACGACAATTCTACATTCTACATTATCAATTCTACATTTCTCTCCCCGATGAGGAAAACCTCCTCACGTTCTCCCGAAGCCAACAGCGAGGCCAGGAGGTCACTCAGTGAACTGAAACATCTCAGTAACTGAGGAAAAGAAATCAAATCAGAGATTCCCTGAGTAGTGGCGAGCGAAAAGGGAACAGCCCAAACCTCACAGCTTGCTGTGGGGGGTTGTAGGACCTCTTGTACCGATTCATCTTCCATAGGCGAACGTCCCTGGAACGGGCGGCCAAAGTGGGTGAGAGCCCCGTAGCCGAAATGGAAGAAGACGGGTGAGGATTCCTGAGTAAGGTCGGACACGTGAAATCCGGCCCGAATCCGGGTGGACCACCACCCAAGGCTAAACAGATACGGAGATCTATAGCGGATAGTACCGTGAGGGAAAGGTGAAAAGCACCCCGGAAGGGGGATGAAATAGTCTCTGAAATGTGATGCGTTCAAGGAATGGGAGCCTCGCGCAAGCGGGGTGACCGTGTGCCTTTTGCATAATGAGCCAACGAGTTAGTTCCCAGTGGCAAGGTTAAGGCAGTAACTAGCCGGAGCCGGAGCGAAAGCGAGTCCGAATAGGGCGCGTTAGTCGCTGGGACTAGACCCGAAACCGGGTGAGCTATCCATGGGCAGGGTGAAGTCCCGCGAAAGCGGGATGGAGGCCCGAACCATGCAGTGTCGCAAGACTGTGGGATGACCTGTGGATAGGAGTGAAAAGCTCATCGAACCCGGAGATAGCTGGTTCTCCTCGAAATGCCTTTAGGGGCAGCCTCGTCGCGCACGATGGGGGGTAGAGATACTGTTTGGGTGCGGGGGTCATATTGACCTACCAAATCCTGACAAACTCCGAATACCCATCCTTTGGCGACGGGAGTGAGACGGTGACGGCAAAGCGCCATCGTCGAAAGGGAAAGAGCCCAGACCATTTGCTAAGGTCCCCAATCATCGCTCAGTGGTAAAGGAAGTGCAGGTGCATAAACAGCCAGGAGGTTGGCTTAGAAGCAGCCATCCTTTAAAGAAAGCGTAACAGCTCACTGGTCTATTGCATCTGTGCGCCGAAAATTACCGGGGCAAAGCGATGAACCGAAGCAGTGGGTGTGTCGTTCCTTAGGGAGCGATGCGCAGTAGAGGAGCGTTCTGTTCAGCAGTGAAGCGGTATCGCGAGGTACCGTGGAGCGGACAGAAGTGAGAATGTTGGCATGAGTAACTACTAGGCAGGTGAAAACCCTGCCCGCCGAATCCCCAAGGTTTCCCACGCAACGGCAATCGGCGTGGGGTTAGTCGGGCCTAAGGTGAGGCCGAAAGGCGTAACCGATGGACAGCAGGTCAATATTCCTGCACTTCCAAAAGATCGCCCAAGGGCGGCAGTTGATAATTTGTCCGACCTCTGTTCTTCACCACCTTGTACTTTATTGAGCTTATTAGGTTGTAGCTTATTAGGGAAGTTGTTGTACCAAGGGCAGAACCTGGGGAAGCAATCCTAAAAAGCTAAAAGCTAACCAGCTAAGAAGCTTAGAGAGTGCAGAGTGGTGAAGAATATGCCTGATGAAAAGGATACTGACGACCTAGAAGCGGCGTGACGGAGTGGGACGCCCAGAGCGTCCGAATGACTGGACGTGGAAGGTACAAAGCGTTGAGACCGGGAGGCAAATCCCCCGGTTGAGCTGAGTGCTGATCCCGATCACCCTGTTTACAGGATGAGTCTGGCCCGTTCCGCTTCCAAGAAAACCGTCGCTTCGAGAGCTTTTGGAAACCGTACCGCAAACCAACACCGGTGGGGTGGTCGAGTAGACCAAGGCGAACGAGAGAACTTGCGTTAAGGAACTCGGCAATGAAGCGTCCGTAACTTCGGGATAAGGACTCCCTGAACCGCGCGCAAGCGCTGGTACAGGGCGCAGCGAAAGAGCCCAGGCGACTGTTTATCAAAAACACAGGTCCCTGCGAAGTCGCAAGACAAAGTATAGGGGCTGATGCCTGCCCAGTGTCAGAAGGTCACGTGAGGGGATTTACGTCCCCGATCTAAGCCCTGATGAACGGCGGCCGTAACTATAGAACGGACCAGTTGTAGTTACGTTAATAAATCTGACTATTTGCTGGAAACTCTGTGAATCTGACGGTACTTGCCATGCGGTGTACAATCGTCCACATGACACGTGAAAATCCGCTCAGTGCAGACAATCAGCAGGAAAGACTCTGGTCGACACTTTCGTCATCGGCAATCGGCTGGTATATCGCAGGTTTTGCGGATGGTGAAGGGAGCTTTAATATCAGTTTCCGGAAACGGAAGGATTACAAGCTTCCTTGGAAAGTGTCAGCATGTTTCAATATTTCTCAGAAGGAAGAGCAGATTCTTCGCTTTATTCAGAGGCATCTCGGTTGCGGAACGATTCGTTCCCGTCCGGATGGCATCTGGTACTACGAAGTGAATTCTCTCGATGAAATTAGGAAATCGATTATTCCATTTTTCAGACAATTTCCTTTTCTCTCGAGAAAGAAGCACAGGGATTTTGCCCTTTTCCAGAACATCGTTGCATTACTGACCTCCAAGGAACACTTAACGGAGGAAGGAGTGCGGAAAATTCTTTCTCTTCGTCGGGAAATGAATGACGGAGGAAAGAGAAAATATGATGAAAGAGAAATACTGAATGCATACAGAGAATCCTCAGAGACTATACGTCAGACACCTTCGGCAAAGGAGGTGAAGATATAGTCCGATCTCACGGGCGACTGTGAGTTGAAGAGAGAAGCTATCACCTCTTTTCAGACTCCATATATGGAGGAACAACCAGAACGGTCCTAAGGTAGCGAAATTCCTTGTCGGGTGGTCGTTTATAACTTGCCCGAATGCAGAGCAATCTGCAGTACTGAGGAAAATCTATAGTGTTTTTGGAAACATGTTTGAGAGTTCGAGTTCCTAGAATTATTTACATCAGCGTTGTACGTACCACCCCACGTCGCTCCTTCGGGAGCTATGCGGGGTACATCAGTAATTTACGTGGCTATATGCTGGAATATCCGAGAATGACAAAGTACAGTTAACTATTGACTGTTAACTCGTAAAAATCTTTGTCTGCGGACAATCAGCAGGGAAGACTTGGGAGTCCTTTGGACTTCTTTGAACCCTCAGAGACTACACGCCACGCCCCCGCGAAGCTCACAGAGTGAGCGAAGTGGGGTGATGATATAGTCCGATCCCTATGGCGACATAGGGTGCGTCACTATTGCGACGCAGCTAAAAAACGAGCGTTACTCATAGCGAGTAGGTCTGTGCGCTCCGGTTTCGATCGGAGTCTCGTCTCACCAACGAGGGAACACCCAACTATAGACAATTGACAGTTAACTGTTAACTGTTAACAGTCAATAGTTACCCATGAAGTTCCGACCCGCACGAATGGTACAACGGTCTGGGCACTGTCTCGACGCAAGACTCGGTGAAATTTCAATCCTGGTGCAAATGCCAGGTAGATCACGGAAGGACGAAAAGACCCTATGAAGCTTTACTATACGCTGGCATTGCATTGTTAGTTTGCTTGCGCAGGATAGGTGGGAGACTCTGATGTCGGGACTTCGGTTTCGGCGGAGTCGTCGTTGAGATACCACCCTTGCGTTCTGACGATGCTCACCCTCTGGCATACACTCCAGAGGGGACAGTGCTTGCCGGGTAGTTTAACTGGGGCGGTTGCCTCCTAAAGCGTAACGGAGGCGCGCAAAGGTCCACTAGCGCCGGATGGAAATCGGCGCGGTCGTGTAATCGCACACGTGGGCCTGACTGTGAGACCTACAAGTCGAGCAGAGACGAAAGTCGGTGATAGTGATCCGGCAACCTGAGCATTTAATAGTGCTCTCACCACGTGGGTGGGTTGTCGCTCAACGGATAAAAGTTACTCTAGGGATAACAGGCTGATCGCTTCCAAGCGCCCACAGCGACGAAGCGGTTTGGCACCTCGATGTCGGCTCATCACATCCTGGGGCTGGAGAAGGTCCCAAGGGTTTGGCTGTTCGCCAATTAAAGTGGTACGCGAGCTGGGTTCAGAACGTCGTGAGACAGTTTGGCCTCTATCCTCCGTGATCAACTGGAAACGTGAAGGGCGCTGCTCCTAGTACGAGAGGACCGGAGTGGACGAACCTCTGGTGTACCCTGCTGTCGCGTCAGCGGCACTGCAGGATAGCTATGTTCGGAAGGGATAACCGCTGAAAGCATCTAAGCGGGAAGCCCCCCCTAAGATATCGTTTCCCCATAAGCCCGCCGGTAGACGACCGGCTAGATCGGCCACAGGTGTACGTGCAGTAATGCACTCAGCCGAGTGGTACGAATGGGCAATCGAACGTTTTTCCGCTTTTCACTTTACCGTGAAGAGTTGCCCCACTTCGCTCCTTTACGGGAGCTTCGCGGGGCGGGCTGTTTACGTGTCGCCGACCTTGTACTTTACGGTACAGGGGAGGGCGAGCAAGATGTGCGCACACACCTGCGTTTGCAGGAATGCGTACCGGTTCCTTTCATGATCGAACGTAGAGTTCTGGTGCCTTTGGCGGTGGGGTCACACCCGTTCCCATCTCGAACACGGCAGTTAAGCCCACCAGCGCCGATGGTAGTAGTCCTTGTGGCTGCGAGAGTAGGTCGGTGCCAGAACCTTGCGTTTGTTGTGATAACTGATGATCATGCCTTTTGCTCCCTTTTTAGGAGAGCTGAGGGCTTATTTGGTTTGGGGTTGCTATCTTTTCTATGAATGTCGGCTTGCCCCGCGAAGCTCCCGCAGGAGCGTAGTGGGGTGCCAGAACCTTGCGTTCGTTCGTCCCTCAACCTAGCCTTCTCCCTCCTCGCGAATAGCGTGTTGAGGGTTGTTTGTTTTGTGATTGATTTAATATAATCAAAGTATAAAATATATTATGTGTCAAACTCAGAATTTCCAGATCTGCAATCGGAAACTATGGATATCAATAATTTCCATGGTCATCTGCCCGGTGGTTTCTATCGACTATGGGTGGAATGGGGCAGGGAAAAGAATGCATCAAGATTGTATCGGGGGTTTGCGGAACGATATGATCAATCGCCGTTTGGAGTGGAAGACGAAGCTCGATCAAGGAGCATTGGAACTTCTTTCGATCAGGAAAGATGGGATCGAGAAAAGTCATTATGTAGTGAGATATTTCTTGGACAGACGAGAAGGCAATTCCATCAGACGATTGATAGAATTCTTACTGAGGATCAGTTTGACCTTGAGAATGTGCAAGAGATTGTGAGCGCACCTGCCAGTCCAGAAGTACTTAAAATAGCCAGACATGTCTACGCTCGGATGCGAGATATTGGGTATACTCACTATGAATTAATCTCATAATGCTCGAACGCCTCCAGAAAATCCTCTCCGCCCGCATCCCTCATCCTAACCTTCTCCCTCCTCGCTCTAAGCGTGTTGAGGGCGTTTTGGTTTGTGATCGTTTTGAGGAAGGGAGAAGGGACTGTGTGTGTTTTGTAGGTGTTTGTTTCTTCGACGAGAAAAACAACAAACAGCACACAATTCCACCTCCTCTCGATCCCATCAATCAAGGCAGCGAAAAAGCTCAACATTCGTATTGTAAGGGAGGAGGGGGTTAGGGGGAGGTTGTACGTGCTTTTCTTTATTGAGAGCATCACAATTCCATCATCGTATGATGCTTCCAGCAGGGATTTCCCTTTCAGGATGTAGAAGGATCGGATGCCCGCCGACATCAGCCGCGATAATCATCCCGTGGCTTTGGTAGCCCCTGAATGACCGTGGCTCGATATTCATCAGAATCGGCATTTCTTTTCCGATTAATGACGAGGGATCGATGAAGAATTCTGCCATGCCTGCCATGATCTGTCGTTCTTCTGATCCGACGTCGAAGATAAATTTCAGGAGCTTGTCGGTATCTGGCACTCTCTCCACGGATTTCACCTTACCGATTTTGATTTCGAGCTTTTTGAAGTCGTCGAATGTGATCATGAGAATAAGGGAATCGAATGGGACGCTTGTACAGTGAAAGTGTAACATGTCGCCATGCTCGAACGCCTCCAGAAAATCCTCTCCGCCCGCGGCATCGCTTCCCGCCGCAAGGCCGAGGAATACATCCTTGCCGGTTTGGTGAAGGTGAATGGCGTTGTGGCGATTCTGGGCCAGAAGGCGGATCCCGAGAGCGATCTGGTGGAAGTGGATGGTGAGGTGATGAAGGCACGGCAGGAGATGCTGTACTACGTCATGCATAAGCCTGTGGGGGTGGTGACGACCAATATCGAAGGATGGAAAGGAATTGAAGGAATGGAAGGATTGAAAGGGAAGTTGGAACCAGTGCCTGAAGCTCCGGCTCTGTCCGTTCGTGACATTCTGCCCAAGAACCTTCAGGGCAAGATCTATCCTGTGGGCCGTCTCGACAAGGATTCTGAAGGGCTTCTTCTCTTCACTAACGACGGTGTTTTAGCGTACAGATTGACGCATCCCAAGTTCGATCACGAGAAGGAGTACGAGGTGACTGTGGCCGATGCCATCACCGAGGGTCAGCTGAAGAAGATCCGCGAAGGGGTGCGGCTCTTCGACGAAATGACCAAGCCGGCAGTCGTCCGCCGCATCGGGCCGCGGGTGTTTTCCATTGCCATCACCGAGGGCCGCAACCGCCAGATTCGCCGGATGGTGCAGAAGGTGGGAGGCGAGGTGACGAAGCTGGTGCGGACGAGGATTATGACGCTCCAAGATTCTGAGCTTGCAGCGGGGAAGATCCGCCCTCTTCTTCCTGTAGAAAAAGCGGCATTACTTAGTTCTGTTGGGTTATAAGGACAATGCGTTCTTAAAGAATACAGAGCATATGCATTGCTGCCTGCTGGATTTCGTCTGCTTTTGCCGGAGTCAATTCTCCTTTCTCCCTCCTCCTATGGGCCACTTCGATCAAGAGCATCAAGTTATCCCGGGTTGGGAATTCTGATTCTGCAGGAGCGAGAGTATCCTGCATTCTTGCCAGATCATTGTGGCATAATCCGAGTAAGTCGTAGAACTCCCCTCCGAGAATACCTCTGCGCAATATCTCTCTTACGAGAGGAATACGCTCTGGTTCAGGGTATTTTGCGAAAAAACCTGACGAAGTCACTACACCTCGAGCTACGTTCATATCATCATCACTGGCACTTAGAATGAGATCGCATTCTTGAAGGACTTTTCCGTATGAATACGCAGGCGGGGCCTCAGTGGGGGGAGAAGTTGCGGGGGTTGCTTCATTTGCAGGGCCTTCTCCGAGATTTTCGCTCATAGATTGTCTGGAATGAAATAGTACTGTATAATAATAAATAACACATATAAGTCAATAGTCTTGATACCGTATATTACCAATATGAAACTTATCTCCCTCGCTTCAGCCCGTCCCCACTTCGCTCTCTTTATTTTCTTTATGGTTGGAGCTTCGCGGGGCCTCTAGCTCTACTTGTTTCCCCTTTCAGATTTATGAAATTTATACCGCACGGCGCAGCCCGGGAAGTCACCGGCTCCTGCCACGAATTGCAGATCGAGACGGCTTCGGGCACCAAGCACATCCTTCTCGATTGCGGGCTCTTCCAGGGGAAGCGCAGTGAGGCGGCGGAGAAGAATGCCACGTTCACGTTCGATCCGGAGAAGGTCATCGACGCCGTCATTCTTTCTCATGCGCACATGGACCATGCGGGGAGGATTCCACTTCTGTGGAGGAGAGGGTACCGCGGTCCGGTGTTTTCCACCTATGCGACGCGGGATCTGGCTGAGGTGATGCTCATGGATGGCGGGTACATCCAGGAAAAGGATGAGGAGTTCTTCCGTAAGCACCTCGCAGAGTCGATGCTGGCATCGGACGGGCCGCTCTACACCATGAAGGACGCGACGGAGTGCATCGAGCTCTTCATCGGGCAGAATTACAACGAATGGTTCATCGTTTGCGACGGAGTGCGGGCGCAGTTTCTGGAGGCAGGGCACATCGTCGGCGCGGCGCTGGTCGTGCTGGAAGTGACGGAGCACGGCAAGACGACGAGGGTCGGCTTCAGCGGAGACCTCGGACGGTCCATGCTCCCCATCATCCGCGATCCCTCCCCCATGCCCGATGTCGATGTGCTCATCTGTGAGAGTACGTATGGCGACCGGAAGCACGAGGATATCGGCTCTGCGAAGGAGCATCTCAAGGAAGCGATCGTCCGTACCGCCCATCGTGGCGGCAAAGTGCTCATCCCGGCATTCTCCCTCGAGCGGACTCAGGAGCTTCTCTACGATCTCCATCTCCTCTGGGATGCCAAGGAGATTCCACCCGTCCCCATTTACGTCGATTCCCCGCTGGCTTCCAAGGTAACCGAAGTCTTCATGAAGCATCCGGAGTGCTACGACCAGACGATGTTCGAGAAGTTTCTGTCCAAAGCCCACAATCCCTTTCAGTTCTCCCTCGTCCACATCTCGGAGACGGCGGACGACAGCAAAGCGCTCAACGGGCTTCCGGGGCCGGTGATCATCATGGCGGGGTCGGGCATGTGCGAAGCGGGGCGCATTCGTCACCACTTGAAAAACAGTATCGAGGACGCGCGCAATTGCATCGTTGCTGTCGGCTATATGGCGGAGCACACCCTTGGACGCAAGATCATGGATCCCGCGACGTCACAGGTGAAGATCTTCGACCGCCTGTATGCCAAGCGTGCGGAGATGGTGAGCATCGCGGCGTACTCCGGTCACGCGGATATGGCGGATCTCGATAGTTTCATCCAGCATCCGAAAGGGCTACAGACACTCGTGCTGGTCCACGGAGAGCCGGAACAGATGGATGCGCTGGCAGGGCGTATGGCCGCATCACGACCGGGGATGCGCATTGAGAAGCCGGAGAGGGAGGCGGTAGTTGAGATTTGACGGGGACGCTTGATTTGCGATTGTAGATTTGCGATGGTTCGTCCAGGCTCACCACGGGTTGGCGATTTTCGCAGAGGCAGTGGTCAATCGCAAATAGCAAATCAGGCAATCGCAAATTCTTCGGCTGTCGTTTTCCTGCCGTGGCTTCCCTGTACTCACAGTCTCCCATCGGTGCTACACTCGAGCACAATTGATGGTGTCTAGATCGCGCTACCGTTCTCTGGCTCTCGTTGCAGGAATGCTCCTTATACTCGGGGGAACGTTATGGGGAATGCGTGGAGGACGTCTGCTGATCTCCGGTCAGGTAGTTTCATCGCTATGCGGGGATACTATTGCTGAAGCCGATGAACAATGCGATGAACCCGGATTGGTTTGTGCGAGTGGCCAAACCTGTCGTAACTGTCTCTGTGAAACGACGTTCGGCTGTCCTTCTCAGGCTCCCACACCCATTCCTTCTGACATCCTTGTTCTCCAGGCTGCGGGTATCGGGAACATTTCGGGAAATAGAAGCGAGCTCACGGTGTATTACCGCAACGGCGGAGCTCATTCAACGTATCTTCAGAAGGAAGGCATATCGGAAATGTTCGCCACGACCATGGGGAATAATACGGGATGGTCTGTGGCGCAGGTTGTGACGTTGGACCCGGCCGCAGGTGATCCTTCTATCGTCCCCGGCGATCGTATCCGTCTCTGCTTCACCGGTGGGCTCTGTTCTGTATTCGTCACGGTGAGCGCAAAGCTTCCTCAACTCTTTGCGCCGCCCCCGGGGCAATGCCCCGTTGATCTGCTGATCTCTGATTCCTCTTCTTCCACTGCGGCGACGGGAAACTGCCCATCCTGTGTAACGAGTGTGACCTTCAGTGGTGTCTGTAACCAATTCGCCAATACCTATTTGTCAGTCAATATTCAGTGTTCCTGTGACGCTCAGGCTCATCTTTACAATTATGGCAGCTGCAAGACTACGAGCGAATGGCAGGCACATGCCGCTGATATTTGTTCTCAAAAGTGTATCGATTGTGGCAATAGTTGTCCTACCGCTTCCTCTGCCGCCTCTCGTGACGAGATACCTGTATGTCACAATGATATTCCAGAGCCCGGTGAACAGTGTGGAGAGCCCGGTCTCAGCTGTCCCTTCGGTCAATTTTGCCATGGATGCCAGTGCTCACTCTGTGGGAATTACCGCCTCGATTCTTCTGAACAGTGTGAATTTGGCGTCGCTTGTAGCGAAGGACTGATCTGCAACATCAAGACTTGTCAGTGCGAATCGACTGTGCCGACAGTAGATGTTCCTTCTACAGAGACTGAACTTTCCACCGATACAACAACAACACCACCATCATCCTCCATCGATACCACCACATTGCCCTCGGCAATTCCCTGTCCGGTCGATGCTCCGTCAGTCATCCCCTCTGATTTGCTCGTGCTCCGTGGAGCCTATGCGGATAGCAATGTGAGTATTTTCGGTGCTCATTCACTCACGATCGAATATAGAGTGGGAAGTGGTATCGGAACGGTGACACTCATGGTGGAGGGGAGTACAGACGACACGAAGAAGATCTACGGAGGGAATAGCGACGGATGGGAGAGGATTGCCGGTTTCAATACGTCCGGTATGTTCGCAGTTGTGCCAGGCCAGCGTGTGCAGCTCTGTCCGGATTCAGGTGCGGCGTGCACGCCCTACGTCACTGTTCGCGGACAGTCACAGAAGAATGAGATTCCTGCGGGAGAGTGCCCTGCCGATATCCTTGTACTGACAGCCAGTAGTGCTCCCTGCAGTCCGAGCTGGCAGTGCAATACCTGGGGGGCTTGCGTGGGTGGAGTGAGGGGACGAACGTGTACGAATACTGCGCAGTGTGGAACGAGTGATGGAAAGCCTCCGGAGTCAGAGGTGTGCACGGGGAGTACCTCAGGAACCTGTACTCCATTCTGGGTTTGCTCTTCCTGGAACGGTTGCCCGCCCGGTTACTCATTTGATCCGAATCAGATGAAGTCGCGAACGTGCTATGACAATAATCACTGCGGTGATACGACGAATAAGCCCGTGGAAAGTCAATCGTGTGCTGCGAATTGCACGCCGTATTGGCAGTGCTACGCCTGGGGAATATGTACCGCTGGTCTACAGACGAGGCTGTGCGGCGACCTGAATAATTGTGGAGTCGCCAATGGCCAACCTCCATGGAGTCAATCTTGCATAACAGAACCTCCTACTTTATGAAGACGTTCTCCTTCCCTCCAGCGTGACCATTCACCCTCTCCTCCATCGGCCGTGGATCCTGGGATCGCTCTTGGCGGTCGCCATCGTATTGAACGCTTATCCTTCTTTTGTCTTACGCGGACAGGTCGGTGCCGTCGTAGAGTGTGGTGACGGTGTGCTCAAAGGAGCAGAGCAGTGTGAAATTGGTGTTGCGTGTGATGCGGGGCAGCAGTGTGTTCCGGAGTGCCAATGCATTCCGTCTGGGAGTCTTTGCGGGAATGGTGTGTGTGATGCAGGAGAATCCAGGAGTGATTGTCCTCAAGATTGCGATGATACCCCTATTCCTTTCGGCGATTCTGCTGTGTCGTCTACTGCAGCGTCTGGAACCTGTGGCGATGGGATTGTCGAAGGTCTTGAACAGTGTGAGCAGGGAATCTCCTGTGCGGATTCCACCAAGCAGTGTGATCTCGCCACCTGTCAGTGTTTTTCTCCGGCAGCACCTGCCTCTTCGGTTTCTTCGGTGACGCCCGTCTGCGGCAATTGGATTTTGGAGCCCGGAGAAGATTGTGAAGTGGGCGTGTGCTGCCCATCAGGTCAAACGTGTGGTGTTTCCACATGTCAGTGTCACTGATCTTTGTGAACATTTCTCCTCTTCTCTATCGGCCGTGGATCCTAGGATCGCTCCTCGTGGTTGTAGTGGCATTGAATGTGTCATCGTCTGTTCGTCTTCGGGGACAGATGGGAGCATCGAGTTGTCCTCGTCTCATTCTGCATCCCGATGCGACGCAGTATTGTGAGGCAGCCTCAGCAGGAACCTGCAGCCAATGTTATTTGAGAGGGACTCCTGTTATGAAGAATTTCTGTTGTGACAATGGAGTATGGGCGGTGCCGAATGGATGGTCATCGGATTGTGCAGGTGCCGTTGCATACTGTTCGAATACCAACGGATGGAGAAGTGTCAGCTCAGTCCCATTCGCAGATTCTGTTGCCCCTGTGGTGTGCGGTAACAGTATTTGTGATCTCGGCGAGACGCCTGCCTCTTGTCCGGGGGATTGCACTCTTGTTTCAGTAGTGTGCGGCAACGGTACCTGCGATTCTGGCGAGACTAATCAAACGTGCCCCAATGATTGTCCTGTCGTCTCATCAAGTGGATATCAGGGATGCGTGACGGGCATGTGTCAGATGGACAGTCAATGTCGCTTTTTTGGCATTGATTGTGCTCCGAACACCATGCATACCATCACGGGAACCTGCGGGGATCCGGGCATTCCGAATTGTTCGGGGAATTGTATTGTGTGTGTTCCCCGGAGCGCAGCATCGAGTAGTCCTGCAAATTCTATCATTATCAGTGCATGTGGCGATGGTGTCTGTGACTCAAGCGAAAACTTCGGTTTCTGTCCCACGGATTGTCCCGAAACGCCGATTCCGTTCGGCGAATCCTCAGCGTCCACTTCCTCCGTAGCATCGGATCTCTGTGGCAATGGCATTTGTGACGCAGGGGAAAGCTTCACTTCTTGCTCAGGAGACTGCTCCGAAACTCCTATCCATTTCGGCGCGACTTCATCGACTCCCGATACCACCATTCCCTTCGGTGAAACTTCATCAGATCCCGACACTCCCATTCCCTTCGGTGGAATTTCTTTGGCTCCCGACACGCCTATTCCCTTCGGTGGGACTTCATCCGCTCCCGACACTCCCATTCCCTTCGGCGGGTCCTGCCCCGATGGCATCCTCGAGGGAACGGAGACCTGTGAGATCGGCGTGTGTTGTCCGGGGGGTCAGACGTGCGATCACACATGCCACTGCGCCGTCTCAGCCGGCGGATCATCAGTATCGACAGTCTCCTGCGGCGCAGGGAAGGCATTCGTCTACGGTCAATGCGTTGTGCAGTTCACTGCGTTTTATTCTTCGGTAACGACAGCACAATCATCGTCTGGAGGAGGGGTGTGCGGCAATGGTCTGGTGAATCTCGGAGAGCAGTGCGGAGAAACTGGTCTTTCCTGTTTAACCAATCAGTACTGTTCATCCTGTCACTGTTTCCCTCTCGTTCGCTGTGGAGATGGCATCGTGAATAGTGCAGAGGGAGAACAGTGTGAACGTAATACAGACTGTTCTTCGGGGAAGGTGTGTAATACGCAGTGCCAGTGTGTTCCTTCTGCTGGAGGCACGTGCGGTGACGGAAAGAAAACCAATCTTGAGCAGTGTGAAACCGGCATAGCCTGTCCCTCTGGAAAAGTATGTAGCAATTGCACGTGTGAGAATCCTCCTCTGTGCGGGAATGGCGTTGCGGAGCGAGGGGAAGTCTGCGAAGCTAACAAGCCCTGTCCGAGTGGGCAGACCTGTCAGGGGTGCCAGTGTGTCGTCGTTCCGGTCTGTGGGAATGGTGCTCTGGAATCTGGCGAACAGTGTGAGAATGACTCCCAGTGCCTCGCAGGTCAGGCGTGCAACCGTGCCACGTGCAAATGTCTGGGATTGCCGACGACGCTGTGCGGAAATGGAGTATTGAATGTCGGAGAGGATTGTGAACTCGGACATCCCTGCGCCAGTAGCAATCAAGCATGTAATCTTGCATCCTGCTCGTGCAAAGCACTCGAGATATATTCGGTGACCGTAGGACCGTCAGGGACATATAACTCTTGCGGCAATGCTCAGATAGATGCCGGTGAGGATTGTGACATCGGTCATACCTGTAGTAGTGGTGCAATTTGTGACTTGGCGCATTGCCATTGTGCGCCGAAGGCCAATCATTGCGGGGATGGCAAGCTCGATACGGGTGAGCAGTGTGATATCGGTTCCCCCTGCGCCGATACATCCAAAGCCTGTAAACTTTCCTCTTGCCAGTGTGTCGTTCCATCATTGCAAACCGCCTGTGGTAACGGCTCACTCGAGATCGGTGAACAGTGCGAAGTGGGCATTCCTTGTGCGTTTGGATGGGCTTGTGATTTCCCGCATTGTCGCTGTGAGCAGCAGGAAATCTGCGGCAATGGAACGATCGATCCTGGGGAGCAGTGTGAGGTCAATCAGGCTTGCACTGGCCCCGATCAGACGTGCGATTTCTCCTCCTGCCGATGCCGTGGGTCGGTTGTACCAGAGGTCGTCGCCGCAGGAACACTCTGCGGTAATGGTATCCAGGAACCGCCGGAGGAATGTGATAGCGGCGATCAGAATGGAAGGGCGAATTCCGGATGCTCCGCCTCGTGCACACTCATGATTCTCTCGACGATCATTCAGACGAAGGGGCAATTCATCCCCCCCGTGATTCCTCTTCAGGGTTCTGAGAGGATGCTTGCACGGGGATCGCAACAGCTTTCGTCGTCTGCTCATGTTCAGCGCGATCTTCCCTCGGCTCCCCTGACGCCAAATCTGAATACTTTCCGCGCCTCTCTATCACCCCTGACGACTCCATCGGGAACGGCCGGTAAAACTGGCCCGGGAGTGCTCATCGTCATCGCCTCGGGAATTGCCGGAGGATGGGCGTGGACGAGACGGAGGAAGAGGGATTAGGGATTGGTATATTAGGGATTTGGAAAATTGGAGGAGCGGGATTCTTTCATGAGGATTGGAATTTCTTTCATGAGGAGCGGGATTCTTTCATGAGGAGCGGGATTCCTTCCCGCGCTTCCTTCTACAATCTCAATTCCTCTGCCACCCCTTTCATCGCCTCCAGCGTCACCGCGATGAAGTCGGGAAGCGGCATCCCGAGGAGCGGTTCGCATTGCAGAATCTGCTCGCGGCTCACTTGGGCTGCGAAGGTCTTGTCCTTGAGTTTCTTCGTCACGCTCTTCACTTCGACGTCGCCAATTTTCTTGCTGGGTCGGACTAAAGCAACAGCAATGATGAAGCCGGTGAGTTCATCCACGGCGTACAGACATTTTCTAAGCATGCTTTCGAGTGGGTGGGCAGCACCGTACTTCTCCTGATAATGCGCCCGGATATCGGCGAGGAGTTCGGCCGGAGCCGCGATGGGTTTGAGAAGTTCCTCGAGCTTCATCCCGCAGTGCGCTTCGATATCCTTCTCGAGGTTGTCCCAGTCCAGATCGTGGAGCATGCCGGCGACTTTCCACGTCTGTGGATCCCCACCAAACTTCTTCGCGAAGGCTTCCATAGCCGCACCGGTAGCGAAGAGATGGGCACGGGTTTTGTCCGCGTGCTGCATGAGGAGACCGTGGGCGGCGGGGAGGAGATGGCCGTATTCAGCATGTTGCAAGAGTGTTGGGGTGGTCATGGGTTGAGATGGAAGGGATGGAGCTGTGAGCTTTGAGCTATGAGCGGTGAGCTGCTTGTCTGTTTGTGGGAGCTGGATCCCTTATTCTTAGGAGCGGGATTCTTTCCCGCGGAACGAATGAATAATTGAAAATTGGAAATGGTAAATTATTTAAACAGCGAGAACTTCTTCGTGAATGCCGCAATCTCCTCCGTTTTCCCAAACAGGCAGATCCCATAATATTCCAGCTCCGCTTCGGGTGTGGCTCCCATACTCTGATGTTGTTCATGTGCCGTCCCCACCGTCATCTTGTCCGTGAAGTCGGTGAAGGGGATGCCGCGGTTGATGGCTTCTTGTCGTACTGTCCGAATCTGATTGGCGTTATCTGCTCTGAGCACGATAAAGGGGTAATCCGAAATCTTGGGATGCACGCCGCCGTCCTTGTCGAGGTACGCCGAGAAGCGCATCTCTTCGGCTTTCCCCGATCCACCACCGAGCCCTACGGCCATGTGTCCCAGCGCATTCATCAGCCTGCCTGGTTCGATTTTCTTATTGAGCACGGCGACGAAGCGCTTGGTCTTCTCGTCGGCGATGAGTTCCTCAGCAGACCGTATTTCATGTGATGTATTGTCGTCCCTCGACTCCGCTCGGGATGACAATACATTTGATTGCAGATCATTCATCCTTTCCATCTTCTCACTCTTTTCCATCCTTTGGTTCCTTTCCTCGGGCTTCATCAACGGGAACAGCACCACGTCCTTCAGATTCTCCTGCGCCGTGAGGAGCGCCACGATCCGGTCGATGCCCATGCCCCAGCCGGAGCAGGGTGGGCAGCCGTAGGAGAGCGCCGTGACGAACTCGTCATCCTTGCCGTGGGCCTCGGTATCGCCCGCTTCCTTCGCACCGGCCTGAGATGCGAACCGTGCCGCCTGATCCACAGGATCCACGAGCTCAGAATATGCGTTCACGATTTCCCATCCTCCGACCACCAGTTGAAAGCGGTCGGTGATGCTGGGGTCATCATCATTCCTCCGCGCGAGCGGGGAGAGGTCGATGGGATGCTCGGTGATGAAGGTTGGAGCGGTAATCTTCGGTCGACTCACTTTCTTGTAGAGTTGATCAATGAGCGTCCCGCGACTGAGAGCATCGATGTTCAGATCGAGCTCGATCTTCTTTCCTTTGATCGCTGTGCGCAACGCATCGGCAGTGCTGTAGTCCTTATAATCGATGCCGCAGTCGCGCTTGATGATCTCGCGCATGCTGATCCTAGGCCACACCCCGCCGAAGTCCACTTCCACAATTGCACCATCCCTGTTCGGGATTTTCGCCACAGTCGTTCCGCGGGTCTTCTGCATGAGCGAGCAGAGCATCTCCTCCGTGAAGCGCATATTGTCGCGGTAGTCCCAGTAGGCGGCGTAGTGCTCGCACATGGTGAATTCCTGCAGGTGGCTGGGGTCCATGCCTTCGTTTCTAAATACCGGACCGAGCGAGAAGGTGCGGTCGAATCCTCCCACGAGACATTCCTTCTGATGGGTCTCCAGCGCGATGCGGAGGTACACATCGAGATCGAGGGCATTGTGGTGAGTCGTGAAGGGAGCGGCGAGGGCACCGGAAGCGGAGTTCACCAGGACGGGGATCTCCACTTCGGTAAAGCCATTCTCCCAGTAGTATTTCCGCAGCGCCTTCAGGAAGGCTGAGCGGAAGAGGAAACGCTCAAAGGATTCACGGTTACTCAGAATATCCAGATAGCGCTGCCGATACGCGGTTTCACGGTCCGCAATGCCGTGCCACTTTTCCGGCGGCTGGCGCAGCGCCTTGGTGAGCATCGTCCATTCTTTCACCATCACGGTCGGCTCGCCCTTCTGCGTGGTGAACCGTTCCCCGCTGATGCCGATGAAGTCGCCGAGGTCGATGAGTGAGAGGGCATCCTTGTAGAGATCCTTCCCGACGACATCTTCTTTGAACGAAATCTGCATGCGCCCGGTGTGATCCTGGAGTGTGGCGAAAGTCATCTTTCCCATGCTGCGGAAGAGCACGACGCGCCCGGCGATTGCACAGGCTTCTTTTTCGCTGAGAGTTTTCGCTTCGCTGAGTGATGCGGACCGTTTGAATGAAGCCGCGAAGGGTTTCTTGCCCTGTGCGCGGAGTTTCTCGGCCTTTTGCAATCGGAAGGTGTCCATGATGGAGAGGATAGAGGGGAAGTGGAAAAGGGGAAAGAGCATGGAAGGGAGCTTGAACCTTGATTCAGAGGATTGTAAGGATTTCTTGATGGCGTTCATTCGAAGAACATCAAGAAAATCCAATAATCCTTTGAATCATGGTTCGGACAGGGGGCTTCTACATTCTTCCCGATCCGTTTGACACAGCGTCACGAAGGAAGAGAATCGGCTCCATTTTTCTTCTCCTATTTATGAGCAAATCTGACAATGATCCTTCCGATGATCTTCAACCTTTTACTCCCACCATCGATTCCCTTCTTATCGTGCAATCTGTGGAAGGGGGACGTTTACAAGGTCTGATTGAGGCATTGCGGGATGAATTATATGGAACATTTTTTCTTGCCAGCACTCCTGAGAGTGTGAGGGTTTTTACAAACATGAATGAGTATGCCCCTGAGCTCGTGCTCGTCGATACGGAGGTGGATGGGTCCGATGGAAAGAAGCTCGATAGACAACAGGTTCTCGACCTTATTACCGCATTGGCAGAGAAGTGTGAAATGGTTCTCGCTCTGTACGGTTCAGATTCGGAGGATGCACCTTCTGCTTTTGCATTAGCCGAGGCCGGTGCGGATTGCACCGTGGATGTCCGGCAAAGCAAGTGGTTGGATGAAGTGCTCAAGAAGTTGAGGGAGTGGAGTGGGAAACTTTTGTCTGTGAACGGAGGAGGAGACTCAAGGTGAAAAGTTGTGAAGGCTCCGAACGTTGAAAGCTAGTGATGTCTAGCTTTTCCTTGTTTCAAAAATCCCCGCGATTCCATTTGACCTCCCCTTGCATACTCCATAGACTCCCCGCGCTTTCGGATTGATTCCACGAGTTCAGTCCACCGCATTTGCGACGTTCCAGACCGTCTTCCCCTTCATCCCTCGACAACGCTCGGGATGACAGAATAGGGAACAAACGGTTCAGATGAACCTCCGCAGCCTCCTATGTCCGGTATTATTGCCCGCAAAGTCGGCATGTCCAGAGTCTTCCTCGAAAACGGGGAGGCGGTTCCTGTAACGTACCTGAAGGTCCCGGCTAATATCGTCGTCCGGACCAAGACCAAGGAGAAGGATGGCTACGATGCCGTGGTCCTCGGGATCGATCCCAAGAAGTGGAAAACGCGCAAGGGGAATGAGCACACACGCTATTCACTGCAGAAGGAATGGCCCGTTGCCTCTCTGGAGGGGCTTGCGCCCGGAACGGAAATCACCGTGACCGTTGTGCCGGAAGCCGCATTGGTTTCCATCATGGGCGTCAGTAAAGGAAAGGGATTCCAGGGGGTGATCAAGCGTCACCACTTCACCCGCGGACCCATGTCCCATGGCTCCCACCACCACCGTGAACCGGGTTCCGTGGGTATGCGCACCCAGCCGGGTCGCATTCTCAAGGGCAAGCGCATGCCAGGACACATGGGGTTGGATCAGCTCACCTTGAAGCACCGTCCCGTCGTCGTCACTGATGCCGCTGCCGGTGTGTTCGCCGTGAGGGGCCCCGTGCCGGGACCGAACGGTGCAGCCGTATACGTTACCATCGAAGACACTCCTGTTTCCTCCAAGAAATGACCATTGATGTCTATTCCTCCACTGGCGTGAAGACGGGAACGGCTGAATTGCCCGCATCTCTCTTCGAAGGCCCCATCCAGAAGGGTCTCCTCCACCAGATGGTGATTCTCCAGCAGAGTAATCGTCGCAATGCCATTGCCCATTCCAAGGAGAAGTGGGAGATCGCCGGGTCTACGCGCAAGATCTACGCCCAGAAGGGGACCGGCCGTGCGCGCCATGGTGCCATTCGTGGCAACGTCTTCCGCGGGGGCAACAAGTCCTTCGGGCCCAAGAAGAATGCGAACTTCATCAAGAACATGCCCAAGATGATGCGTCGCACAGCGCTGATCGCCGGATTGTCCTTTCAGGCGAAACAGGGAGGGATTGTCGGACTCGAGAGTTATCCGGAGACGATCAAGACGAAAGACGCCTTTACGCTCCTGACGAAATTACCCGTCGAACTCGGTCGTCACATCCTCGTTGTTGTCCCGGCCAAGCACGAAGGCCTCATGCTCTCCATGCGCAATATTCCGCGTGTGAAGGTCATCCTCGTCGATTACCTCAATCCCGAAGACATCGTCCGCTCACAGAAAGTGATCTTCCTCACTGAGGCAATCAAGCGCGCGGAGGAGATTTTCGCCGCTCCCAGAGTGAAGGAGAAGGTAGAGGAGGTCGTTGAAGAAGATGCCAGTGTTGAGAAGGTCGCGAAGAAGTCGGTGAAGAAGACGACGAAGAAAGAAGCCACCAAAAAACCGGCAACCAAGAAAGCTCCGAAGACTTCCAAAGCAAAATAATGACGTTCTCTCGCATCATCCTCGGCCCCGTCGTCACAGAGAAAGCAGAGCGCCTGAAGACGCAGACGCGACACACCTACACACTGTGGGTGACGAAATCGGCGACGAAGATCGATGTGAAGTCCGCCCTCGAATCCTTCTACGATGTGAAAGTTTCGGCTGTCCGCGTGATGCGCACCACTGCCAAACGCCGCCCCTTCGGACAGGGCCAGCTCATGGAAAAGCGTGCGGCGCAGAAGAAGATGATGGTCACGCTCACGAAGAAGAGCAAGCCGCTCGATCTCACTACCTTCAAGAATCAATAATGCCCATCAAGCAATGCCGCCCAACGACTCCCGCACGACGTCAGATGACGATCGCGGACTTCTCTGGCCTCACCAAGGTTCGGCCAGAGAAGAGTCTTTCATCCGGTCGCAAGCGGATCAGCGGGCGCAACAACTACGGCCGTATCACCATTCGCCACCGTGGCGGGGGAGCCAAGCGGCTACTCAGAGATATTGATTTCAAGCGGTATGACAAATCCGGTATCCCCGGGACGGTCATTTCGCTCGAGTACGATCCAAACCGCACCGCTCGCATTGCCCTCATTCATTACGTCGACGGAGAGAAGCGGTATATCCTCGCTCCCGAAGGTCTGGCAATCGGTACGCAAGTGGTTGCCGGAGAGCGGACCAAGGTGAAGGTGGGCAATTGCATGCAGCTTCAGCACATTCCGCTCGGATACAAGATCCACAACGTGGAGCTCCAGAAGGGTCGCGGTGGACAGATTGTCCGTTCCGCGGGTACAGCAGCGACGATCATCGGTCAGGATGGAGACTTCGTTCTTCTCCAGCTCCCGTCATCCGAAATGCGCAGAGTGCGCAAAGACTGCATCGCGACGATCGGGACGATCGGCAATCTCGACCACAACCTGATCACGATCGGCAAGGCAGGACGCACACGCTGGAAGGGCCGCCGTCCGCAGGTGCTCGGCAAGTCGATGAATGCCGTCGATCACCCGCATGGAGGAGGAGAAGGTCATTCACCGATCGGGCTACGTGATGGCCCCAAGACGCCGTGGGGCAAGCCTGCCCGCGGGGTGAAGACCCGTCGTCCCAAGAAGATTTCCAACCAGTGGATCATCCGCCGACGTGTGAAGAAACCGCGCAAGAAATAATGATGTGATACTACCCGCGGGAACGAATCCCGCTCCCAGAAAAGGAATATTCACTTTCCACTTTCCACTCTCAACTTTCCACTCCGATTCATGTCCCGCTCCCTCCGCAAAGGCCCCTACATCAATATTCGCCTCTTCCAGAAGGTGATGAAGATGGTCGAAGCCAGTGAGAAGAAGATCATCAAGACGTGGGCACGCAACTGTGATATCCCACCGGAATTCGTCGGCTTCACCTTCGCGGTGCACAACGGTAAAGAATTCGTCCCGGTCTACGTGACGGAGCAGATGGTGGGCCATAAGCTGGGAGAGTTCTCCTGGACGACGAAATTCAAAGTCCACGGTGGCAAGATGCAGGACGCACAGACCGCCGCCGCTACCGCTGCAGCCGCCCCCAAATCCGCTACCGCTCCCACGAAGTAATCATGCACGCCTCTCTCACCTCCACCCGCATCGCGCCCAAGAAGCTCAACGTCATCGCCAAGATGGTCCGTGGTATGCCGACGCCGAAAGCCCTCACGGCTCTCGAGCACACGCACAAGAAAGCCGCGCGCATCATCGAGGGAGTGCTGAAGTCCGCGATCGCCAATGCGACATTCAACGACAAGCAGCGCTCCGATGATCTCTATATCAAGACGATCGTCGTGAATCAGGCTTCCTCCTACCGTCGCGGAGTGCCGATGGCCCGTGGACGTGTGCGACCGATGCGCAAGTTCCTGAGCCATCTGGATATCGTTCTGGGATTGATCGATGAGGAGAAGTCAGGAAGCGAGAAGAAGCTCACCAAACCTGAATTGTCCAAAGCTCCTACGACGCCAAAGCGCGTGGAGAATGCTTCACAGCCCGCGAAAAAACAGGTACAAAGGAGTGCCCCCAAAGAAAAGAAAGCCAAGCAATAGATTTTTCTTTACAAGCTATCCAATAGCTTCCCAACCTATCAGGCCTCTCTCACCTCTTTCCTCTCCTCTCCAACCTCACCCCTATGGGTCAGAAAGTAAACGCCAACGGCTTCCGCCTCAAGATCACCCACATGTGGCCGAGCAAGTGGTATGCGCGCGGCGGAAAGTTTAGCGAGCTCCTGCTCTCGGATGTGCTGATCCGTCGCTACATCATGGACAAGATGAAGGAGGCGGGGATTGCGCTCATCGAAATTGACCGGCACAAGAAGACCTCCGTCGTCATTCACTCGAGCAAGCCCGGTGTCATCATCGGCAAGCAGGGGGCAGCCATCGAGGATCTTCGCAAGGATCTCGAGCGGAAGTTCGGAGGGTCCTTCGAAGTCAATATTCAGGAGGTCCGCAATCCGGACGCCAATGCCGCGATCATCGCAGAGAATATCCAGGGGCAGATCGTCCGTCGCATGCCGTACCGCCGCGCGGTGAAGATGGCGATGGAGAAGGCCATGCAGGCAGGAGCCATCGGGATCAAAGTCGTCGTTTCCGGTCGCCTCAACGGCGCAGAAATCGCCCGGACCGATCTCTTTAAGGAAGGCAACATTCCGCTTCAGACACTGCGTGCGAATATCGAATTCGCTACGAGGCATGCCATCACGACCTATGGAACGATCGGTGTGCAGGTGTGGACATACCACGGTCTGGTCTTCAAGAAAGTCGCACAGATTCATTCGGCCGCGTTGAAAAATTGATGTGTATTGTGTAGTCCGCGCGAAGCATCGCGCTCTAACCTTTCCAGCCTTTCCAACCTCCCATGCTCGAACCGAAGAAACTCAAGCGCCGGAAGCAACACCGCAACCGAGGAGCATTCTCGGGCAAGGCGTCGCGTGGTCATATGCTCGCATTTGGGACGGTGGGGCTGAAGGCACAGTCTGGCGGTGAGCTCACTGCGCGCCAGATCGAGGCTGCCCGTCGCGCACTCGCGCACAGCGTTCAGCGCGGTGGCAAAATCTGGATTCGCGTCTTCCCGCACACTCCCGTCACTCGTAAGGCTGCTGAGGTGCCGATGGGATCGGGAAAGGGAAACCCCGAGTACTATGCGACGATCGTCAAGCCGGGAACCATTCTCTTCGAGATGGGTGGCGTTACCGAAGCTGTTGCGACCGAAGCCCTGCGCCTAGCATCCTACAAGCTCCCCGTTCGCACCAAGATCATCACCTCCACTCTGATCCAATGACCTCTCACGCCTCCGCCACCGAGCTGAAGACGATGCAAGCATCCGATTTGCAACGCGAGCTCCATGAACTTGAGCTCTCCCTCGAGAAGATGCGCCTCGGCGTACAGCTCGGCAAAGACAAGGATTCTGCACGTTACCGCCGTGATAAACGGCAATTTGCACGCATGAAATCCGAATGGGGAAGAAAGCAGCGCGAGCGATTGCATGCAGGATCAAAGCCCAGTACAGTTCCGGCCTCAAAATCATGAGAACCAAAAAAGGCGTCATCACATCGGCCAAAATGACAGGCACCGTTACGGTGACCGTCCATCGTACGGTCTTCCATCCGATTTACCAGAAGCGCTTCGCCCGCAGCAGCAAATTCCTCGCGGATACGGCGACGTTCACGGATCTGCAGCCGGGTGATACCGTGATGATCACGGAGTGCCGTCCCCTCAGCAAGCGCAAGTATTTCCGGATCTCCGAGGTCATCAACCGCGTTGCGCGCGTGAGTGAGATCAAGGACGAGGCGATCATTGAGGAGACCGCACATCGCGTCAAAGCCAAGAAAGTGAAGGAAGATCCCGCTTCCCCCGCCCAATCATGATTCAGCAGCAGTCGATGCTCATCGTGGCGGATAACACGGGCGCGAAGATCGCCATGTGTATCAAAGTGCTCGGCAGCAGTCGCCGTCGCTACGCGCATGTAGGAGATGTGATCATTGTTGCCATCAAGGAGGCCGCTCCGCGCGGAACTGTTCGCAAGAAGACGATTGAGCGTGCCGTGATTGTGCGGACGCGCCATCTCATCCGTCGCAGTGATGGAGGATGCGTGCGCTTCGACGACAATGCCTGCGTGATCGTTGGTGCCGATGATCAACCCAAAGGGACACGTGTCTTCGGACCCGTGGCCCGCGAAATCCGCGCCAAAGGATTCAAAAAGATTATTTCCCTGGCTCCTGACGTCCTATGAAAATTCACGCTGGGGACTCCGTCCTCGTCATCAGCGGCAAAGATAAAGGCAAGAGCGGTACGGTGCTCAAGGTCCTCGAAGGACGCGTCGTCATCAGCGACATCAACATGCGCACACGCCATGTGAAGAAGACGGCGCAGCAGGCCGGTCAGCGCATCCGCTACGAAGCCAGTCTCTCCGCCAGCAACGTCATGATCCTCGATCCCAAAACGAAGAAGCCCACGCGCATCGGGATGCGTTTGGATGAGAAAGGGCACAAAGTACGTTTCGCCAAGGTGAGCGGGGAGGTCGTTCGCGCCGGCAAGGTTGCCGCGAAGAAGTCCCCCATCACTGCCAAAGCCTCTGCAGAGAAAGCGGACGTCGATCAGAAGAAGAAGCCCGCAAAAGAAGAGGGGAGTGACAAGGTCGTCGGTCCCAAGCGCAGCCCCTTCTGGAAGAAGATCAACTTCGGCGCAGACGCCATCCAGACGGATATCGAAGACAGCAAGGCGCGCCCCGCCGACAACACCGTCCCCGAACAGACGCGCAAGCCCGATTCCTTTGCCCACGGACGTGGTTCCTAACATCTCATGAAGTACGAATCTCTCCATCAACGGCTCCGTGGTAGTGTTACTGAAGCTCTCAAGAAGGAGCTCAACATCACGAATGTGAACGCGCTTCCCCGCCTGCGGAAAGTGATGGTCAACGTGGGGATCAATCGTTCCAAGATGGATAGCAAAGAGATGCAGGAATACGTGGGACAGTGCATCACGAAGATCACGGGTCAGAAGCCGGTCTTCACCCGCTCCCGCAAGGCGATCTCCAACTTCAAAATCCGCGAAAATCTCATCGTCGGCGCCATCGTCACCATGCACGGGCATGCGATGGAGGCCTTCCTCGACCGCCTCCTCTCCTACGTCCTCCCACGCATTCGCGACTTCCGCGGATTGACCACGAAGCTCGATGGGCACGGCAATTACGCCATCGGTCTTCGCGATCACTCCATCTTCCCCGAGATTCCTCCGCCGGACGCCGGCAAGCTCTTCGGTCTCCAGATTCAGATCACGACGAATGCGGTGACGGATGAGCGCGGTCGCGCCCTCCTCAAGCTGATGGGTGTTCCGTTCCGTCCGTCGCGTACCAAGAAAGATTCATAGATGATATTCATGCGGGAAGAATCCCGCGCTCAGTAATTGAAACTTTCCACTTTCCTCTTACAACTTTCCACTCCTCATGGCTCGATTAGCCCTCAAGAACAAGCAGCGCGCAGCCCTCGATACCTTCCTTAAGGCCAAGGCTGCTGGCACGAAAGTTCGCTTTCCCACGCGCATCTACAACCGTTGCACGCTCTGCGGCCGTCGCCACGGTTACATGCGTTTCTTCAAAATCTGCCGCATTTGCTTCCGGGAACTGGCCATTGATGGTCAAATCCCCGGGATCACCAAATCTTCCTGGTAACTTCATGCCTCCTGTCAACGATCCCATCGGCGATCTCCTCACCCGCATTCGCAATGCTCAGTCCGTCGGACGATTGCAGTGCCGTGCTCCCTGGTCTCGCATTAAGCAGAATCTTTGTGCACTCCTCGTGAAAGAAGGTTTCTTAGGACGAGTTGAAGTGGAGGGCATTGTGCCCAAGCAGGAACTCGTCGTTACGTTCAAGGCTGATCGTGCCTCCCTTACGCTGGAGCGCATCAGCAAGCCCGGACGGCGCATTTACCGTGCGGTGGATGAGCTCCTCCCAGTACTCCGCGGCTACGGTATCGCCATTCTCTCCACCAGCAACGGCCTCCTTACCGACCGCGAAGCGCGGATGAAGAAGGTCGGCGGCGAACTTCTCTGCACCATCTCGTAATTCTTCATTCTTCATTCCCATGTCCCGAATAGGACGCAAACCAGTGGCTATTCTCTCCGGTGTGACGGTCAACGTCGCTGGAAATGTGGTGTCTGTGAAGGGCTCCAAGGGTACATTGACCTTCGGCATTCTTCCGGAAGTCGCGGTGAAGGTGGAGGGTCAGGAGGTGATCGTGACGCGGCTGAATGATGGTGATGATGGACGTGCGCGCCAGGGGCTCACACGCCAGATCGTCGCGAATATGATTATTGGTGTGGCGACGGGCTACCAGAAATCGCTTGAGATCATCGGTGTGGGCTTCAAGGTCCAGATCCAGCCGAAGAAGCTTGCTCTCAGCCTCGGTTTTTCCCACCCTGTCGATTTCGCTATTCCGGAGGGTATTTCGGTAACGCAGGACGAGAAGAATAAGAACCTCATCACGATTAGCGGCATCGATAAGCAGCTCGTCGGTCAGACCGCCGCCAACATCCGCATCCTCCGCCCGCCCGAACCGTACAAGGGCAAGGGTATTCGTTACACCACCGAGTTCGTTCGCCGTAAGGCCGGCAAGGCTGCCGTCGGCAAGGGTGCTTCCGCCGCTTAATCCTTCGCATCATGACGCTCACCAAGCTCCAACATCGGCTCACTAGGAAGAAGCGCATCCGCGCAAGAGTCTCCGGTACGGCTACCCGCCCGCGCCTCACTGTGTACCGCTCGCTAGCCTGCATCTACGTTCAGCTGATCGATGATGCCACGGGCAGGACGCTCGCAGCAGCATCTACCACCGAGGCCAAGGCCAAGCCTTCCGTCGCCGGTGGTACCAAGCTCGGATCCCTCGTCGCCAAGAAGGCCAAGGATGCCGGCATTACCTCCGTCGTCTTCGATCGCAACGGCTACGCGTACCACGGCATCGTGAAAGCGGTTGCCGAGGCGGCACGTGAGGGTGGGTTATTGTTTTAATTTTTTGTTATCACTCGCGCGAAGCATCGCGCACTGCTACAGGTAAACCTTTCAGGCCTTTATAACCTCTTCCAAACCTCACTTACCTCTCCCAATGGCCAAATCCTCCCGCCCAGATCGCAAGAAGAATGACCGTCGCTCCCGCGAGCCGAGTGAGTTCGAGGAGACGACGCTCTCCGTCGATCGCGTGACCAGAGTGGTCGCCGGTGGTCGCCGCATGCGCTTCCGCGCGATCGTGGTCGTTGGCAATAAGAAGGGAAAGGTTGGCTTGGGGACAGGGAAGGCAACAGAGGTGCAGGCAGCGGTGAAGAAGGCGGTGACTGCAGCCAAACGCAAAATGTTCCGGATCCCCCTGATCGAAGGCACCATTCCGCATCAGATCGACATGAAGTTCAAGGCCGCGAAGATCCGTCTGATCCCGGCATCCAAGGGAACGGGAATCATCGCCGGTGGTGCCGCGCGCGTCATTTTGGAAAACGTCGGGGTGAAGGATATTCTGAGCAAGCGCTTCGGAACCGGCAACAAGCTCGTGAATGCCCAGGCGGTGATCCTCGCGCTCCAGGCGCTCAAGTGGAAGGGCGGGATGCCATCCGAAGAAGTGCCGGTCTCGAAGCCGTTACAGGAAACCAAAGGCGCACGTCAGGATGCTGAAGTGATCGAAACCGCACGTTCAGCACTGATCAAGGAGGAGGCACGTCCCACGGAGCGTCAGGGGGCTATTGATAATCTCGGGGGACGGTAGAAGAGATTGGCGATTTAGAGATTTGCGAATGGCGATTTGTTCATCGGGGCATCAATCGCAAATCGCACATCAGAAAATTGCAAATTCTGTCCTGCTATAATCCCCTCATGAAGCCCATCCTTATCATTCTCGCCCAATCCGGCTATCAGGATCTGGAATATTTGGGAACGCGCGAGGCACTTGAGCAAGGCGGTTTCGCGATCACCGTCGCCAGTGCCGCGGGCGGGAAGTGCTTCGGGAAGCTCGGAGGGACGGTGGATGCATCATTGTCGATGAAGAGTGTGAACTTCCATGACTACGAAGCGGTGGTCTTCATCGGCGGACCCGGCGCAGAAGCTTATACCCGCAATCCAGAGGCGTTGCGGATCGCTCACGATGCGTTCGATGGAACGATTCCCCTGGCAGCCATTTGCATCGCACCACTGATTCTCGCCAAAGCCCGGGTGCTCGAGGGCAAGCGTGCGACCGTGTGGGACGCAAATGGTGAACAGGCGGCGATCCTCACGCAGGCGAAAGCGGAATACACCGGCGAGCGCGTCACCGTCGATGGTTTAATTATTACCGCGAATGGAGCGGAGGCGGCAGGGGACTTCGGACGGGCGATTGCGGCGGTGGTGAAGGTAAAATCATAACTGAGCGCGGGATGCTTCCCGCATGGAAGTGAAAAGTTTAATCTACTTGTTCTGACTTTTTATTGATAAGATGATGGCATGTGTCTCCGAAATTGTTTGTCGGTGTGTGCGGTTGTGAGTTTGCTATTCATGGGGTGTGCAAGAATTCAATCGCCAGAGAAAGAAGCACAAGGAGTGCCCACATCACTCTCATCATTGGACTCATCGAGCTTTGCAACAGGTTCTGATTGGAAAACCTATAACAATGAGAAATATGGCATCACATTTCGTTATCCCAGTGAGTGGGTCATTGAAAGCCACGAAGATGTGATAGAACTTATGATCACCGTAGAGAACAAGCTCCTTTCGGATTGGAATAAAACACATGATACTCGCGGAAAACCGAGAGGTGCTCAATTTGTGGATTTCCAAGTCGGGAAGGAAAAGGATTCAAAGAAAGATTTTGTTTCTTTTGGACGCGAGTTGGAATTCTATGGTCAGAGATGTCCTGCGGATGAGATAGATCCTATTACTATTAATGGGATCAGAGGATGGGACTATCGTCATTGTAATCAATGGGACTACGTTTTAGAGCAAGATCCGAGTCATTTTACTTGGATTTGGCATGGGGACGATGTTGTTGGTAGTTCTGATGTTGACAAGATTATTCGTTCCATACATTTCTCAGAGCCTTTAAGATAGGAAGGTCAGAGATAGCGTTGAGGAAAACTATGCGTGCTTGCCTTAGCACTACCTTCCTGCCCCTACTTCGTCCTCACCGCTCCGAAGTTCTCCACCCACACATCCCCCGCGATGCCGACGCCGACTTCCAGGAAGAGCGGCTGGAGGATCGCGCGACGGTGGGGCGCCGAGCCCATCCATTCCTGTACCACCGTTTCGGGATTGGCCTGACCGCGGGCGAGGTTTTCGCCGACAGAGAATGTGGGCTTGCAGGAGCAGATCTGCTGCGCCTTGGTCACGATGTAGTTGGGGGTGGTCTCCGAACGCTGTTCCAGAGTCTTGCCGAGATCATAGTATGGCTGGCAGGTGCAGATGGGATCGGTGATCGTGAAGTACCCCGTCGCACGGATACGATCGATGTAGCTCTTGCCTTCGGGGGTGACGTGGCTGAAGTACCCCTGGGTGCGCATATCGTCGGCATGCTTCTGCGCTGCGCTTTCGAGGAGCTGATTGCGCTTGAGAGGAGGGAGACCTGCGACGGAGCGTTCGTGATTCGTGAGGGCGATCACTTGGAGGATCGCTTTCTCCTGGGGTGAAATGGAGGGGCGGATAGGAATGAGCTCTGTCTTCCGGGAGGAAGCGGCTGTGCTCGATCGTGTTGTTGCCGGGAGAGAGGAGGGGGAGGAAGGAGCAGCGGGAATTGGAGATCCGCGGAATCCGGGCCGCAGTGTGGGGAAGTGCGAGAAAATCGCATGGACTGCGCCCGCGGCATCGAGTGGAGTGACGGCCTGCGTGGGACTGAGAAGGGTCGGGCTCACGAAGAGGAAGAGCTGATACTGCTTGGCCGTACCGGCGTAGGGTGCGTAGAGCGCACGGTCGGAAACATCCGTAAAATTGCTGGGAAGATTTTGCGGCAGCTTGAAGAGGCGACCGATCATCATCAGTAATTCTCCCCGCGTGATCGCTTCATCGGGCGAGAGATTCCCTGTTTGGCGCTCCGGGATCACTATGCCTGCACGCAGTCCTGAAGCCATGATCGCTGCATACCATGCAGATGCAGGAACATCCGGAGCGATGTTCTTCGCGGTGGGGGCGATGGATGCTACAGGGTAGGAGGCACTCCAGAGCAGGTACATCACCGCTTCGGCTCGTGTGACGACCGGTTCGGTTGCCAGTGCTACTCCGGTGCTCAGGATGATGCAGGTAGAGAGCGCTAAACCCTGCAGAGCGTAGATGGAGGCGGTTTTCGTGATCCGCATCGATGGAAAATGGAAAATGGAATCCA
>Ga0194063_10000369_pt1 | contig 33273 bp, 25 predicted proteins | sample SepL3720m_MetaG_FD_155459 | JGI IMG/M metagenome (GOLD analysis project Ga0194063, IMG submission 155459) | Anoxic zone freshwater microbial communities from boreal shield lake in IISD Experimental Lakes Area, Ontario, Canada - Sep2016-L373-20m | ecosystem: Environmental > Aquatic > Freshwater...
GCCCAACTCTTCCCTGGCGAAACCCGCACCCGGATTGACGACTACGGCAGCTCTGACCCTGCCAATACCGCCTATGAAGCCGGCATCTTCCATCTCGGCGAGCGGCAAATCGCGATCAACCGCCCCATTCAGGAAGACGACCCGGAAATCCTGACTCGCGATTCGCTCGACACCATCCTCCCAGGAACCCACTATACCCTGCTCGATCAAGCCGACCATACCCGCGCCTCATCACACTCCCACGATACTTGGCGGGCTTTTCTCATCGCTATGCTTTTCTTCTTCATCGCCGAGGCAATCCTCTGCATTCCGCGAAAGAATGCTAAATTCTAAGAATTCATGCTTCACCTCTCCCCCACGCCACTGACTCTCTGGATCGGTTTAATCGGCTTGTTCCTCGTCGCTACGTTGTCGGTGATTTCTTGGAGGCGCAGCCCTTTCCCCCTGCGCACAGGCTTGCTTGAAGGTCTGCGTTTTCTGGTCACTCTCGCCGTCGTGATTCTGCTCTGGCAGCCAGAGTGGCGGATCACGATCCATCCTGACACCAAGCCGCAAATCGCGATTCTGTGGGATGACTCTAAGTCGATGAGCACAGTCGACATGACGCTGCAGGATATTCTACCAGCGAAGTCCGAAGTCGTCTCACGCGCGGAATGGGTAAAGCAATTCTTGGCTTCTGATCTATTGAAACCGCTGACTGCGAAGGGCGCGAACGACCTCATCACCCTCCCTTTCGCCACCCCGCCCAAGGAGAGTGGGGCGATCTCCGGCACCGATCTTGATGCCCCTCTCACCGACCTACTCGCTAAACATAACAACCTCCGCGCTGTGGTCTTGCTGAGCGATGGCGACTACAACCTAGGCCAAACACCCGTAGCCGCCGCACAACAATTCCGCCTCCGCGGCATTCCCCTTTTTCCCATTCCTGTGGGCAGCAGTGTGCGCCTTCCCGACCTCGACCTACTCACGGTCAGCGCCCCCACCTACGGCATCGTCGGGGAAAATGTGCAGATCCCCTTTACCGTTCGCTCCTCACTCGACCACCCGGTTCGAACCGTGGTCCGCGTCCGCGATGAATCCGGGCGCGAACACAGCAAGGAAATCGTCTTGCCCCCTAACATCGAGACCTACGACTCGATCCTCTGGCACTTGGAAAAAGAAGGTTCTTCCACCCTCGAACTCTCCATCCCTGTGGCAGACGGCGAACTCATCGCCACAAACAACTCGCGCAAATTCACCATCGCCGGGCGACCTGAAAAAATCCGCGTCTTGCTCATCGAGACGCTGCCGCGCTGGGAATACCGCTTCCTTAAAAACGCCCTCTCACGCGACCCCGGGGTGGAGCTTTCCTGCCTGCTTTTTCAACCCTCGTTGGGCCTTGGCGAGGGGAAAGACTACCTCAGCGCATTTCCTTCATCTGTCGAAGCCCTTGCTAAATACGATGTCATTTTCCTCGGCGATGTCGGCGTCGCCAAGGATCAGCTCACCTCCGATCAATGCGCCCTGATCCGCGGCCTAGTCGAACAGCAAGCGTCCGGTCTCATCTTCATGCCGGGCTCCCAAGGCAACGAGTTTTCACTGCTCGATACCGAGCTCTCCGACTTGATGCCCGTCGTGCTCGATGGCACTCACAAAAATGGCCTCACTGAGTCAGTCCCCGCTCCGCTTACCCTGACCACTGAAGGGCGCGCTTCACTGCTGACGATGCTAGGAAACAACGAGGAGGAGAATCCGGAAATCTGGCGACGCCTGCCTGGCTTTTATTGGCACGCCCCCGTCCTCAAAGCTAAAGGTGGGGCCGAGGTTCTCGCCGTTCATGGCAACCGCCGTAGCAGCTATGGCCCCATCCCCCTGCTGGTCACCAAGCCAGCGGGCAGCGGCAAAGTCCTCTTCATCGGCATTGATTCGGCGTGGCGCTGGCGGCGCGGCGTGGAAGACCTCTACCACTATCGCTTCTGGGGGCAGGTCGCCCGCTGGATGTCCTACCAGCGCAACATGGCCGTCGGCCAACGAGTCCGACTCTTTTTCAATCCCGAGCGACCCGAGCCGGGTACCACCGTCACCCTCAATGCGAATGCTTTCGATTCAAACGGCGCACCGCTCAAGGATGGCGGAGTCGCTGTCGATATTACTTCTCCCGATGGCCGTTCCCAGCGCATCGAGCTCCAGAAAAACGCCGCGACATGGGGAGCCTTCAGCGGACGATTCAAAGTCGATGTGCCCGGCGCATGGAAAATCAGAGCGACGGCCAGCGGCGCTGAAAACCAAGCACTGGAAACCAGCCTACTCGCCCAAGGGGTGGAAATCGAAAAAATCGGCCAACCCGCCCGCCCCGAAGTGCTCGAAGAAATGGCAAAAGTCTCACGCGGCCGCATGATCCAGCCCGCACAACTGGCCAAGTTCATTCAGGAGATCAACGCCCTGCCTGCGCCACGACCGCTCGAAAAACGTATCCCCCTAGGCTCCCACTGGCTAACCATCGCCGCACTCGTCACCTTGTTAGGAACCTTCTGGATCGGCCGCAAACTCAGCGGTGCATTCTAGCCAACAACGACATTCCCTTGCCAGCTCCTGCGAGAATGATTCAATGGCCAATATGAAAAAAGAAGACCGCGACTTTCTCTTCCAACTCTTGGAAACCCCCAGCCCGACCGGCTTTGAAATGCAAGGCCAGCAGGTCTGGGCGGACTGGATCAAAGCTTACGCGCCGGAAGTCACCTGCGATGCCTACGGCTCGACTTGGGCCACGCTTCCCGGAAAGTCCGAGCGCATCGTGATGCTCGAGGCTCACGCCGATGAGATCGGCTACATGATCAAGCACATCGACGAACGTGGATTTATCCGACTCGACCGCGTGGGCGGCTCGGATGCTGCCACGGCACGCGGCCGCCGCCTGACTCTGCTGGGCGACAAGGGCGAGGTCTCCGGAATCATCGGCAACACCGCCATCCATCTGCGCCGCGATGAAGCAGGCACGGAAAAGGTACCTCGCGTCCACGATCTTTGGGTCGACGTCGGCGCCTCGAATGCGAAGGAAGTCGCCGCACTGGGGCTGCGCGTGGGCCACGCCGCAGTCTATCAGGATGGGCCGTTAGAGCTTGCCCACAAACGACTCATTGGCCGTGCCCTCGATAATCGGATTGGTGGCTACATCATCGCCCAAGTCATGAAACGCATCGCCAAGGGCAAAAAGAAGCCCCCGTTTACCCTGATCTGCCTCAATGCCGTTCAAGAAGAAATCGGTGGCCATGGTGCGATGATGGCCGCCTATCGCCTCAAGCCTGACGTCTGCGTCTGCCTAGACGTGACTCACGCGACCGACACCCCGGGGCTGGACCCGGCAAAACACGGCAGCGTCAAACTCGGCGCAGGCCCGTCACTCACCCACGGCACCGCCAACCACCCCATCGTGGTTAAACGCCTGCTGGAAAGTGCCGCCAAGACCCAAACCCCGATCCAACACGAAGCGAGCAGCCGCTTCACGGGCACGGACACGGACAAAATTTTCCACTCCCGCGAAGGGATTCCCAGCGCACTGGTTTCGCTACCCCTGCGCTGTATGCACTCAGTGGTTGAAACCGCACACCTCGACGACGTGCAACACACCATCGAGCTGCTGACCGAGTTTGTTCTATCACTCTCAGAACAAGACCAGTTCGGGCAAGCGCTCAAGTGAGACGAGACGCCAGATTTGCGCGATGCAATCGCGCGCCTCAGGCTTATCAGCGGCGCTTTTTGCCGCCGGTCTTCTTGCGTCGCACCGGCTTAATCGGTGAATCGTCGAGCAGCGCGGTATAAATGTAATCGAAATCTTCGAGTCTGCGGCGCGGAATCTCCTTGCCGATGAAGATTTCGACGGACTTGGCATAGTCGAGTTCGTCGGCGGTGAGAATGGTGAAAGCATCGCCTTCGGCGGAGGCACGGCCAGTGCGGCCGATGCGATGGACGTAGTCTTCGGCGTTTTCCGGGACGCGGTAGTTGATCACGTGAGAGACACCGGAAATATCAATACCGCGTGCGGCAACGTCGGTGGCGACCAGGATTTCATAATCGCCCGCCTTGAAGCCAGCGAGAGCTTTCATGCGATCGACTTGGTTGATGTCGGAGTGCATGGCGGCGACCTTGGGCTGGCCGGTCGATTTGATCAGCGAGGTGAGCTGGTCGGCTTCCTTGCGGGTGCGGGTGAAGATCATCACCGAGTGGTAGTCGGTTTGTTTGAGCAGCTCCAAGAGCAGTTCGTCGCGCTGATCCATGGCGACGGGGTAAAATGCGTGGGTGACGCTGGTCGGGATGGAGGTACGGGCAATCTCGATGCTTACCGGGTCGGTGAGGCACCATTGGGCGAAAGTCTGGATCGCCGGCGGCATGGTGGCCGAGAAGAAGAGGGTCTGGCGGCCTTCCCACGGGCAGAGGTTGACGATCTTGCGGACTTGGGGAAGGAAACCCATGTCGAGCATGCGGTCGACTTCGTCGAGGATGAGCACCTTGATTTCGCCGAAGCGCATGGTGGTGCGGTAGAAGTGATCAACGAGGCGGCCAGGGGTGGCAACGACGATGTCGGCACCCGCAGCCAGTTGTTCGGACTGAGCACCGAGGCCGACGCCGCCATAAAGCAGAGCAACTTTGAGGCCCGTGTGCTTGCCGTACTTTTCAAATTGTTCGGCCACTTGGTGGGCCAGCTCGCGGGTCGGCTCGAGCACGAGAATCTGCGGCTTGCCGAGCTTTTCGACCTTCGAGAGGCTGGGCAGAGCAAAGGCGGCAGTCTTGCCGGTGCCGGTTTGAGATGCACCGATAAGGTCACGTCCTTCAAGAATCAGAGGAATGGCCTGAGCCTGAATCGGCGTAGGCGTGGTGTAACCAGACTCCTCAATGGCTTCCAGAACGGCTGCGGAGAGCCCAAGTGTTTCAAATCCCATACAGCGCGTAGGTAGTGGGCGATCGCGCTGGGGTCAAGGTGCGATTCTCAATGACTTGTCGCCTCGCGCCGACGTACTGATAGATTTTTAAAAATCGAAGGTCGCCTGGGGACTATTTTTGGCTGGCAGCTCCGCATCCGTCCCTTCGCGTAGGCCAGCGGCGGCAAAGGGGATGAAGCGACGGAGCTGTGCCTCGAGATGGAGTGTCGGGGCTGGGTGTGTCAGCAGATGAATCATGCCGCCTGTAGCGAAGTTAAAGCGTGCGGCTAGCTCCTCGGCGGCCAGCATCGGCAGAGCTTTGGCAAATGACTTGAGAAAGCGGTCGGTCACTTGCTGCATCGACTCGCGGACCACGGCGGGCCAGTCCTCAGTTTGCCGGGCAAAGATCTGACCTAACAGCCGATCGAACCCAGGGTTGGGAAGCTCGGATTTCCTGGCTTGGTTGAGCAGCGGTCGCAGCCAAGCACCGAGAATCTCCTCCAGCGACGGCTTCGCCGAGCTTTTATGATCGACTGCATCAAGCCGTGCGAGACGCTCGTCATTGATAGGGATTACTTGGCGGAACATCACCAGATCCAGCAAGGCACTGCGGCTACCGAAGTGGTAATTAACAGCCGCGACATTGACTTCCGCCGCTTGGGTGATGTCCCGCACGGAAACCGCCTCAAAGCCCTTCGCGACGACTAACTGCTCGGCAATCTCGAGCAATTTCAGCTTGGGGCCAGATTCGGGGATCTTCATTTCGCGCATAGGTTAGGACGAATCAAGCGAATGAAACGACAATGTCAAACGAACGATTATCCAGCAAAGGCGCAACAGGTACCCGAATCCCCCCCAGAAAGATCGGGTCGAGACCCCAGCTGGGCCGCCTCTTGGATATCGACACGCCCCACTGGAACGAAAATGACAAAGTTAATTAAATGGCACAGTTTTTGCTTCAATGATTACGGTTCTTAATCTAGGCTGCCATCAGCATTCCTCTGCTGTTCATGTCAACCGCCTATCTCCAACAATCGCTGACGCAGCAGCAAGCTCTGGCGCCGCAGATGCGCAAAAGCTTGGAGATCCTTCAAGCGAGCACGCTAGAGCTAACCCAGCTAATCCAACAGGCGTTGGAAATAAATCCTGTGCTGGAGGATGTGACAGAAAACATCTCGTTGGATGACGACAAGATCGACCCCGAAGAGGCAGATTCCCTGGAGTACATGAATGAAACCGACGACGATTGGCGCGACCGCACGATCCTCGAGGGTAAAAGCTCACCGTGGACTCAGGAGGACGAAGAGCGCAGGCAGCGCATTTACGACTCGATCGTCGCACCCGAGACGCTGCAACAGCATTTGCAACACCAGCTCGACCTTTCGATGGTCGATTCCGAGGTTCGCGAGGCGTCGAAGGCAATCCTGGGTAACCTCAACGAACGCGGATTTCTGGATTTACCCATTACAACGCTGGGGATTCGCATGGGTCTGAAGCCGCGCGACCTCAACGAGGCGCTATCACTGGTGCAGTCGTTCAATCCCGCCGGCATTGGCGCCTCGGGCATCCCTGAATCCTTGCTACTCCAATTGGAACGCGGCTCGGGCACGGATACCTTGGAATACAAGATCGTCCGCGATCACTTGGAGGACCTCGCCCGCAAGCGCTATCTACTCATCGCCCGCGCGCTGGGCACCAACGTCGAGCGCATCACAGAGGCCGCATCGCGGATCGGCCGACTGTCGCCAAACCCTGGCGGAGAATTTGACCCGACCGGAAATCCCTACATTCTGCCCGATGTTGTGATTGAGCGCGATGACGACGGTCTCTGGTACGCTCGCCTGACGGGCGAGCATTTGCCTGATTTGAGGATCAATGACTTTTATAAGGATATGATCGGCAAAAGCGGCACCGACGCGAAGGCCCGCCAATTTTTGCGCGACCAAATCCGCGACGGTCGCAGCCTGATTCACGCGATCTCACTGCGCCAAGAAACTATTCTCGCCATCGCCCACAAGCTCATTGAGCACCAGCCGTTGTTCCTCACCAAAGGTCATCGCCATCTACGGCCATTGACCATGAACGACATCGCCGACGAATTGAGTCTCCACGCCACCACCATCTCGCGGGCCGTCGCAGGGAAATACATTTTTACCCCGCACGGCCTGATGGAGATGAGAGCGTTTTTCGCGACGGGCTACCAAAATACCGACGGCAGCGAGGTCTCTAACGCCGCGGTGCGCGAAGCCATCCAACAGCTAGTGGCTAACGAGCCCCCCACCAAACCGTTGTCCGATGAGTTCCTCATGAAAGCACTTGCCAAGCAAGGCATCACCCTAGCTCGACGTACCGTGGCGAAATACCGCGAGCAATTGAACATTCTGCCGTCTCATCTGCGAAAGACTTTCTGAAGCTGATGTGTGCAATCTTCACGATGGGATGGCGCATGATAGCGCTTTCGAGCGCCGTTGAGGCTATCAGCATGATTCTTTAGCCCTGTGTCTAGGGGCGTCGAAGCGCATGAGCAGATTTGGACCGGGGGCTGCAAAGAGTTTTTTTGCACTTTCTCACAAATTGCCAGATATCGCCCATGAAAACTCAGCCAACTCAAATTCTGCTCCTCGCCGGTTTCGGCCTCGCCATCTGCACCCTGCTTCCCAGCTGCGTCGAGCCTCATCGCGGGACCCGCCAGACCGTGACGACTTACCAACCTGGCCTTGAAGTGAAAAGCCTACCTAAAGGCTATCAGACTGAAGTGATTGCCAGCACAACCTACTATTGCCACGACGGACCCTATTATCGGCCGAAGCAAAGCAAAATACGTGGTCGTTGCCGGTCCCCGAATGGTCGACCGCCTACCACGCGGCTACCGCACGATCCACCACCGCAAAGGCACCTACTATGAGTACAATAAGGTGTACTATCAAAAAAGCGGGTCCAGATACTGTATTGTGTACCGACCCGAGTAAGCGGTTACTCGTTTAAAGAAGCGCGGTAAATCCCAGGCACTGGAGAATCAGCCTAGCCTGCGAAAGCGGTAGTGGGAAACAATCCACTCGTCGCCGTTGCGGTAGCCCCACAGCTCCGCACAGGCCATGAAGAAAACGCGCCAATAGGTCCACCAACGGGCCTGCTGGTGCTTGCCGTAGGTCTCCGCAATCAAAGGCAGGAGCTCATCGCGCGCACCATCCATCCGGGTAAGCCACGCCTCTGACGTCTTTTGATAGTGACTGCCACTGACGTGCCAGTGGTCCTCGATGTTGAGATGAGCCTGAAAGTAGAGCAACAGATCATCAGACGGCATCTGCCCACCGGTAAAGAAGTAGCGCGCCATCCAGTCGTCCTCGCCTTCTGCTTCATAGTGGTACGCGTATTCTCTGTGTGTGAAGATGTGGACGAATAAAGCTCCTCCGGGCTTCAACCAGCCCGCGACCCGCTGCATGAGCAACTCGTAGTTTTTCATGTGTTCGAACATTTCCACCGAAACGACCCGATCAAAGACCGCGTCACCCTCGCCCTCATAGTGAGTCATATTCACCGTCCGCACCTCAACGTTGGTCAAACTACGCGCGGCGAGTTGGGATTCGATGTGAATCTTTTGAGTCCGTGAGTTTGAGACTGCCGTGATCTTCGCGTTGGGATAATGAACCGCCATCCACAGCGTAAGTGACCCCCAGCCGCAGCCTAATTCAAGAATTCGCTGTCCATCTCGAAGTTCGGCACGCTCGCAAGTGATCCCGAGCATCCGCACATCGGATTGGTCGATGTCGGTCACGCCATCGTCCCAGTAACCCGCGCTGTACTTCATGTGCTTGCCGAGCACCCGCTCGAAGAAGCGGGTAGGCAACTCATAGTGTTGCTCGTTCGCTTCGTCTGTCGCAATCGCGATGGGGCTGGCTTGCAACTCCCTGACATGCTGCATCACCTTGGCTTGGCGCTGCTCACAGTTCAGCTTTTCAAATGGAGCCAGTGTGTCGGCAAGACGCTTGCGAATCCCAAGGCGAATCAGAGCATCAGGAATGAGGCCCGTAGCGAGGAGTTTGTCGGTATTGATCATGGGGTCGGGGATAAAAAATCGGTGGGGTTCAAGCGCTTGGGCGGCCAAGGAATGAACGGGCTAGTGGTTTTCTGGTAGTGACGATAAGCGTCGCCCTTGCGGCGCACCGCAGCAGCCTCAGTCGGCGGAATTCCAGTAACCCGCAGCAGCAACACGATGATCGTAATGGGCGCATGAATCGCCGTCCAGCCCCACTCGGATCCGCAGGCAAACAGGTAAAAACCAATCCAAATGATGGATTCGAAAAAGTAGTTGGGATGGCGCGAGTAGCGCCACAAGCCCTCCTGACAAACCGCCTTGGAGTCGCGATTCATTCGCTTGAACCGCGACATCTGTGAGTCCGCCAAGCCTTCACCGACGCCCCCCAACAGCGTGACGATCAAGCCAGCGGTCTCCCATGCGCTCCAGAAACCGTCGTGGTCCCGAGCAATCCAAAGAAACGGCAGAGCCAGCAGAATCACCGACAATCCCTGCGCCTGAAAAAACCAAAAGAACGCCGAAGCTTCCCTGCCCGCCCACACCTGCCGCAGTTTCGCATATCGCGCGTCCTCCACGGGATGCGCTTTGCGGATCCGCGCCTGCAAATGCCAGCCAAGTCGCAAACTCCACATCGCGAGCAAGCAAGCTGCCGCTCCATGCTTCAAAGTCCACCCACCGCTCGCGAAGAGCCAGAACACGCCTACAAAACCGATCCCGAACGCCCAAACGGCGTCCACCAGCGAGTAGTTGTTGCAGCGCCGCGCCCACGCCCAGGCCAAGACAAACATCAATTCGACCAGACCAAATCCGATCGCGAATGCAGGCCAAGCGTTCATGGCATGACCACGGTTCGCTTTTCCAGCCTCGCCGCCAAGCGGGTTAACATCGGCGTGGCCAACAGTTTGATCAAAATCGCAATAATCGGAGCAATCAACAACCAAGCACTCACTCCATGCCAAGCGGCCATTCTAAAATCGCTGAAGAACTTCATCGGGTTTTGTTGGAACTTCACAACCATTTGCGGGATCGAAAACGAAATCAGCGGGACGCCATACAAACGCTCGCCCATGTGGATGAAGACCAAAATCAAGGCCAGATGAAGCGGATAAACGAGCATCCGAAAGACATGCAGCACCGGCTGGTTCAGTCGAAACAACCAACCGACCAACAAACAAACAGTCGCAGGTGTTCCAAATATCGGAAAAATCCCAAGCACCACCCCAAGCGAGATCGTCCAAGCAATCTTCGTAGGCGCAATCCCCCCCGTCAACTGATTGAGCACGGGGATCACCAGCCAGCGACGCCATCTATTATGTATCCAGTTAATCAAAATGTTAAGTCGTGAGTCATCGTCCCCTGCCTTCCTCAAAGCGATGATGGAGAATCGGATTATTAGGCCGAGTATAAACCGCTTGAACCACCGAAATATTTCGCGTCGCAAACCCCGCCTCGCAGTATTTCAGGTAGTAATTCCATGTCCGAATGAAAGGTTCGTCAAACCCAAAAGCCACGACTTCGCCTCGCACCCGGTTAAAGTTATCGTACCAGATCGACAGTGTGCGGGCATAGTCCGCGCCGAGATCTTCCAAGTCGTGCATGAAAAGGTCCCCCGTTTTCATCAAAACCTGATTGATCCGCCCGACGCTGAGCAGCAGCGAGCCGGGAAAAATGTGCCGCTGAATCCAGTCGACACCTTTTTTCAAGCTGCCGTAGCGGCAATCGGGCACCGTGATCATCTGCACTCCCAGCAAGCCGTCAGGTGCCAGCACTTCCGCGCATTTGGTAAAAAACGACTCGTGAAACTTGTCCCCCACCGCCTCTAGCATTTCGATCGAAGCGATCTTGTCAAAGCGCCCCGTGATGTGGCGATAGTCTTGGATTCGGATCTCGATCTGTCCCTCCAGTCCTTCGTCCGCAATCCGCTGGCGCGCATACGCCGCTTGAGCCTCGGAAATCGTCACGCCCGTGATACGGCAACCGTAGTTTCTCGCCGCGTGGACCGCGAACCCGCCCCAGCCGCAGCCGATTTCTAACACGTGATCCGTAGGCTTGAGTTTGAGCTTCCGGCAAAGCGCGTCGTACTTCCCACGCTGCGCTTCTTCGAGAGATTGGCCGGCACCGTCAAACCGAGCGCTGGAGTAAGTCATGCTCGGGTCAAGCCAAAGGCGATAGAAATCATTCCCCAAGTCGTAGTGCTCCGCGATGTTGCGGCGGCTGGTGTCCACGGTGTTCTTGCGCCGAAGGTGGCGGAACCAGTTGACGATTTTCAACAAGTTGACTCCCGGCAGATTGCCCGAAGACGTGTCGGATCCCTGCAGCGCATTCATGTTATCGATGAACCAGGAAATCACCGCAGCGATATCATCGGTGTCCCACAGCCCATCGGTGTAGGCCTCGCCCATTCCGATGTTGCCATAAAAAGCGCAGCGCTTGAAGAACTCGGCATCGTCGCGCAAAACCACTCGCGCTGTGATGGATTCTCCAGGTTGGCCGAAGTAGCGGACAACGCCGTTAGAATATTCCATCCGCAGTCCGCCGCGCGGCATCATCCCTAGCAAGCGAACCACCATTTGCTCGGCGAAGCCCTGCGTCGCGTGATGAACGGCCGCCTGCGGTACCCGCTCTTCTTTAAGTTCTGTCGAAACCGTCATAGTGATTTTTGATTCAAGCTGGAATGAGGGCGCATCACGTCGAGCTGTGATTCTTTGCGCTCGGATTTCCGGAAAAATGGCACGCGCCGGATCCACAGCAGCAGCGCGTGCCAGTGGATAAGGCCGATAATGCGCAGCGACAAGAGCGGATACTTGAGAGCATACCAGACCAGCCTAACCGATGTTAGCGCCCGCCGCTCGCCGCGCACCGCGCTCAGCAAGGTCCGCTCGTCAACCGCGTAGTCATCGATGTTGACCCGCCACTGGTCGCCAAGCGGACCCAATCGAAAATCAAACTCCAGCGCCGGATCGGAAAACGGCGAAACATAGAAGTTCTTCGCGACCCTGCGGTGCCCCAAGCCGTTCGCATCAAAAGTTTTGATGGCGTAGAGCTTCATCTCGCGAAAAGTATTCACCACTTCGGCCACGACGACAATGGGTTCGCCGGACTTCGCAGTCACGTAGTAGAAAGAAACCGGATTGAAGCCGTAGCCGAGCACCCGTGGAAATGTGACTAACTGGACACGTGCATCGGCGGGACAAGCGATGTCCTGCGAAGCCAGCCAGTCCATAAGATTGGCCCGAATGCCGTTAGGATTTCCAAGATCCACATGATCACGGTCATCGATCGAATAAAGATTGAAGCGGTTGTGACTGAACCCAAAAACCTTTTTTCCCAGCAACGGCAGCTCGTCCAGATCCACGCAAAACATGAAGACGCGGTAATTGAAGTCATGCCGTTTTGGTTTCAACCGGCAATGAGCGACTCGGCACTCATAGAGGAAGTTCACAGCCATGGATCCCTCCCTAAAATCTCGGTGCAAACATTCACGGCCGACCACAGCCCGTCTTCGTGAAAGCCGTAGCGCTGCCACGCCCCGCAGAAATAACGGCGTGTCTCATTCCCTGCCTCATGCAAACCGGGCAAACGATCCTGCGCCGCCACGGCTTTCAAATCAAACAACGGATGTTCGTAAACCAGTCGCCGTTTGATTGATTCCTCGGCAGGCGAAGACGATGGATTGATCGAGACAAAGTAGGATTCGTGGTCCGACACTCCCTGCAATTCATTCATCCAGTAGTGCGTGGAGTGACGCCCCTTGCCCTGATCACTGCGCTCGATGCGATAATTCCAAGACGCCCAACAGCGGCGGGTCTTGGGCATGAACCGAGGGTCCGTGTGGAGAATCGCCTCGTTCTCTTGGTAATGGAAGCACTCTAACAGGTCCTGCTCTTGTGCCGTAGGATCAGCGAGCAATCGCAGCGCCTGATCACCGTGCGCGGCAATGACCACGCGGTCGAATTCCTGAGAAGTTCCATCATGCAATGTCACGCGCCCACCCCCGGCGATTTGATTCACCGCCCGAACTCCCGCGCCGCGGTGAATTCGCGACTCAAGCGGTTGAGTCAACTTCTCCACATAACGACGCGAACCTCCCGAAACCGTGCGCCATGGATGCTGGGTATCCAAACCGAGGAATCCATGATTGTGCCAAAATCGCATCAAGGTCCGTGCGGGGAACTCTTCAATTCGATCCGGCGGGCTTGACCAAACGGCTGCCGCCATCGGCGAGAGATACCAGCGGAGAAAGTCATCGCCGTAGCCACGGGCCTTTACATATTCCCGCAGCGACATGTCGCCATATTCGGGACTTGTTAGCTCCTTGACGGTTTCCCCATTGAAGCGGTTGATCTGGGTGAGCATCCGCCAGAAGCGGAGGTTCAGCAGATTCCGGCGCTGCCCAAACAATAGATTGAGACTCCCCCCGTTAAACTCAACCCCTTCACCGAGGTGTTGCACGCTGAAAGACATCGAGGTCGCTTTCGTGGCGACATCCAACTCGCGGAACAAGCGCGTGAGCAATGGATAGGTCACCTCGTTGTAAACCATGAATCCCGTGTCCACCGGAATTTGGCTTAACCCCTCGTCGACCATCACGGTGTTGGAATGCCCGCCGATGCGGTCGTCTTTTTCAAAGACCGTCACCTCGTGCTCACGGCTCAAAAAATGGGCACAGGCAAGCCCCGAGATCCCGGATCCGATGATGGCTACGCGTTGTCGGCTCATAGGCTCTGCTGCGGTGCGGAATAAGCTGCCGGACGATCTTCCAGCACGGCTTTCGGTACAGGTCGAAGGTCCCAGATTAAGCCCGTCCACGAGAGCAGCTTCAAGGTGTAGTAAGTCAAATCCAATTCCCACCAACGAAAACCCTGCCTGACCGAATGAGGATAGCGGTGATGATTGTTGTGCCACCCCTCACCGAGCGTGATGAGTGTCAGCAACCAACTGTTGCGACTATCGTCGTCTGTTTCATAACGGCGACGCCCCCAAACATGAGCCAGCGAGTTGATGAAAAGTGTGCCGTGGAGCAGCACCGTGGTGCTCACAAAGAAGGTCCAAATGAAAAACTGACCGACCGTGACTCCCGTTGTCGGCACAAAGGTTTCCAGCGTCCAACCGATCACTAGCATCAACAAGCCGTACACCAACGGCACCGTCTGATCGTAGCGGTTGAGAAAGACCAGCTCTGGATAGCGACTGAGGTCAGGGATGGCCTTGTAGTTCGTTGGAAAATTTTTCATCGAGGTCAACCAGCCGATGTGTGACCAAAGAAACCCGCTGACCACCGGCGAATGAACATCTTCCTCATGATCCGAATGCTTGTGGTGGTGACGATGCGTGGCGGCCCACCACAACGGGCCGCGTTGCATCGAACTGTTACCCAGTACGGCGAATAAAAACTGCATCAAGCGCGATGTCTTAAAGGTTCTGTGGGAAAAATAGCGGTGGTAGAAACCCGTGATCGCAAACATTCTGATCAGGTAAAGCAACACAGCCGCCGCAACAGCAACCGGACTGAATCCCACCCAAAAAACCGCCAAGCACCCCAAATGCAAAAAGATGAACGGCAAAGTCCGCTGCCAGTTAACTTTTTCCGGCAGTTCTGAGCGATCCGGCAAGCCTTCGCGGTTGTAGTCCGAATCAAGCCACTGGCAAATGGTCAGCACAAAGGTGCTCCAAAAACCCTGTGCCGCAGGAGCTGAAGTCGGACCGATTTCTTTCATTCAATCGTTTCGTTTAGTTTGATTGTAACCGCTTGCGTACCACTTCAATCCCACCACCCAGCAAGGGTAGATGACCAAAGAAGTTTTTCCCTGAGTCCCAGAAATCCTGATGAAACTCAACTTCACCCTCGCGGTTGAATCGAATCTGACTCATCCCCACCGAATGCACTGGCTTGCCTCCACTCAGTAGCGGCGCTGAGTACACCATCGTCCAGCGCAGGTAGTAGTCATTACCTGAACGGGCCACGTCATCCACGGTGAGGTGGTAACTCGTCATCGTCTCACTGGTTTTCGCAAAATAAGCCTCAATCTGGGCCGCCCCGTGGTGAAGGACTAACGTGTCATCGAGTTGCGCATCAGCCGCATAAACCTTAAGCGTGTTTTCACGGACAAATTTCACGTCGCCAATCCCCTGCAGAAAGTTTTTGAGACGCAAAAGAGCCGCCTTTTCACCCTGGCTGCCCGGTTCCAAGCCACTTGGCATCACTTTTTGCAGGCGAGCCCGATAAGCCGCGACCTCTTCGGCAGATCGGTTGGCCCGACTGCTACAGCTCAGCAACAAGAAGAGTCCGCCAAGAGCTACAATCAAGCCCACCACAAAGGTTGTGAGAGGATGTATCCAAAATGTATGCGTCATCTTGGACTACTATCGCCCCCCATTCCTAGCCACGCAAGACGAAATCTAGCGTTTTTCGGTTAGCCTTGCCGGGAGCGGGCGAGTGTAACCCGCCCGCTCCCGCGCTGCGAATTTCCACCGCTACCTACAAGCCGACAGGGAAGGTCTCGGGAGCCTCATCCACACTCCAAACCGAAGATCTTTCCAGCGGCTCGACCGCGCGGGTTAGGTCAAAATGAAGCACTGCATCAAACTGACGGGCGAGATGCGCTTCAAAATAGTGGCTGCGGCGCTCGGTTTCCGGAAGATAAACCACACCGATCGCACGCTCGAGACGCGGTTCCTTCAATGCATCCACGGCCGGATTGTCCTGGGTCAGATCGATCCAGAAATTGGGAATTCCCACTTGGTGAAAGAGATGCTCGTAGCTTCCCTCCAACCCCGGGCGTACCTGTTTTCGCTCGGCAGGAAGATGCCAACCGGAGGATGCCGTTACCGTTCCAGTGTAGGTGGTGAAGCCGATCAGCTTACATTGCTGCGGGAAAGCCCCTCGCGCCAACTGGCCGATATTGAGTTCACCCCGCTGTCCCATTTGCGTCGCACGTGCATCGCCGAGGTGGGAATTATGCGCCCACACCACGACCTTAGCTGACCCTTGCTGCGATTGAAGATGGGCGACCAACTCCACTAGGGTTTCCGTCATGTGCTCATCGCGAAGATTCCATGAGGAAACATCCGAGCGAAACATTTTCCGATAGTACTGCTCGGCGTTTTTGACGAGGCGGGCATTTTGCTCGGCGAAAAAGAATTCATCCGCCGCCGCGGCGCCGTTGCGGGCGAGATACTCGATTTCCTTGGCACGCAGATCGGTCAATTGTTGAACCACTTCCGCGCGACAACCTTCGGCAACTCCCGACCCCGCCATCAAGCCGTAATTCTGCGGATCTTTGCCATAGCGGTCCATACAACCATAGAGCGCCCTCGCCTTGGCAGCCTCCTCGGGGTCGCGTTTTTCGAGGTAGGCAATTACTTCATTCATCGATTTGTGGAGACTGTATAAATCCAAGCCATAAAACCCGACCTGATGCTCCAGTGAATAGACGTGTTCGTTGTGATCCTTCAGCCAACCGATGAAATCCAACACATCCGCATTGCGCCACATCCACGACGGGAAGCGATCAAAGCCGCTGAGTGCCTCGACACTGTCGATGTCCGAAGATTCACCGCGCACGTAGCGGTTGATCCGGTAGGCATCCGGCCAATCCGCTTCGGCGGCCACCGCATTGAATCCTTTTTCCACGATGAGGCGTTTGGTGATCTCGGCGCGTTGGCGGTAGAACTCGTGAGTCCCGTGAGACGCCTCGCCGAGAAGGACGATGCCCGAATCCCCGATCATCTCGAGCAAGCCATCGTAGTCCTCTTCTGCACCCGTGAGCGGCTGGGCATACTCGCGGACTCGATGCAGCACATTCTTCGCCGTCACGTAACTCGCAGCGACTTCGGGTTTCGCGGCTTTTTGCGGGTAAATCTCTTCAAGCAAGCCACGGACTTCCTCGTCGGTCGTCTGGGAAAAATCGTCATACCACTTGCCGACGGAGACAAACGACTCCGGCTCCATCACAGTTACCACCTCGTCGGCCTCCTCGCGCAATCGATCCACCGTTTCACGCGGTGCAACGGGCACCGCAACAATGATGCGCCGCGCCTGCTGGTGACGAAGAAGCTCAATAGCTGCGGACATCGTCGAACCGGTGGCGATACCGTCGTCGATGACGATCACAGTCCGTCCGGAAATGGAGGGCACGGCGCGCTTGCCTCGGTAAATCTTTTCCCGCCGCTCAAGTTCCAAGGTCTCTCGCTCAATGATTGAATCCACCTCCTTCCGACTCAGCCGCAGCATCGAGATCATGTCATCACTGAGCACTTGGACGCCACCGCTGGCGATCGCCCCCATCGCCACCTCCTCGTGGCCGGGGACACCGAGCTTGCGAACGATGAGCACGTCGAAGGGTTTCTCGAGCGCTTTAGCGATTTCAGCCGCGACAGGCACCCCGCCGCGCGGCAGGGCGAGGAGGGTCAAATTTTCTTCATCGGAAAACTTCGTCAGCAACTCCGCCAACTGGCGTCCAGCATCCTGGCGATTGGTAAACATACGGGCTAGGGTTGTAGCATTCATGACCTTCAGTTTCCTTCCTTGTTGATGGGGGTTAGGTGGGCTTCAAACCAAGAGGCCGCGAGATCGGCGACCTCTTCCAAGGCTCCCGGCTCCATAAAAAGGTGGGTGGCATCCTGAATCAGTGCCAAGTGCTTCTCGCCCGGCAGCAGTTCCAACGAGGCGACGTTCCACTCGACGACCGCATCATCCAGTTCACCGACGAGCAACAGGGTCGCGGCCTTCACCTGCCCAAGTGCATCGTTAGCCAAGTCCGTGCGGCCTCCGCGCGAGACGACAGCCTGAACCTCTGACACCTCTGAGGCGGCGATCAGTGCTGCCGCTGCGCCCGTGCTCGCGCCAAAGTAGCCGATCCCCAGACCCTTGACGCACTCCTCGCGCTGGGCCCAGCGGGTCACCGCGACCAGACGACTCGTCAGCATCGGGATCTTAAAGCGCAGCGCCCCCGTATCTGCCTCGGCCAAGGCTTCGCGTGGGGTCAACAGGTCGAACAATAAGGTCGCCAGCTTTTTGCGATGCAGCTCGTTGGCGACTAGGCGGTTTCGCGGACTCAAGCGACTGCTGCCGCTGCCGTGGACGAAGATCACTAAACCTGTGGCACCGGCCGGAACCGAGAGATCGCCGTGGAGCACAGCATCAGAGCATGCGATTTCGACTTCATGTTCCCGGAGGGTGGATAAGAAGGCATTCATGGGGGGATAAGTTGGTTTCACCCGCGTGTCTGGAAATGCCCAGAAGCATCGATGGATGAAACAAGCCAGACATCATAGCACGATTTGATCGTTTTCGCAAGTTGCCGAAAATCGCTTCACTCAAAAAAACCCACTCACCTGAAAAGATGAGTGGGTTTTCTAGGAGGGGAATTCAGGCTAAACTTGGCGATTGCGTCGCATGAAAACCCAGCCCAACGCTCCCATGCCTAAAAGCATACAGCTTGATGGCTCTGGAATGACGGAAGGCGGGACAACCATGAACCTCTGTGACGAGGTATCCGTCGGCCTGAATATCATGTTGTCTGCCACATATCCACCGGTTACGGCGGCAGTAGCCTGACTGACCCAGGCGGCGGCCGGCGCATCAAGTGGCACGCTGGTGAATGGGCTGGTTTGATTGGTCGAAGAGGCAAACATGATCGACCAGATCGCCAGCGAAATCGGCCCCGCCACAGTTGGGGAGACATCCGTATTAGTTTTGCCATAAAGCTTATCAGCCAAGTAAGAGGCCTCCCTCTCTGCAACGGTGAAACTACTGAAATTCGAATCAAATGTTCCCGTATATGTCTGTCCAATGTTTGTAGGGTTATTGATATCCAGACAGATCAGAAAGGCGTTGGAGTACAAATTATTATTGTAAGTCACAACCGCTGGATACGGACTAACCGCCTCCGCATGGGTATTAGCTCCAGAAGTCCAAGTATAATTAATATAAGAACTATAAGGATTACTTAGTTGCATACTGTCTGCTGCGTATAAAGAAGCATTAGCAAAAAAAGCTAATCCAATAGCCACCCATCCTGATTTTGATTTAATTTTCATGATAATAATGTTTATAATTAATATTTAATTTTATTTTTTTCGCATGCACCTCTTCATTTTTCATGAAGAAATCACCGATACACTTGATTGACTAAATATCAAAAAAATAATTATCTAGTTAGACCAATAACACTTAAGTAACTAATTTAAAGTTATAATATTATTAATCTATTCGAAATATTACAATTAATTATAACTTAATTCAAATGCGCTGGCAGATATATGCCTAAAAGAAAAAATGGACACTGCGAAGGATGACATGGCTTACCTCCGAAAAGCGGTTTATTCTCAAGTGATTAAGGAGAGTTGACGAAGGGTAAATCGGTAAATCATTAGCCTCATCAAGAAGGCTCATGGGTACACGTCATTCCTAGATCCAAGTCTTACGGATCAACCACATCTTCATCCCCTGCGTGAGGACGACATAACAGAACAATGTCGCGAGGAGGATGAGCCAGTAGAGCGGCGGCAAAGCGGTAAAGCCGAGGGTCCGAGCGAGCGGCGAGAACGGCAACCACGCAGCGACGCCCATGATTCCGACCGTGGTGATCGTCAGCGGCCAACTCGCCCCACCGTGAATGAATGGGATCTGGTTCGTGCGGATGACGTGCACAATCAGCGTCTGCGTCATCAGCGATTCGACGAACCAACCCGTTTGAAACAACCCCGCGCGCGCCACGTCCCAGCAGCCGAAGACGTACAACATCACGAAAAACGTCGTGTAATCGAAGATCGAGCTGATCGGCCCGACGCAGAGCACGAACTTCCGGATCTCGCCGATGTGCCACGGCTGCGGCTTGGCGATCTGCTCTGCGGCGACGCTGTCCGTCGGGATCGGCACTTGCGAAAAATCGTAGAGCAAATTGTTCGTCAGCACCTGGATCGGGGCCATCGGCACAAATGGCAGAAACGCGCTTGCGCCCAGCACGCTGAACATGTTGCCGAAGTTCGAGCTCGCGCCCATCCGAACGTATTTCAAGATATTCACAAACACCTTGCGCCCCTCCAGCACCCCGTCGTCGAGCACCATCAAATCCTTCTCCAGCAAAATCACCGCAGCTGCCGCCTTCGCGATGTCTACCGCCGAATCCACCGAAATCCCCACATCTGCCACATGCAGGGCGGGCGCGTCGTTGATCCCGTCGCCCATGAAGCCCACCACATGGCCCCGCTGCTGCAGTGCGCGGATGATTCGCTGCTTATGCGCGGGTGACAGGCGGGCGAATACCTGCGCACGTTCCACCGCCACGGCCAGATCCGCATCGCTCATGGTTTCCACCGCATCACCCAGCAAGATTTCATCCGCATCGATGCCCACCTGCCGGCAGACGTTGCGCGTCACTAAATCATTGTCGCCCGTCAACACCTTCACCGCCACCCCGTGGTTGCGCAGCGCCAAGATCGCCTTGGCCGCACTGTCCTTCGGCGGATCGAGAAACGCGACGTAGCCTTTCAGGATCAAATCACACTCATCCTCCTTTGAAATGAATTCATCCACCGCCAGCGCCTTGTGCGCCACGGCCAACACGCGGAACCCCTCCGCGCTCAGCTGCTGGTATTGCTCCATCAACCCGCCAATGAGCGACGGCGCCATCGGCGAGGTTTTCCCATCCAGCTCGAATTGCGAACAGCGCGGAAAGATCGCCTCGGGCGCGCCCTTGGTCAGTAACTGATGATCCCCAGCCGGTGTCGCCACTACCACCGACATCATCCGCCTCACAAAATCGAAGGGAATCTCGTCCACCTTGCAAAACCCCTCGATGACATGGTGGTGCGTCGCACGGTGGCTCAACACCGCGCGGTCCAGCACATTCTTCAAACCCGTCTGAAAGTGCGCGATCAAATACGCGTCGCGGAACACCTCGTCGTTCTCCTTCTGCATCACATCGCAATGCCGTTCCAGGATCACCTGATCCATCGTCAGCGTGCCGGTCTTATCCGTGCACAGCACATCCATCGCCCCAAAGTTCTGGATCGCATTGAGCTGCTTCACGATCACCTTCTTTTTCGACATCGCCAAGGCGCCCTTGGACAAACAGACTGACACGATCATCGGCAGCATCTCCGGCGTCAGCCCCACCGCCACCGCGATCGAAAAGAAAAACGCCTCGTGCCAGTTGTGCTTGGTCAGCCCATTGATCAAAAACACCAGCGGCACCATCACCAACATAAAGCGGATCATCATCCACGTGAACTGCGCCACCCCCTTATCAAAGCTCGTCGGTTCTGGCTCAGCCGTCACGCTCCCCGCCATGCTGCCGAAATACGTCTGCCCACCGGTCGCCAGAACCACCGCCGTCGCGGCACCACTCTCTACACTCGTCCCTAGGAAACAGAGATTCACGGTTTCCAACGGCCCGATCCCCGCCCGCGTCTCCGCCACCGCGTGCTTTTCCACCGGCATCGACTCCCCCGTCAGCGCGCCTTGGGAAATGAACAAGTCATTGGCCGCGACCAGCCGCACATCTGCCGGGATCATGTCGCCCGCGGACAGTTCCACCACATCGCCCGGCACCAATTCCCGCAGCGCGATCTCCTCCTCCCGCCCCTCCCGCACGACGGCCGCCGTCACATGGATCATCGCCTTGAGTTGAGCCGCCGCCGCATCTGCCCGCGTCTCCTGCACAAATCGCAGCAAGACCCCCAGAATCAACATCAATCCAATCACACTGCCCGCCCGCAGATCGCCCGTGGCAAAGGAAATCGTCCCCAACACCGCCAGCAATATCACCAAAGGATTGCGCAGCGCCTTGATCAATCGCCACGGCCAACCGCGGCGCTTGCCCTCCGCCACCACATTCGGCCCGTATGCTTTGCCACGCTTTTCCGCCTCCGCCTCGCTCAGGCCCTCCGCCCTCGTCTCCATCCGCCCCCAAACTGCCTCGGGCCCCAGCCGCGCCACCTCCACCAAAATCGGCGCGAAATGAATCGAATGGTCCTCCCTTTTCGCCAGCCCCGACATGGGAAAAAGTTTCGGGAAATGGTTCATGGCAACCTACCACCTACCACCATTCCCGCCCTGGCGCGACCTCGGATTCAACCTGACAGTGGGGCGGGCCTCAGCGGCGGCTCCACCTTTCATTGAACCCGTCATTCGCCAGCGAGCCGTGGAGCCCTGCACCGAAACGTTGGCGATCCAACAAGACGCCCAAGGGAAGTTTCGCGAGATCATCGGCTTCTGCCATCGTTGACTCGATGGGTAAATTTGAATTTTGGAAGGGTAAAACACGTTTTCGGAAGGGTAAAACAGGTTTTTAGATGGGTAAAACACGTTTTTGAAAGGGTATAATGTTTTTTTGAATAGGTAAAACACATTTTTGTAAGGGTAAATTTAATTTTACCCATCCAAAATTGCATTCAACCCGTCCAAGTAGTCCAGCACCAAGGCCAACGGAGCGTGATCGAAGAGGAAGCGCGGATGGCGGACGGCGATTCAGCGAGGCCCATCCCACAACCGAAGAAAGGGACCGTTGGACCACGACCCGCCCCTCAGGAACGGGACATGCCACGCGCCATGCAAGAGGACTGGACCGAAGGATTGGGGGGAAATCAGATACCATGAAAATCAATCGAACCCGTCGGCGATCGGTCACAGTCCGCGTCGTGTTGTCATCAACACCTCAGTGGGTCTTGACAGCTTGGCGGATGATAAGCAAGGGTCGCGCAGTTTCTGTGACTGATTGCAGTCAATCCTTGAATATTCCGCCTTGTGCGAATGTTAGGCGCGGCTACTTTCTTTAAGAATTTTTTCATTAAGCACTCCATGTCCACCACGCAGACCTCTCCACTTGGCTGGCCCGAACCTCAGGGACTTTGGCATCCATCCCGCGAAAAAGACGCCTGCGGTGTCGGCTTCATCGCTCATTTGAAGGGCAAGCGCTCGCACGACATCATCGTCAAGACCTTGACGATGAACAATCACATGGATCACCGCGGCGCGAGTGGCTCGGATCCAGCGACGGGCGACGGCGCGGGGATGTTGATCCAGATGCCCGACAAGTTCCTGCGGCGCGAAATGGCGGCCAAGGGCGTGGAGCTGCCGCCGGAAGGCGATTACGGTTCGGGCTTGGTGTTTTTCTCGCCCGATTCCTCGGTCCGCGAAGTGGCCATGCAGGTTTACGAAATGGTCACCCGCGAGGAAGGCCAGAAGTTCCTTGGCTGGCGCACCGTGCCGGTGAAGAGCGAGATCCTAGGCAAGACCTCGGGCCGCTACGAGCCGACCATCAAACAGATTTTCATCGAAAAGAGCGCGGATATTAAAGACGCCATGGAGTTCGAGCGGAAACTCTACGTCATCCGCAAGCGCGTGGCCTACTGCATCCGCAGCAACGAGCTGCCGAACCAGTTCCGCGACGTGCACGGCAACAAGGGCAATTCCTTCCCCGGCGCGGACTACCACTACATCACCGGCCTGTCGGCGCGGACGATGATTTACAAGGGCATGCTCACACCTTGCCAGCTGTCGGAATATTTCGCGGATTTCCATGATCCCGACTTCGAGTCGGCCCTCGCGCTGATGCACACGCGTTTCTCGACCAACACCTTCCCGAGCTGGTCGCGCGCGCACCCGAACCGCTTCATCGCCCACAACGGCGAAATCAACACGGTGATGGGCAACGCGAATTTCATGAAGGCCCGCCAGGCGCTCTGCCAAGCGGACATCTTCGGCACCGACATCGAGAACATCTTCCCCGTCATCAACGAAGACGGCTCGGATTCCGCGCGCTTTGATAATGCGTTAGAGTTCATGCACTACGGTGGTTATGATCTAGTGCACGCGATGATGATGATGATTCCCGAGCCCTGGGAACGCCACACCATGATGGATGCCGAGAAGAAGGCATTCTACGAATTCCACGCCTGCATGATGGAGCCGTGGGACGGTCCTGCCTCGATCACTTTCTCCGACGGTCAACAAATCGGCGCCGTGCTCGACCGCAACGGTCTGCGCCCCAGCCGCTATTATGTCACCGACGACGATCTCGTGATCATGGCCTCGGAAGTGGGCGTGGTGCCGGATCTCGATCCGATGACGATCGTCAAAAAAGGCCGCCTGCAGCCGGGCAAGATGTTTCTCGTGGACATGAAGGAAGGCCGCATCGTTCCCGACGAAGAGGTGAAAAAGCGCGTCTATAATGCCAAGCCCTACGGCGAATGGTTGGCTGCGAACCGTATCACCCTCGCCGATCTGCCTGCCGCCAAGGCTGCCAAGAACGTCGAAGCCAGCCGCATCGTCGAGCGTCAGCTCGCCTTCGGTTACACTTACGAGGACCTTCGGATGTTGCTCGGGCCAACCGCTTCGAGTGGTGTCCAGCCGATTTCCTCGATGGGCAACGACACACCGCTGGCCGTGCTTTCGAGCAAGCCGAAGCACCTCTATAGTTACTTCAAGCAGATCTTCGCCCAGGTCACCAACCCCGCGCTCGACTGCATCCGCGAAGAGCTGGTCACCTCGACGGAAACCTTCATCGGTTCCGAGGGCAACCTGCTCGCGCCAGGACCGAAGAGCTGCCGCATGATCCGCCTCGACAATCCGCTGATCGACAACAAGGCGCTCGCTCAATTGCGCGAAGTGAATCTCGACGGCTTCAAGTCGACGACCATCGACGCACTCTTCCCTGCCGACAAAGACGGCGGCGGACTCGAAGCCGCGTTCGACAAGGTTTGCGCCGCAGCCGACCAAGCCATCGCCGATGGCTGCAATCTGCTGATTCTATCAGATCGGAACATCGACAAAGACCACGCCGCGATTCCGACGCTGCTGGTGATGGGTGGTCTCCACCATTATCTGGTCGGCAAGGGCACCCGCACGCTCGTCTCGATCATTCTCGAAACGGGTGAAGCCCGCGAGGTTCATCACTTCTCGACGCTCATCGGTTACGGCGCGGACGCGATCAACCCATACATGGCGTTCGAATCGATCCACAAGATGATCGAGGACGACATGCTGACGATCGACTTCGACAAGGCAGTTTATAACTTCCTCAAGGGCTCGATCAAAGGCGTGGTCAAGACCATGGCGAAGATGGGTATCTCCACGGTTGCCTCGTATCGCGGCGCGCAGATTTTCGAAACGATCGGTCTCAGCACCGATTTGGTGAATAAGTTCTTCAGCGGCACTTCCAGCCGTTGCGAAGGCTCCGACATCGCCAAGGTCGCCGAAGAAGCGCTCATCCGCCACCGCCAGGCATTCCCCGACCGCCACATCGAGGCCGAAGAGGTCGCGCTCGACACGGGCGGTGTCTATCAGTGGCGCAAAGATGGCGAATACCATCTCTTCAACCCCGAGACGATTCACTTGCTCCAAAAGGCGACCCGCACGGGTAGCTACGAGGTCTTCAAGCAGTACGCCAAGAAGGTCAACGACCAGAGCGAAAACCTTTCGACACTGCGCGGCTTGATGCGCTTCCGCAGCAACCGCCAGCCGGTGCCGATCGAGGAAGTCGAAACCATCGAAGCCATCACCAAGCGCTTCAAGACGGGCGCGATGTCCTACGGTTCGATCTCGCAGGAAGCTCACGAAACCCTCGCCATCGCGATGAACCGCATCGGCGGCAAGTCGAACACGGGCGAAGGTGGCGAAGATCCATCGCGCTTTGTGCCGATGGCCAACGGCGACAGCAAGCGCTCCGCGATCAAGCAGGTCGCCTCCGGCCGCTTCGGCGTGACGGGCGAATACCTCGTCAACGCCGACGAAATTCAGATCAAGATCTCCCAAGGCGCCAAGCCGGGTGAAGGCGGCGAACTGCCAGGCTCCAAGGTCTATCCATGGATCGCCAAGGTGCGCTACTCGACGCCAGGCGTCGGTCTGGTCTCCCCTCCTCCGCACCATGACATTTATTCGATCGAGGATCTCTCGGAACTGATCCACGACTTGAAAAACTCCAATCCGCGCGCTCGCATCAACGTCAAGCTCGTTGCGGAAGTGGGCGTCGGAACGATCGCCTCGGGTGTCGCCAAGGCACACGCGGACGTCATCCTAATCTCGGGTCACGACGGCGGCACAGGCGCATCGCCATCGTCCTCGATCTACAACGCCGGCGCACCGTGGGAACTCGGTCTCGCTGAAACCAACCAGATCCTTCTGCTCAACGACCTGCGCAGCCGCGTGGTGTTAGAGACCGACGGCCAGTTGAAGACCGGCCGCGATGTCGCGATCGCCACGCTGCTAGGTGCCGAGGAGTATGGCTTCGCCACCGCTCCGCTGGTCACCGTTGGCTGCTTGATGATGCGTGTCTGCCAGAAGAACACCTGCCCAGTCGGTATCGCCACTCAGGACCCTGAGCTGCGCAAAAACTTCGAAGGCAAGCCCGAGCACGTGGTCAATTTCATGACCTTCATCGCCATGGAATTCCGCGAGATCATGGCCGAACTCGGGTTCCGCACCGTCAACGAGATGGTCGGCCACGTCGAATGCCTCGACACCGCCGAAGCGAGTGAGCACTGGAAGGCGCAAGGCGTCGACCTCACCAGCATCTTCCACAAGCCCGACGTCGGCGACAATGTGGGCGCTTACAACCAAATCCAACAGGACCACGGTCTCAAGGAAGCGCTCGACAACACGCATCTGCTCACGCTTTGCAAACCCGCCATCGAGCGCGGAGAGAAGGTCAAAGTGGAACTGCCAATCATCAACGTCAACCGCGTGGTCGGCACGATCACCGGCAGCGAAATCTCCCGCAAATACGGCGGCAAGGGACTTCCTGAAGACACCATCGAACTCAAGTTCACCGGCAGCGCCGGCCAATCGCTGGGTGCGTTCACGCCTCCAGGCATGACGTTCCGTCTCGAAGGCGATGCCAACGACTACGTCGGCAAGGGTCTATCGGGTGCGAAGATCATCATCTATCCGACGCAGGGCTCGCGCTTCAAAGCCGAGGAAAACATCATCATCGGCAACGTCGCGCTTTACGGCGCGACTAGCGGCGAAGCCTACTTCAACGGCATCGCTGGCGAACGCTTCTGCGTCCGCAACTCCGGGGCACACGCGATTGTCGAAGGTGTGGGCGACCACGGCTGCGAATACATGACCGGCGGCCAAGTGATCGTGCTCGGTGAAACCGGCCGCAATTTCGCCGCCGGCATGTCCGGTGGTGTCGCCTACGTTTACGACATCGACGGCCTTTTCGAGCAGCGCCTCAACAAGGAGATGGTCAATCTCTATCGCCTCATCGAGTGCAGCGATACCGATATTGCGACGGTCAAATCGACGATCGAAAAGCATGTCGGCTACACCGGTTCACCGCGCGGCAAATTCCTGTTGGAAAACTGGAATGCCGAGGTATCGAAGTTCTTCAAGGTTCTGCCACGCGACTACGAGCGCATGTTAGAAGCCTTCAAGAAAGTCGAGGCACAGGGCCTGTCCGGAGACGAGGCTGCGATGGCGGCCTTTGAAGAAAACCTCCGCGATCTGGCACGCGTGGGTGGCAACTGAAGCCATGCAATTCAGCGAACAACGTTCATTTTAAAATTTAGTTCAAATGGGTAAGCCAACAGGATTCAAGGAAGTGGAGCGGGTCACCGATTCCGAAGCAGCACCAATCGAGCGCATCAAGCACTGGCGCGAGTTTAAGATTCATTCCGACGAGAAACAGCAACGTGCGCAAGGATCGCGCTGCATGGATTGCGGCACGCCCTTCTGCCACACCGGCCACATGGTTTCCGGGATGGCCAGCGGCTGCCCGGTCAACAACCTGATCCCGGAATGGAATGACCTGATCTACCGCGGGCGCTGGAAGGAAGCCTTGGAGCGTCTTCACAAGACCAACAACTTCCCCGAGTTCACGGGCCGCGTTTGCCCCGCTCCTTGCGAAGGTTCCTGCGTGCTCAGCGTGATCGAGCCCGCCGTCACCATCAAAAACAACGAGTGCGCGATCATCGACCGCGGCTGGGAAGAAGGCTGGGTCACCGCCAGAATCCCTGCCATTCGCACCGGTAAAAAAATCGCGGTCGTCGGCTCCGGTCCTGCGGGACTCGCCTGCGCGGATCAGCTCAACCAAGCCGGTCACACCGTCACCGTTTTCGAACGCGCGGACCGTGTCGGCGGCTTGTTGATGTACGGCATTCCTAACATGAAGCTCGACAAGGAGCTCGTCGTCCAACGCCGGGTGAACCTGCTAACGGAAGAAGGCATCGAATTCAAAACCGGCGTCTTCATCGGCAAGGATCAGGAATGGACTTCCGAGCGCTTGCGCAAGGACTTCGACGCTGTCGTCCTCTGCTGCGGCGCCACCCAAGGCCGCGATCTTCCGATCGAAAACCGCGACGCAACGGGAGTCTTCTTGGCAATGGAGTTTCTCACCACCAACACCCAGCACCAGTTAGACCACCACTTCGACGGCACCAACCCAGCGCTCAATGCGACCGGCAAGGATGTCGTCGTCATTGGCGGGGGTGATACCGGCACCGACTGTGTGGGCACCAGCCTGCGCCACGGCTGCAAGAGCGTGATCCAGTTGGAAATCATGCCACAGCCGCCGCTCAAGCGCGCCGCCAACAACCCGTGGCCCGAATGGCCGAAGATTTACAAAATGGACTACGGCCAAGAAGAGGCCGCTGCCATCCAAGGTGCCGACCCGCGCCACTACTTGGTCCAAACCAAGCGCTTCATCAAAGACGAGGCCGGTAATCTCAGCGGTCTCGAAATCGTCGAAATCGAATGGGCCAAGGACGACCAAGGTCGCTTCAGCCCGCAGGACGTTCCTGGCACCCTCCGCGTGATCCCCTGCCAGCTCGCGCTGCTCGCCATGGGCTTTACCGGTCCTGAAACCGAAGTGGTCGAAAAGTTCGCCCTCGAAACCGACGCCCGCTCAAACATCAAGGCTGAGCACGGCACTTTCACCACCAACCACGAAGGTATCTTCGCGGCTGGCGACGTTCGCCGCGGCCAATCCCTCGTCGTCTGGGCCATCAACGAAGGCCGCGGTGCCGCACGCGAGTGCGACCGCTTCCTGATGGGATCGACGAACCTGCCGTAAGGAGTCCCACCTTCAGGTGGTTCTTCACTTACCAAAAGACAGGCTAAAGCCTGAACTCCCAACCCCACACTGTCAGGCGTCGATTCGGGATATGCGCCGACCTAGCCTAGCATTCCCAAATAACAGACATTCTCCCCCAGCGATCAACCCGGCACTGCGGACCCCATGGCTCGAATTCGTTCGGACATTGCCTACATCTCTCGGAATCATCAGGGCTCCGTCATCATCACAAGCGCATGCAGGCACTCGGTCAGTTTCCCATCATCCGGAAGCCGTCGCACCGCCCGCGTCAATGTCTGTTATTTGGGACTGACTCCGAAGCTATTCATTTCCGGCCTTTGTAGATGTCACCTCGCGAGCCGATGGTGCCCACGTAAAGCACTTCGTCGATTTCGATGACGGTCACTTGCAGAATGGCGCGGTAGCTGCCTACCCGCAGACGGGACCACCCGGCCATTTCCCCGGCCATTAGCTTGATGCTGGGATGGTCCGCAATGTTGGCAAGCGCGGCAACCTCCCGCAGCGCGTCGCGCACCTGAACGGCACGATCACGCGGCATGCGGCTCAAGTAACGGGCGGCGCGACGGTGAAAGACGATGGACCGCATTCGATGCCGAGTTCCTAGATGCCGAGTTCCTTTTCGAGGTCTTCCAGGGCGACGAAATTTTCCATCCGGCCCGCTTCATGATCGGCCTTGGCCTCGCGCACCGAGTCCTTTTCATCATCACTCAGATCGAGGCCATAGGTCTCGACAAAATCAACGAACTCCTCGTAGGAGATCACGACTTCGAGCGGCTTGCCGCTCCGGTCATAGCGAACGCTCTTTTGCAAGATGGCTTCTGCTGTCATGGATTCAGGATAACGCATCCCCGTCGGTTTGCGAGTCTAGTTTTTGCTGCGGTCGGCGGGGTGTGTCTTCGATTGGGTCAGTTCTCGCGGATTCATATAGCTGGAGTTCATAGGTGGGCTTATTTTTCAGGGAACAGAATTACTACCAATTCGCGCATCATCATTGACGGGTTCTTGTCGCCGTGGACAGCGGAAAGCAGGCGAATTACGGTCCCCCGGGTGCCCCATAGCAATACGCCACTCGAACCGAGCAACACGTGACAACGCACGGTGGGGTATTAGAATCTGTCTCGGTGGAGTTAGTCCTCGCAGATTTCGGGTGCCGCCATTTTGACTGTTGAACTCGGGGTGAAGATATCCTTGCAGTGGCTCCGTGGGTTGGTTCTGCTGGTGGCGGCGCTGGTTCTACTGGGCGGCGTGACGAAGTGATTTCAACATCAACTGAACCGATGATCCGACCCGAAGATTCCGCCAGCGGCGATAAGCCGTCATTCGACACAAAGTCCTTGTTCCTCCAACTGGGGCGTTCGTTAAAGAAAATCCAGCCGGGCGCGATCAGTGAGGCACAGGATTGCTTTTATGACGCGATGGAAGCCCAGACCGAGGAAGAATCGCAGATGCTCTTATCACGGGCGCTGGAGCTCGATCCCGGAAATACGGACGCGTGGTTAGTGATCATGAGCCATACCCCAGCAATGTTCGCAGACGAGGAGATCGGCATCCTACGCAAGATCGTGGCGATGGGGGAAGAGCGACTGGGCAAGAAGGCTTTCACAGAATTCGCCGGGCATTTCTGGGGATATCATGAATCCCGGCCTTACATGCGGGCGCGGGCCGCGCTTGCGGATGCGCTGCACCGGGCAGGGCGGATCGAGTCCTCCGCCGCCGAAGTGGAGGCCATGTTGGAGCTGAACCCGGGCGATAACCAAGGGCTGCGTTACCGTTTGCTCGCGTCCTATCTGGCGCTCCGGCGGATGGAGGATGCCAGTCGTCTGTCGAAGCGATATGCGGACGAGGTGGAGTATAACACTGTGATTGCATGGTCTAAGGTGCTAGTGCTTTTCATATCCGGAGAGCTGGATGAGGCTTCGAAAGCGGTTGCGGTTGCACAAAAACAGAATAGGTTTTCAAAAGCGTATATCCTAGGACACCGCAAGATTCCGAAGAATCTGCCGGATTCCTATTCCCTTGGCAGTAAGGAAGAGGCGGTGTGTTTTGCCGGGGATCTCCAATTGGCGTGGAAAGCGTATCCTGAGGCTAAGAAATGGCTGGCAACTTTGAAATAAGGGGCGCGGACATCTCTGAAAAATATGGGCGAAAACCGTCTTTGATTGAGGGACTTGAGCGGTCGACGGCATGGGCGTGTGAGTACCGATGGGGTCAACGCCAAAGCGCAAGATCATGTATATCCGCGAGGACGCCACTCCACAAACGCTTGCAAGAGCGTGATCCAATTGGAAATCATGCCACAGCCGCCGCTCAAGCGCGCCGCGAACAACCCGTGGCCCGAATGGCCGAAGATTTACAAAATGGACTACGGCCAAGAAGAAGCCGCTGCTCTCCAAGGCGCCGACCCGCGCCACTACTTGGTCCAAACCAAGCGCTTCATCAAAGACGAAGCCGGCAATCTCAGCGGTCTCGAAATCGTCGAGATCGAATGGGCCAAGGACGAGCAAGGCCGCTTCCTGATGGGATCGACCAACTTGCCCTAACAAGCATGGGCGATCTCCCGATCGCCCATGAACTAGACCCCGAATTCAAGGCCCGCATGGCCGGAAATTAAAGAAAATCGAAATTTCCGATCCGGAATATTTTGAATTTTCGTAAAATACTAGCCAAATCAATTCCCGATCGGGAATGAATTGCTTGATTCTTGCAGTTTCTAGTGATTTTATTCCCGCACAGGAAAAAAATGACGAGTGCATTCGACATCGGCCGAAATGTCAAACGGCAACGGAAGCGGCTAGGCATGAATCAGGCCGAATTGGCGATGGTCTCAGGCACGGGAGTGCGCTTCATCAGCGATCTGGAGAATGGTAAGGAAACCTGTGAAATGGGAAAGATGCTGCAAGTGCTGGCGAGTCTCGGAATCAAAATCGACCTAAGCGGTGGCGGGGAGGATCAAGACTGATGCCCCGGATACTGGACGTCTATCTAGGAAAGAGTCTGGCGGGGCATTTCACGCAGGATGATTCCGGTTCGCTGAGGTTCCGTTACACGACGGAGTGGCTGGCGAGTGAACGTGCGCTGGCGCTTTCCCGGTCGCTGCCACTGCGGGCGGAAGAATACAACCGGGCGGAGTGTCGGCCGTTTTTCGCCGGATTGCTGCCGGAGGACGAAGGGCGAGAGTTGATCGCGCGGCGTTTCGGGATCAGCGGGCGCAACGATTTTGCGCTGCTGGAGAAAATCGGGGGCGAGTGCGCGGGCGCGGTCAGCCTGATGCTGTCGGGTGAAGTTCCACCGCCCGAAGCTGGGAGCTACCATGAGGTTTCAGCGCATGAACTGGCGCGGTTGCTCGGCATGCTGCCGCAGAGGCCCCTACTGGCGGGTGAGGAGGGAGTGCGGCTCTCGCTGGCGGGAGCGCAGGCGAAGTTGGCAGTGGCCATCCGCGAGGGTGTTTTCCTGCTGCCCCAAGGAGGCGCACCCAGCACGCACATCCTCAAGCCGAGCAACCCGCACTTCGAGGGCCTAGTGGAAAACGAGCATTTCTGCATGACTCTGGCCGCGCACGTTGACTTGGCGGCGGCTCCCACAAGCGTCGGTCAGGTTGATTCGATTCGTTTCCTACAAGTGGAACGCTACGACCGCAGACGAATGCCCGACGGGACATTGGAGCGGTTACACCAAGAGGATTTCTGTCAGGCGATGGGGATTCCGCCGGAGATGAAGTACCAGCAAGAAGGTGGGCCAAACTTAAAAAAATGTTTTGAGCTCTTGCGCTCTGCCTCAAGCGCGCCGGGGCCCGATATCCTGCGTCTATTCGACGCAGTGGTGTTCAACTATCTGATCGGCAATAACGATGCGCATGGCAAAAATTTCTCACTGCTCTACGACGAGGGCTCGGTGCGACTGGCCCCGCTTTATGATCTGGTTTGCACTCAGACTTGGGGAAGTCTGGCCGCTACCCTAGCCATGAAAATCGGCGACGAGCGCAAACCCGAACGGGTGGGCGCGGCGAACTGGCGAAAGTTTTTCAAGGATGCCGGATTGGGAGCCGCCACGGCTGAGAAACGGCTGCGAACCCTGACAAAAACCACCTTGGCCTCCGCGCTGGAACTTGGCAACGCTGACCCAGCGACAGCTCACTTGGGTTCGACGATTGCAGGAAACGGAGCACGCGTCCTCTCGCTTGATTGGTAGTAGAAACAGGTCTTGGCGACTCGCCTTCAATCGGCCGCTGCTAGCATGGACCGTAACCGAGCTCGCCGGAGCATCGGCTGGTTGTGGACAACTTTCCCATCATCCCCCGTTCCCC